>Ga0256406_1001718_pt1 | contig 34259 bp, 29 predicted proteins | sample RumenRJG_03DNA_FD_185986 | JGI IMG/M metagenome (GOLD analysis project Ga0256406, IMG submission 185986) | Bovine rumen microbial communities from Lethbridge, Alberta, Canada - RJG_03 | ecosystem: Host-associated > Mammals > Digestive system > Stomach > Rumen | place: Canada: Alberta | collected...
GAAGGACAGCGATGAGACGTCACCACATTGTAGGGTCACCATGCCGCATGCAGTGCCATGCAGCCTGCGTCCTGCAGGCCTGGTTCACATTATCGGAGCACGTTGTTCGTGCGCAGGCGCCTCCGGTGCGGCTGCGGGAGGTCGAGGTAGGCGAGCGCGTCCGGCTCGGCCTCCTCGAAGACGCGGGCGGCCCTGGGGCAGCGCTCCCCAAGCATCTCGCAGGCCAGGTGGTACATGACCCTGACCTGGTCGGCGTCCTTGGCGCGGAAGACCGGGGCCACCATCCCGTACACGCGGCGCTCGGGCTGCTGGCTTTTGGCCTCCCGTGCGCAGTCGCGCATGAGGTGGACGACGCACCGCTGCCAGGCGGCCCCCTGGAACGTCTCCTGGATCGCGCGCCTCAGGCCCTCGTGGGCGTCCGAGGTCACGAGCCGGACGCCCCTGACGCCCCTGGCCCTGACGGATCTCAGGAAGGAGAGCCAGGAGTCGTAAGACTCGGTGTCCACGACGGAGACGCCCAGGACGTGCCTCCAGCCGTGCTCGTCGCAGCCGATGGCGGTGACGACCGCCGTGGACGCCACGCGGCCCTCCCTCCTGCACTTTACGTAGGTGGCGTCTAGCCACAGGTAGGGCGTGCCCACGTCCCCGAGGTCCCGTGACAGCAGCTCCTCGACGTCGGCGTCGAGCTCGTGCGCTATCGCGCTGACCTGGTCCTTGGAGAGGCGTTCCACCCCCATCTTGCAGGCCACCCTCTCTACCTTCCTGGTCGACGTCCCCGTGGAGCACGTCTCCGCCACGGCCGCGACGAGCGCCCTGTCGGTGCGCTGGTAGCGAGTCAGGAGGTCCTCGGGGAAGAAGGTCCCCTGCCTGAGCTTGGGGACCCTGAGGGCGGGCGTGCCCACGCAGGTCGAGAGCTTGCGCTCCCTGTAGCCGTTCCTGCTGTTGCCCTCCCCGCACATCTGGTCGGCCTCGGCGTCCATGATCTCATTCGCAATCGACTCGGCGAGCTGTCGCAGCAGCTCCTGCATGTTGATCGTTCCGTCCCGGGACCTCGGCATTGCTGCCCCGTCCAGGGTCGCCGTGACCGGCGCCTCTGCTAAGCTTTGCATTGCGGTCATCGTTCCCTTCCTAAGAATCCGACTTGTCGCGATTTCAGATTCTAGGACGATGGCCGTTTTGCTTTGGCCGTCGGCGAAGCCCAGACGCCCTCCCGCCTACACCAACATTTCCGACACGATCGCCACGGTGTCCATCGCCCGCGACGAGGCAACCGGCATGTACAGGGTGTCCGCGCTCGGCAGGGTTCTGAGGGCCGAGGGCTGGTCGGCGCGCTTCGCCGTCGCCGACGGCTCGCGGGCCGAGCTGTGGGAGCTCAGGCGCGAGGCCGGCGCCTACGTGCTCGTGAGCGCCGATACCGGGCTCGCGCTCGACGTGCCGGGCGGCAGCGCCCAGGACGGGAAGGGAATCCAGACATGGACGCCCAACGGCACGCCCGCCCAGTCGTGGGAGATCGAAGCAATCTAACCGTAGATTGCCATCAAGAGAAAACTTAAGATTGTGGCCTTCTGCCCAAGAAGCTATCAATGAGCGATTTCTCATATTCGTTCATGGCGAACAGCCTAAGAACAAACAGGTAGCCTACGACAAAGACCGCCCCGGCAAGAACGAACGTCAGCCAAGACCCATGCGCGATGGGAAGAAGCCAATATGCCGCGCCGAATAGGGCAAAATACATGAGCTCGGGCACCATAACACCCATCATCGATTTCCAGAACCTTTTGACATCGAGCCCTATCTTCACCTTGTAATACCAGTTCATAATCAAGCCGTTCCCAACGAACATCGCGATAGCCGTCGAAACCGCAGCGCCGATGAGGCCGTAAACCTGCAAGAGTGCAATGGTCAGGACCACGTTGAGGAGCGCGATGCTCAGATACACGATCCCCCTGAACTGGTAGCGATTCATCACCTGCATGATGGTGAGGCCGAGGTTCTGGATGAGGTCGATGGTGAACGGGACCATAATCACAAGGGCTACGACGTAGGCCTCGAAAAAACCCTCGCCAGCCCAAAGCGTCATGAAGTCAGCGCCGAGAACCGCGAACCCGCCCAATATGGCCAGGCACAGCATGAGGGAGATGCGACCGACTTTGATGAAAAGCGCCGAGATTGCCCCCATGTCGTGGTCATGATGGTACAGTTCGGAAACATGTGGGAAGAACACCGAGGAGACGGCCGTCCCCACGGTCATGTAGGCAGTGTAGACCTGCGAGCCGACGGCGTAGACGGCGACGGGCGCCGCGCCGAAGAAGTAGCCGATTATCAGCTGGTCGGTCTTCCAGAAAATCTGGTCCGCGAGCGTCACCAGAACGATTACCGCGCTGAAGCCGAGCAGCCCGCGCGCAAGGCCTCTGTTCCACCCGTGGTATGTGTAGCTCGCCTTCAAAACATTGGCGGCATAGAAGCGCTGCGCCAGCGCGCAGAGCGCGTTCATCGCGAGCACAACGCAGGTGACGGCGAGTGCCGAAGGGCATATCCTCGTGAGAAGAAGAACCAGAACCGGCTGAAGGACCAGCGTGACGGTCTGCGACCCTTTGAGGAAGAGGAACCGCTCGTTCGCAGTGATGATGGAAACGTTGATCGCGTTGTTCATCGTCACAACGCAGTTAACGCCAAGGACCATCAGCATGAGCGAACATTCGTCAATCTGGGCAGACGTGAAAGAGGTCGCGTAGACAGCTCTAAACGCCACGACGATGCCCAACATGATTACCATGGTGGCAACGGACAAGGCCCAGTACATTCGCTTTGCGATGGCAAGGGTGTTCTCCATGTTGGCCCGGTCGTCATTGGCCTTGTACATGCAATAAAACCTGCCAACGCCGGCTGCGAGAATGCCGTTGATGGAGACGATATACGACACGACCGACCCGGTGAGCTGGTACAGCCCGTATTCCTCCTGCCCGATCGAAGACAAGAGCAAGGGAACGTAGATGAGCTGCACGAGTATGTTGCATATCGTGTAGACGTAGGTGACAACGACACCGCTACGCCTGTTTGATGAGTCGCTCATTAAGCGCCTATCCAATCTAGTTGAATCAAAAGAAATCCGATCGCCCGGGAAAGCAAACAGGCCGAGCAATCGGGTGGTATCCGGAGTTACCTCCCCTTCAGCCGAAAGCTATCGGGCAGATGCTTCAGAACGGAACCGGCCTTCCAAGGCAGCATGTTTAAATCAAGAAGGCGAAACCTTTTCTCTTCCATGAGGGTGAGCCTCAGGCCGTCAACTGCCGAAAGATAGCTGTCGCTACGCAGCCCCATGGCAACTTCGAGCGCATGCTCTCGGCGAATCGCCTCATAAGCCGCCCATCGTTCGGCGCGGCTAAGGGTTTCGTTGTATCGCAGTCCCAGCAAAGCCCCCGATGCGGTTGAGAGGAAATGGGCGGCCCAATCGCCAGCAGGGATTCCACGCTCGTCCATGAATGCCAGAACCTCGTCCTCGACGTAGCAAGCCTGATAAAAATAGGCGGGATCATACCCCCCATTCGTGGTCGAGGCGGGGTTGTACCTGTAGAAGTACAGGGGCTCGTCAACCAGCCAAAATGAGCCAGCGTTGCGCATAATCTCAAGGCTCTGGAGTCTGTCCTCCGCCATGAGCAGGCGAGGTCTCGGTTTTTCACTTTTGGTGTAAAGCGTTCTCTTAAACGCTTTACACCAAAGGCTATTCAAAGAATAGCCTTTGGTGTATACGCGCCACACGGCGCCCTCTTCGACGGGGCCGCCGCCTCCCAAGCCCGACAGGTCGAGAAACCTTACCGGCCTCCGCTCATCGCATGTGGCGTTATAGAACACGACGTCCGCTCCATGGTCGATGAAGACATTCTTCAATTTCTCCAGCATAGAGCGGTCGAGGAGCTTGTCGTCAGAGTCGACGCAAACAACCACCTCGCCCCTCGCCAAATCGAAGGCCTTTTGGCGAGCGGCATAGGGCCCGCTGTTCGGGATGCGCTCGACGCGCACAGCGGAGAGGCACCCGGCTGTACCCTCGTCCAAGGTCAGGGGTTCGGTAGACCCGTCATCGACGACAACGACCTCGTAGTCGCCGCAGCTCTGCGAGGCAATCGACCGGAGGCAGTCGTCGAAATAGCGGTCAGCATTGAACGCCGCGATGCATATCGAGAAGAAGGGCTTCGTCATCGAGCATGCCCTCCTATTCTCGGTGAATCCGCCCCGGCCTTCCGCTCGTCGAATCGACGCAGCAGGCCGCTTGCCGCCCACGCGAACACGCAAAGGTACACGAACTTCATGGCCGCATCGGTGAAATAACCTCGCACGAAAAGAAGGAGGAATATGGCGAGGACCGCAGCCAGCCACATGCCGAGACCAGCCCCTTCGCGGCCGACAAGGTTCAGCCGGTTCTGGCACCATGCCAGGACGCACCCGACGAGAAATGGGCCGACAAGCCCGAACCAACCGAAGTTGTAGTAGAACTCTCCGAGCATCGATCCGCCCAGGAAAGTGGTCCCAGGGATGGCCGTCGTGAAGAGCGTCGAGGCTTTCAGCCCGGCAAACCTGTTCACGAGCATCGGTATGACGGACAGAATTCCCGCCACGTACGTGCTCCCCATGCCGAAGGGCAGGATGGACGGAACGCTCGCCATGCTCACAACAAGGGTCGAGTAGGCCGACCCGAACTCGCCTAGGCTGTCCCAGAAAACGTCGAAGAACGAGGCGTTGGCCAAATAATTCGCCAGAGCGTCAAAGGAGAAGCCGTCGTTTCTCAGCTCCCCGAACGCGTCAATCGCAAAAAGGAGGAAAACGGCGGAGACGCCGAATACAACGACGCGCGACGGCGAGAGCTTTCGCAGGTAGCCGAAATACACAAGGCACCACACGACAAGGAAGCAGACCGCGTCCTGCCTGCCCCCCGTCGACATAAGAACGACCTTGACTGCGACGACGGCCCAGAACAGGAAGGCGCCCCTGCGCTCCTTCCCGACCAAGAGCAGGAACATGAGCAGCCCGGCCTCGAAAAAGAAGGACGCGGCCTGGATGGGTGCCGGGATAACGAGCGAGTACACGCCGCGATATCCCTCGGCCGCCGCCCCTGACAGTTTCGCCAGGTTCACGTACAGCCAGAAGGGAAGCCCTACCACAACGAGCACCCAGGCGAGCTTCTCACTGACTTCCCAAGGCCCTTTAACGCCCCGGCTCGCCCCTTTCGGCGGTCTGGCCTGAAAGAGTACGGCTCCCATTGTCAAGAGCGACTGCGAGTACAGGTAAAACGAGAAGGCCTCCGCCACGGTCGCGGCAGACCCGTACATCCTGAAGTCGAGGTTCAGGACGTCGTTGTAGCCGGCAGCGACGCATGCGATCTGCCCGCAATGGAAAATCCAGTTCGCGGCCAGGAATAGGACGGCGAAGAGCTGACGGCAAGGCGAGAAGGCCAGGATGGCCACCAGGAAAGCGAGCTGGAGGACCGACGCGGCGCACATGGCGCCATAGCCGTCGAACGTGCCCACGACCGCGATGACGACCATCTGTAACGCAATCGCGATTGTCGATAGAACCTTGTATGATGTTAAGTCGTTAATCGTTGAGCTAGTCATTGTTTCCTTTGCCGTCACCGAACTTGGCACCCGCCGTAGGCCGCGAGGAGCCTTCTCGCCACGGTGTCGCTGTCATATCCGATGGCAACGAGGCGCCGCGCCATCTCCGCCTCCGTCGGCACCTTGTAGCCGGCCCCGGTTTCCCTGATCGCGTCCGCCCACCTCCCCGGGTCGTCGCAGGGTATCTGACGGAACAAACCGAGCCCCAGGTCGTTCGTGCCGGGAATCGAGTCAGAGGCGAGGCACATGGTGCCTGAAAGCTGGGCCTCAAGGGCCGACAGCGACATTCCCTCGACAATCGAGGGCATCACGAGGAAATCGAAGTACCTCAGAAGCGACCTTGAGTCGCTGCGCTGACCGAGCACGCGCACGTGCGGGTCCCCTTCGGCCAGCGCCTCAATCTCAGCCCGCCGAGGCCCGTCCCCGGCGATAAGCAGGCAGTGTTCGACGCCATCTTCGCATAGCCTTCTTGACAGAGCAAGGGCGAACTCAGGCCGCTTGTTCGCATCAAGCGCGCCGAGGAAGCCCACGCGCAGCCCGCGCTCGGAGTCGAACGAGAACTCCGAATCGTACTGCTCCCTAGTCGCAACAACTTCGGCCGGCTCCATCGGAAACTCGACGATGTTCGGCAGGAACTCGAAGCCCTTGCCGAAATAAGCCATACCCGCCGGCTCGGAGCAGGCGAACATGGCAGTCGCGTAACGTCGGTTCAGCGCCGGCGCCATGCCCATCGCTATTTTGAAGGGAAGCGACATCGAGCGCGGAAGCTCGCTGTGGCTATGCATGACTCGCCTTTCGACGCCGCAGGCCTTGGCAACCCTGCAGACCACCCAATTCAAATGGCCGAGATGCACGTGGACGGCGTCGCATCCGCTTTCGCGAATGGCCCGCTCGGCATCTTTGCAATACTCGAGCGGACTGCTTGAAAAAGGCGTCAGGCGATACGCCGTCGCGCCAAGGACGTCGAGCTCCCGGGCCTTCTCGTCGGAAGGCGGGACGCAGCAGGCGAAGTCGACGTGGAAGTCCCCGCATAGCCTGACGCAGGCCTTTACCTGTGTCAGGACAACCGCGGCAACGCCCCCGCTCTCCAACGTCGAAACGAAAACAAGAAGTTTCAAAACAATCTCCCCAGGCGAATGCCCATCAAATCGAAGCGCTCAGCGGCCCACGGGCGAAAGCCCCTTCCTCCAAGGCGACGTCAAACCCTTTCACGACAACGTCCTCCGACAGCCTCTTGAAGCGGAGCGCCGCTTCCCGCGCGCACCAGGGGCCGTTGGTGGTCTCCTCCGCCGCGGCCCCGACACGCCGGGCGAGCTCTCCGTCGTTCAGCACGCCGACGACCCTGCAGGCCAGCCCCTCGACATCCGAGCCAGTAAAGACGAAGCCGTTCTCCCCGTCCTTAATAAGGTACGGCACAGAGCCCATCTCCTCGCTCGCGACGACGCAGCAGCCCATCGACATGGCCTCGTTGACGGTCGCGCCCCAGCCCTCGTTACGGTCGCTGGTCGCCAGAAAGACGCCGCTTTCCCGCATGAGCGCGAGCGTGTCGCCGTGCGAAAGCTCCCCGAGGAACTCCACGTTGTCCGCGACGCCCAGCTCGCAAGCCAGCGCTTCCAACCTGTCCCTCTCGGGGCCGTCCCCGGCTATGCTCAACTTGACGTTGACCCCGGCCGACAAGACACGTTGAAGCGCGTGGATCTGCAGATCCACGCGCTTCCACGGTATAAGGCGCTGTGCGCTGCACAGCGCCTTATACCGTGGAAGCGGTGTTTTCGAGTCCGGTACGTCATCCGTCGCCTGCACCTGCGGAAAATAGCCCCACTTGAGGCACTTGGAGACGGGAAAGCCGAAAAGCCCGAGGTCCCTCGCCGTGTAGGCGCTGGCACAGAGCACGCGCATCTCGTCTAATTTATAGCGACCGAAGCGGTTCCACGTCCTGTAGACCTTGGGCGGCACGAACCTCCACCAGTCACCGCGCTTAAGCAGCCTCTCCGCGTACCGGAAAAAGGGCTTACCCATCTTCGCGCGCGCGCGAACGTACTGCTCCTTGCCGGCCATGTCACCGAAGACCACGATGTCGTCCTCGACGGCGTGGCGCATGGCGAGGGCGGCGTGCGCCCCGTCCTGATATTCCTTCACGACGAAGGCGTAGTCGTCGTCAAGGCTCACCCTGCCGACCATGCCGCCGGTCGCGAGCAGGGACACAAACGTGTAGTCGACGTCGTCCATGGCGTCGAACTCCTTCGCCAGCGGAAGCTGGTGCGCGTTGAGGAAGTTGGAGAAGAACGTGATGCGCATCCCTATGCACTCCTTGCAAGTTCGGCCATCCGGGCAAGCGCGCCTTCGTACCCCTCGACAACGCGCGAGTCGCTCCGCCGCACGGTCTCCGCACACCCGCCCGTGTCGTAGGTCACCACGGGCGTCCCACAGGACTCGGCCTCCAGGTTCACCGTGGGGAAGTTGTCCTCGACGGTGGGATTGAAGAAGACATCTGCAGTCGAGTAGATAACTGCGAGTTCCCGCGCGGAGTCGGTACGCTGAAGACCAATGACGCTGGGGGGGAACTGTTTAATCTGCCCTTCGCTCAGTCCCATAAGCACGATGGCGTACTTGTCGTTATCCAGCTCCCCCGCCAGCCGCACGAAGTCAGCGAGGCCCTTGCGCTCGGTCCACGGGCTCGCGACGCCTAGGATCATAAACCTGTCGCCTATTCCGTAGCGCTCACGGAAGTCGCCCGGAGTGGGCTTGAAAACTCTCTTGTCGATGGTGTTGTGGCGAACCTCCACGGGATAATCCTTGAGGAAGCTTTCCCCCACCAAATCAGCGAGCCATTGCGAGGGCGTGATGAGCTTCAATCGGTCGGCGGACACTAGGTTGAACAAATGTTTCTTCTGCTCGAAGTTCCACGAGCAAGAGGCTTTTGAATACGTCTTGGGATAGGTATCGAGTTGTGGGCATGGTTTTGCGTACGCGCAATGGGACTGCCATTGCGCGCACTTCGCATATGTGAAGTGCGCACAGTGGCCCGTAAACGCCCAGCAGTCGTGCAGAGTCCACTCCACCCTGCAATCATGGCTCGCAAGCCACCCGAACAACATCTCTATGTTCACGTAGTACCCGTGCAGGTTGTGCAGGTGCACCACGTCGGGGCTGACCTCATCCATGCGCGCGAGCAAACGTTTAGTGGCGGACTTGCTATGGAAGCCCGCCTTACCATCCAGACGCGTCTGAAGCACGTCGAGCTTCACCTCCAGGTCGGAGGCGAAGCGCATCTCGTTGCCATTCTCAGCATCGCGGCCGCGACCCCAGAAAGCATAAGAATCCTCGCCCGCGGCCAGAAGCTCCTTGTGCTCCTTCATCATGATGCCGCCGGTCGAGCCGTTGGGCACGGTGTTTACGTGGGCGTATACCGTCACTAGAGGCTCTTCCTCCACACCATCTTGTCCACCACGCCCGTGTAGCTCTGGATGATCTTTACGACCTTGGTGCTCACGGTCTCATCGGCGTAGTCGGGCACAGGCGCCGCGGGGTAGCTGCCCTCGGCGTCCAGGGCCACGGCGGTATGCACGGCCTGCAGAAGGCCTTTCTCAGAAATGCCCGCCAGCGTGAAGCACGCCTTGTCGAGCGCCTCGGGGCGCTCGGTCGAGGTGCGGATGCACACCGCCGGGAAGGGCTTGCCGATGCTCGCGAAGAAGCTCGACTCCTCGGGCAGCGTGCCCGAGTCGGAAACCACCGCGAAGGCGTTCATCTGCAGGCAGTTGTAGTCGTGGAAGCCCATGGGCTCGTGCATGCGGACCCTCAGGTCCAGCTTGAAGCCAGTGGCCTCCAGGCGCTTGCGAGAACGCGGGTGGCAGCTGTATAGGATGGGCATGTCGTACTTCTCGGCAAGCGCGTTGATGGCCGAGAACAGGCTTGTGAAGTTCGCCTCGGTGTCGATGTTCTCCTCGCGATGGGCGCTGAGCAGCATGTAGCGCTTGGGCTCAAGCCCCAGCTCGCCAAGGACGTTGGACGCCTCGATCTTCTCGAGGTTCGCGCGCAGCACCTCCGCCATGGGGCTACCCGTCACGTAAGTGCGCTCGGGAGCGCAGCCGGTCTCCTTCAGGTAGCGGCGGGCATGCTCGGAGTAGGCCAGGTTCACGTCGCTGATCACGTCGACGATACGGCGGTTGGTCTCCTCGGGCAAGCACTCGTCTTTGCAGCGGTTGCCCGCTTCCATATGAAAGATGGGGATGTGCAGGCGCTTGGCCGCGATCGCCGACAAGCAGCTGTTGGTGTCGCCCAGGATAAGCAGGGCATCGGGCTTCACCTGCACCATGAGCTTGTAGCTCGCGGCGATGATGTTTCCCACCGTCTCGCCCAGGTCGCTGCCCACGGCGTCCAGGTACACGTCGGGGTCGTCCAGACTCAGGTCGCGGAAGAAGATGCCGTTCAGCGTGTAGTCGTAGTTCTGCCCGGTGTGCGCCAGCAGGCAGTCGAAGTGGCGGCGGCACTTCTTGATGACCTCCGAGAGGCGAATGACCTCGGGGCGCGTGCCAACAATAATCAGCAGCTTCAGGCGGCCGTCGTCTTGGAAGTGGATATCAGAGTAATCCTTAACCATCAGGCTAGACCTCCTCGTAGTAGGTGTCGGGGTTATCGGGATCGAAAGGCTCGTTTGCCCACATCACAGTAACCAGGTCATCGGTGTCGGAAAGATTCGTGATCGAGTGCGTGTATCCGGGAATCATCTCCACCACGCGCATGTCCTCACCGTGTACCACATACTCGTCAACCGGGTAAGGATTGCCCTCGACATCCTCGCCGACCTTGCGCAGCTTGATGATTGCGGTTCCACTCACCACCAGGAACTTCTCCCACTTGCTCATGTGCCAGTGGTTGCCCTTGGTGATGCCGGGCTTTGATACGTTCACGCTTACCTGTCCACGCTCAGGCGTGCGAAGAAACTCGGTGAAGCTCCCACGAGCGTCTACATTTGGCTTCAGGTCATAAGCAAAGTGGCCTGGCTCGTAATAGCTCAGGAACGTTGTGTAGAGCTTCTTGCTGAACGAGCCGTCCTTCAGATTCGGCACGGCAAGCGTTTCGCGCGCGTCGCGGAAGCTCTGCAGGAGACTCACAATCTCCCCCAGCGAAGCCTTCTGAGCACCTGGAGCGTAGCAGTAACAGCCATCCTCGGCCGGCATGCACTCAGCACCGGCGTAGCGACAACGACGCACGTCGCCCACAAGGGCATCCAGCATTGCGGTTACCAGGTCGTCGATGTAGAGCAGCTCGAGTTCGACCGAAGGGTCGTTGACTTGAAACTCGCGACCGTTGGCGATGGCATCGCAGAACGTGGCTACAGCCGAGTTGTACCGAGGGCGGCACCACTTCCCGTACAAGTTCGGAAAACGATAGACGAGCGCCTTCGCGCCCGTGCGCTCCTCATAGTCGAAAAACAGCTCCTCCCCCGCCAGCTTACTCTCGCCGTAGGGGCTGTCGGCATAGCGTCCCTCAAGGGAAGCTTGAACGCTGCTCGAGAGCATCACCGGGCACTTGTTGCCGTGGTGCTCAAGCAGGCTAAGCAGCGTCTCGCCAAACCCCATGTTTCCCTCCATGAACTCGGAAGGATCCTTGGGGCGATTGATGCCCGCAAGGTTAAACACGAAGTCAGCAGCAGAACAGTAGAAACTCAGTTCCTCCTGCGTGTTGTCTCGATCGTACTCATAGACAGTCAGAGGGAGAAGGCTCTGATACTTCTCCCTGCAATCTTTACCATTTGCTATGTTCTTCAGCACTTCGCACAGGTTTCGACCAACGAAGCCTTTTGCGCCGGTGACCAGCACCTTCACTACTGCACCGCCTCATATTCGCGGCCCTCCATGGCGAGCTGCACGTATTCGGCAGTCTTGATTTTCTCCACCGTGCCCGCGACGTCCAAGCGATGGGTATTATGCGAAGTGTACGCCTCGTCTGCCATGGTCTTCACATCGCCATCTACCACGAACTTGTCATAGTTCAGGTCACGCGAGTCACAAGCCACGCGGAAATATTCGCCCATATCCTCAGCACGCAATCGCTCTTCACAGGTCATCAGTGTCTCGTAGAGCTTCTCGCCGTGGCGGGTACCAATCACCTGCGTACCCACATGGCCAAACACCTCCTGCACCGCCTCGGCCAAATCGCCGATAGTGCTTGCAGGAGCCTTCTGAATGAACAAATCTCCCGGGTTGGCATGCTCGAAGGCGAACTGCACCAAATCCACCGCTTCGTCAAGGTTCATGAGGAAGCGAGTCATGTTCGGATCGGTAACCGTGAGCGGCTCGCCTTTGCGGATGCGATCGATGAAGAGCGGGATGACGCTGCCGCGGCTACACATGACGTTACCGTAGCGGGTACAGCAGATAGTGGTGCGGTCAGCGCCGTTGCGCGCGTTGGCGTAGATGATCGACTCCATCATAGCTTTGGACTTGCCCATAGCGTTAATGGGGTAGGCCGCCTTATCGGTCGAAAGGCACACGACCTTCTCTACGCCCTCGGCAATTGCGGCATGCAGCACGTTATCAGTACCGATAACGTTGGTCCTAACCGCCTCCATAGGAAAAAACTCACATGAGGGTACCTGCTTTAGAGCTGCAGCATGAAATATATAATCAACTCCATGCATAGCATCACGAACCGACTGGGCATCGCGCACATCGCCGATAAAAAAGCGTACCTTGGAGGCGAGCTCGGGCGATCGCTCCTGCAGGCGGTGACGCATGTCATCCTGCTTCTTCTCATCGCGCGAGAAGATGCGAATCTCCGCCAAATCAGTATCCACAAAGTGCTTCAGCACGGTATTGCCGAAGCTACCCGTGCCGCCCGTTATCATGAGAGTTTTGTCCTTAAAGGCCGTAGTGGACTGCATATCTTTATCTCTCCTTGCAAAGGTCGGTAAGCAGATCCTCGAGCTTGTTGAGGAATCTATCCTTAGTAAAATGAGTCAAGTAATAAGCGCGAGCAGCATCGCCCATCTCCGCCTTATCGGAATCGGGCAACTCCGCAAATCTGCGCGCGATACGAGCCAGCCCTTCGGCGTCTGCCGTGCCGCAGCACATGCCGCAACCCGCTTCATCCAGTACGCGCCGCGTTTCCCCATCGAGCGCCGCCAGGACGGGCCTGCCAGCAGCCAAATAGGTCGTGACCTTTCGGGGAAGGGTATAGTCAGCCATCGGGCTTGCTTCAAAGGTCACGAGCATTGCGTCGGACGCTGCATAGTATGCAGGCATGTCTTCCACGGGTTTTCTACCATGGAATACCAAGTTATGAAGCCCCAACTCTGCCGCCCGTGTTTTACAGGCATCCAAATGAGAGCCGGAACCCACCACATGAAAAGCTATTGAAGGTTCATTACGCAGCAATCCTGCGGCCTCAACTATGGTCTCCACCGACTGAGCCTGGCCCACATTACCCGCAAACGTAAAGTTGGTTTTGACCGGGTCGTAGCCCTCGGGCACACGCCCCGCAGGTGCAGCCAGAAAAGCATCGTCAGCATACTGTGGAAGGTATGCCGAGTCAGGAATGTTAAGTCTCAGCTCGCTACGAAAGTACTCGTCGAAAAGCGGCGAGGTCACAGCAATGCGATCAGCTTGCGAATAAATTCGCTTAGACACCGAACGCATCCATCTAAACGGCAGAGACGATTCTTTAAATCCACCTGCCAAAAGCGAGGCAGGCCACAGGTCAAAGCAGTATAGAAGCGCCTTCTTGTTGTTCTTCTTCGCCCACACAAGAGCTGGATCGGCCTGCATTACGGGCGAAAACTGGTAACCTAGGGCAACGTCGTACCCATCGCCAAGGCTCCTAGCTATCTTGTTTGCGTTTCGCCAGAAAGTCAGGTAATTGAGCACGCGATTCGCTCCACCCGTAAGACGCGGATGCAAATCGGCGCGAATGACACGCACGCCGTTTCGCACAACATCGCGACGAGCAGGATCGCGCCACTCATCGGGAATATCGTTTCCCGGCATTCCGGTATTGGGAAGCGCAGTGATGACGGTCACCTCATGACCGCGCGCGACAAGTGCCTCGCATACGTCGCCGGTATTGAAGGGCTCGGGCCAATAGTGCTGACAGGAGACGAGAATACGCATCCTACCGAGCCCCCTCGCCAGTCGAAACGACGCCGAGCGTCTTCAATATAATCCTCAGGTCCATGACGATGGAACGATGCTCGATGTACTCCAAGTCCAGCACCACTTTCTCCTTGGGCAACAAGTTATAACCGCCCATCACCTGCGCCAGGCCCGAGAGGCCCGGACGAACAGACGTCCTATAATTCCAACCATGAATCCTCTTCTCGAATTCCTGGCAAAACGCCGGTCTTTCAGGACGAGGTCCAATTAAACTCATATCCCCCTTTACGATGTTCCAAAACTGAGGAATCTCGTCGATACGTTTCTCTCGCATGAACTTACCAAACGGAGTGACTCGCGGGTCATCCCCGACGGCCCATTGCGCACCGCGAGCCTCAGCATCGGTATACATACTTCTAAATTTGTAGACGTTGAAAATCTTGCCGTTCTTACCGACCCGCCTCTGCGAGTAGATGACAGGCCCGGGGCTCTCAAGCTTGATTATCGCGGCGATAACCACCATGGGGATGGCGAGCACGATCAGAGCGCATCCACAACTCACGAAATCAAACGCACGCTTGACAAAACGGTAGCCTAGCCCACCGCTAACTTTGGGCTCAACCAACTCGACTATGTCGTCGCCGGGAAGCAACTTTGCAAGAACGTCGTTCGGAATCCCACGTTCACTCAAACAAGGCTCGTATTTGCCTTTGGCATCAACTTGTGCTGCAGCCCTTCGTTGCGTCAAATCAAATTCCGACGAGGCCGCATCCCGATGTTTGTCCGCGTAATAACAAGCGCTGCTTGAATCAAGCGCCGTCTCATTAGCGGAAAACGCACTGATGGTTGATTCCATTTCCGGCCTACCGCCCCCAATTGCTTTATCGCCACCAATTACCATGCTGCTTCAGCCAACCTGCTATTTGACTTCTGAAACAGAGCTCCCATATGCACGGGAGGTATACCGAAAACGGGTTTTGCAAGAAAATCGGTTTCCATGCCGCTGATGCGGTTACATTTGAACTCAGAGACGCGACGTGTCCGCAGGCCGCTTGCAAAACAGCTCGCGACCTGCGAAAACGCCTTTTCTTCGTTCGTGCTAGGTTTGGCAGGAAGCGCGAACGCACCCATGGATTCCTTAGAGAACTCCGGGCGCATTTCTAATATGCGTAAAGGGATGTTGCCTAGGAGTACGTTCAGGAACAGTGGCAGCTCGTCCAGACTCGTCTTCCTGATGAAGCGGCCCACGCGCGTAACGCGGGGGTCGTGCTTGATCTTGAAGACCGGTCCGTCCTTCTCGTTGAGGGACTGGAGGCTCTCGAGACGGTCCTCCGCATCCGTGAACATCGAGCGGAACTTGTACATCTTGAAGGTCCGACCGTCCTTGCCCACGCGCTCCTGGTTGAAGAGGACGGGCCCGGGGCTGTCCAGCTTAATGGCAACCGCCACGACGAGGAAGAGCCACCAGAGCAGTGCGAACACCAAAAGGCTGAAGACGATGTCGAAGAGGCGCTTGGCGAAGCGGTAGCCGAGGCGTCCCTCGAGCAGATCGGCCGCCTTCGTCGCCTCGGCGTCCGGATAGGCACGACCCGCCCGCTCGCCCAAGGCAAACACGCCTTGATAGGACACCCCACTCTGCGGGACGTCGTAGCTCGAACCGACGAAGGGGATGGTGTTGGCTGCCTTGTCGGGACAGGTTGCCATGGGCTGCGTCTGGCAACGACTAGCCCCGAGGGGGACGTCCTTCTCCTTCAGCGGGAGTAAGGGGACGTCGTCCACGCCGGTGTCGGCATCCCCCGAGACCACGGACAGCATGCCATCGGCGGCGCAAGCGCCATCGGCGGTGTAAGCCGCACCCTGGCTAGCCATGTCACACACGCTGTTCATCGAGAGTTACCCCCCCCCCGGCAATTTCTCCCACCCGGGGTGACAGACCCATATGGGCGCAAGTGTACGCGACTGCCGTCACTAATCGACCGCTCGCATTGCTTAGCCCGCCATCTATACCGTGCCAAGTAGATACTATAGGTTTGCAGCCTGTCGAAACTACGGCATTCTGAATGCTACATCAATTTACAGTAAATATAAAGTTTACTTGAGAAATATGTGTCCCGCATGTCGGTCACCCAGCGCCGTGGTTTCTGCTATGGCATGTTCCCTAGAGAAAGTGGGCGGGACGTACGCGGTACTCCTCGCACGCCCTCCTCCAGAGCTCGTAGTGCTCCACGACATGCGCGTCGCTCGCGATGTAGCGGTAGAGCCCCATCTGGAAGAGCCGCTTGGCGGTCCTGCCGCTGTTGCCCATCCTGCCACCGCGGATGAAGTCCGCAGACGCCTGCAGGTCGCAGTCGAGCTCGAGGAAGCGCCGGGCGAGATCGGGATGCCTGCGGACGGCGTCGTAGCGCTCCGGGTGCGCGATCACCACGCGCCAGCCCATGCCCTGCAGCTCGTAGATCGTGCGCTCGTAGGCGTCCATGGACTCGCGCGAGCAGTGCGTGTCGAGCTCCAGGAGGAACTGGCCCGTGCGGGCGCAGCCCAGCCGCGGGCCCCACTCCCCCACCCCGAGCTCCATGAGCTTGGCGTGGTTGACCTCGAACCCCATGAGGAGCGGGAAGTCCGGCGCCTGCGCGCAAAGCGCCTCGTAGGCGGCCAGCATCCGGTCGTAGTCGAAGTAGGGGTCGCGGCAGTGCGGCGTGCAGACGATGCTCGAGGCGCCCGCGGCGCGCGCGGCCTCGAGCATCCTCAGGCTGTGCTCCATGTCGGGCGAGCCGTCATCCACCCCGGGTAGGATGTGGCAGTGGATGTCCCTCACGCGCTACTCCGACCTCGGCTCGTAGCCCGTGCTCCGGAGGAAGGCGGACGTCTCGTCGAGTCCGGGCCTGGGACGCGCGGGGGCGTCCGCATCGGCGGGCGCCTGCTGCGCGGGGACCGTGGACGACTCGTCGGCGGGCCTCGTCCAGGCGGCGCCCGCGGACCCGACCGGCCCCGCGGCCTGTGAGGCTACCGAAGCCTGCTGGGCGGCGGCCTGGCGCTTCGAGCGGTCGGCGTAGACCACGCGGCGCGGCGGGACGATTGGCTGCACCTGCTGCGCGGGGACACCCGTCTGCCTGGAGGCGCTTGTCGGCACCGAGGGGCTTATCGGCGCGTTGACGCCCGCCTGGGCAGCGCCTGCCTGCATGGAGGAGCCCACCTCTACATCAGAGGTGGGAGGGCTCACCTTGCCGCCGGGGGCCACGATGTCGTAAGAGTCGTGCCTGCGCTCCTTGTAGTAGCCGTAGTAGTGGCCGGAGGAGGTGGCGTCGCAGCAGTTGAGCACCGTGCCAACCACGTTGGCACCGGCCTGCACGAGCTGGTCGTAGGCGGCGCGCACGTCCTCGCGGTGCGTGAAGTCCTGGCGCACGACCAGGACCGTGGCGTCGATGAAGGAGGCCACGACGGCCGCGTCCACGAAGGTGGCGACGGGCGGCGTGTCGACGATCACGTAGTCGAACTGCCCCTGGAGCTGCGCGAGGAGAGCGTGGAAGCGCTTGGACTGCAGCACGTCGGGCGGGTTGGGGATGCCCGGCTCGGAGTCGAGGAAGTAGAGCCCCTTGGGCTGGCCCACCGCGACGGCGGCCTCCTGCACGGAGCGCTCCCCCGTCAGCACCGAGTAGAGGCCGTACCTGCCATGGCGGCCGAGCGCCGTGGCAAGCGAGCGGCGGCGCATGTCGCACTCGAGCAGCAGCACTTGCGCACCGCCCTCGGCGAAGGCGCGACCGAGCGCGACCGACGTGGTGGTCTTGCCCTCCGAGGGAATCGACGACGTGACGCAGATCGTGCGGACGGGGCTGTCGACGGAGGCGAACCGGATGTTCGCCGCGAGCGTCTTGACAGCGTTCTGGAACCCCTGCCTGTCAGCTGTCCTCTTTCCGGGCATGGCTACCTTCCCTCCCTGGTGACGGGGATGCGGCCGATGACGGGCACGGGCACGATCTCCTCGAGGTCGTGCTGGCCGCGGATCTTGGTGTTCAGCATGTCGGCCACCACGACGATGGCGATGGCCACGAACAGGCCCGCGAGCGCGGCGACGGCCACGTAGAGGGCGCGCCTGGGGCCGCTCGGGTTCGTGGGGGCGACGGCGCTGTCGATGGAGTTGACCGCCTCGATGCTCATGACGTCCTGGGCGACCTCTGAGACGTTCTCGACCATGTCGTTGGCGACGTCGGCCGCGACCTGGGGGTTGGGGCCGGTCACCGAGAGCGTGATGACGCGCGAGGTCGTCTCGTTCTGGACGTCCACCTTGTAGCCCTCGAGGTTGTGCACGCCGACCTCGTCACCGGTCTTGGCCACGATGCGGTCGCTCTTGAGGAGCTTGGCGACGTCGTTGGTGAGCATCTGCGAGGCGCTGAGGTCCTGCGAGAGGCTGGTCGAGCTGGCGGTGGAGTCGCCCTTGGCGAGCACGTACATGCTCGTGCTCGCGGTGTAGGTGTCGTGCATGAAGAGCACGGAGTAGGCGCCCATGACCAGCGCGCACGCGACCGGCAGGACGACCACCAGCCGGAGGTGCTTCCTGAGCAGCTGTAGAAGTTCGAGCAGGGTCATGCAGGGTTCCCTTCACTCTCGCGGCACCCTCGGCCGCCTCGCAGGTTGCTGGGCTCTCTCTTGCGGAGGACTGGCGTCTTCGGAGCGGCTCGCCGCGATGACGGGGCGGGCCTGCGGACGCGGCCGCGTTGCCCGCGGGCGCGGGCGATGCCGGCACGGGCGGCGCGCAGGTGCGCGAGACGCACGCGACGCAGGCGTGGCTCGGGCTCGCGGGACGCAGGGAGCGCCAAGCATCCACAAGACTTAATCTCAACAAGAATTCATTCTATTGTTCGCCGCGACCAAATGCCAATGGCATTTTGATTTCACGACTCTGGCACAAGGCGCACGGCGCTGTCCCGGAGGCGACGGACGCCAGCCGGGGGATGCGGACGCCTGCCCCCGGAGCCACGATCGCCAGCCCGGTGCGGGGGCGCCAGCCAGCTGCCAGACAGCCGACAGCTGGCTACCTGCCGAGCGCAGCCAGGAAGCGACCGAGGGAGCGCCGGCCCTTCTCGTCCCACGCGAAGACGCCGGCGTCCTCGAGGACCGAGGCGAAGACGAGGCCCACCTCGCGGCGTAGGAGCCGGTCGGCCTCGGCCTCCCCCATCCCGAAGAGCTCCGGGTGGCTCGCGGCGAGCCCGCGCGCCCACGTTGCGTGCGGCGACGCGAGCGGGTCGGACTCGAGCCCGTCGAGGTCGCCCGAGACGAGGTGCTCGCGCACGGCGCGGACCTCCGCCTCAAGGCGGGCGGGCAGGATCGCCAGGCCCATGACCTCGATGAGGCCGATGTTCTCCTTCTTGACGTGCCACTTGTCCTCGTGGGGGCAGAAGAGCCCGAGCGGGTGCGCCTCCGTCGTGACGTTACAGCGAAGCGCCAGGTAGAGCTCGTAGACGTCCCCCCTCTTGCGGCAGATCGGCGTCACGGTGTTGTGGCGCGTGCCGTCGGGGTCGTGCGAGACGACGCCGGACGCGGGGTCGTCCCAGCCGCGCCACAGCTCGAGCACCCGGACCGCAGCGGCCACGAGCTGGCTGCGGTCCGCGCTGGCGAGCCTGAGGGCGGTCATCGGCCACTCGAGCACCGCGGCAGAGACCCCGGGCGCGCCCGCGATGCGGAAGCGCTCCGACTCCCTCGCCCTCATCATCGCGAACTCGTGCCTGCCCCCCTGGAAGTGGTCGTGGGAGAGGATGGAGCCGCCCACGAGCGGCAGGTCCGCGTTGGAGCCCACGAAGTAGTGCGGGAGGAGGTCGACGAAGTCCAGCAGGCAGCCGAGGGACGCGGCGTCGACGTGCATCGGGCGGTGGACGTCGCTCATCACGATGCAGTGCTCCTCGAAGTAGGCGTAGGGGCTGTACTGCAGCCCGTAGCCCTCGCCGCCGAGCCGGACCGGAACGATGCGCAGGTTCTGGCGGGCAGCGTGCCCACCGGCGTCTGCGGCCGCGCGGCCGCTGTAGCCCTCGTTCTCGCGGCAGAGCGCGCAGGCCGGGTAGCTCGCCGAGACGGAGGCGCCCGCGGCGGCGATGTCGCGCGGGTCCTTCTCGGGCTTGGACTTGTTTATCGTGATCTCGAGCGCGCCCCAGCGCGTGTCTGTCGTCCAGGCGAGGTTGCGCGCGATCGCGGAGCGCCGGACGTAGTCCGCGTCGCAGCAGAGCCGGTAGAACCAGTCCGTCGCCGCCCGGGCGCCCCGGGAGCGGAGAAGGTCGCGGAAGGTCCGGGAGACCTCGGACGGCCGCGGCGTCAGCTCGCCCATGAGCCGCATGGCGAGCCGGTCGCGGCCGGTCGCCGTGTCCTCCGCGAGGCCGCGCGCGACGCCCGCCTCCGCGAGGAGGGCGAGGTCGGCCTCGAAGTCGTAGCCCTCGGCCGCCTCCTGGCCCGCGGCGGAGGGGTCGGGCTCCGGGCCGCTCAGCCCCACGGCCTCGAGCAGGCGGTTGTAGGCCCAGCGGGCGTCGTCCCCCTCGATCAGGTGGGTGGCGAGGCCGTAGGCGACGAGCCGTGACGCAGCCTGGCCGAGGGCGGGCACGGACGCCGGGGCGGGCGCGGTCGTGACTGCGGCCGTGGTGGGTGCGGCTGCCGGCGAGGTCACGGAGCCCGGAGCGGTCTCCGTGCCGCCCGCGCCGTGCGATGCCGTGGTGGCGACGCCCTTGCAGGAACCCGCGCTTGCCTCTCGTCCCATACCGAACGCGCCCCCTCTGATCGATCCTCTGGACACCCACCCGGACGCTCGATGCGAGCGCCCCTGGCTATCCTACAGCGCTTGCGGCGCAGGCAGGCCCTACATGCCGCCGAACCCGCCTGCGCCGTCGGCTGGACTGCAGGTTGCTAGAAAAAACCTTTGGCGAGGTGCACGGATTCGGCCCTCCCAATCGTTCTGTAGGTAAAGGCGCCACGGGCGCAGGACCGCGAGGAAGGGAACGGCTATGTCACGCGAACACGGAACGGCAAGGAGCATCGGCAGGAAGGTCGCCCTGGCACTGGTCGCGGCAGGGATCGCGGGCTCGGTGGTCGCAGGCACCGCGTTCGCAGCAGAGCCTCTGGTCGCCCGCAGCTGCGACGACTCGGGCGTAGTCGCGAGGGTCTGCACCCAGACGAGGGCGAGAGCCATGCTGCGAGACGGCACCTGCGACGGCACCGGCCCATGCGCCAACGGTGGTGCCTGCGACGGAACGGGTCCGGCCGGTCACATGCGGGGAGACGCGACGCGCGGACAGGCACGCCGGCAGCGGGTCGCGGCACACGACGGCAGCTGCCGTGGCGGCCAGTGCGCATGCCGCAGCGGCGCGTCTGCGTAAGGTAGACTCTACGGACCGGCTCCGCAGGGCGATGGGCGCTGCTCGGTAGCGCCCTGGGGTGCGCCCCGACTTCGCTCGGCGCTGGTGACCCGAGCGCGCGAGCGCACCCGGACAAGAGCCGCGCAGCCGTCACGTTTACTCACCTCTACCGGAGGGCGGATGGGTGCGACCTCAACAGGACATAGAGGAGGCCTTCGACCGATACGGCGACGCGGTTCTGCGGGCCTGCATCGCCGCCGGCCTCAGCAGGGCCGACGCGGAGGACGCCCTGCAGGAGACGTTCCTCAAGTACGCCACAGGCAGGACGCCGTTCCTCACGGAGTCCCACCGGAAGGCATGGCTCCTGAGGGTCGCGATCAACGGGGCGCGCGACCTACAGAGGCGCGCCTCCAACCAGGACGTGCCCCTCGAAGACGCCGACTGTCCCAGGCCATCCCGCCCGGAGGACGAGGTCTCGAGCGGCGTCTGCACGCGCATGGACGTGGCGGAGGCGCTCAGGGCACTCTCGGACGATCAGCGGGTCGCGGTCCTTCTCGCCCTGGGCGAGGGCTACACCGCGCCGGAGGTCGCCCGCATCATGCGAAAGCCCACGAACACGGTGTACTCGCTCATCACGCGAGGGAAGCGCAAGCTCAGGGAGGTGCTAGGCGATGAGTGAGGCCCACGACGGCTACGACGGGCGGGACCGCGAGGCCGGAGGCGGCCCAGGCGGGTGCTACGGCGGGAGGAGCCGCGACGACGTCGAGCTCGGCCCAGAGGTGACCCAGGCCGTCAGGGACGCCTGGAAGTCCGAGCGCGTGGGCGCGGACCTTCGCGCGAGGGTGCTCTCGAGCGTCGCGAGGGAGCGAGCCGAGCGGGAGCGCGGGCATGGCCCGCTCCAGGGCCGGCCTGCGCGCATGCGCCTCGCGGTGGCGGTCGCGGCGGTGGCGCTCGTGGCTGCCGTCGCCGTCCCAGCTGGCAGCAACCTGTACTTCACCACGACGGCATACGCGCGCATTGCGTCCGAGAGCCAGATCACCCTGGGCGTGAACCGCTTCGGCCGCGTCGTGAGCGCCTCGCAGGAAGCTGGCACGACAAACGTCGTGGGGATGACGTACGAGGAGGCGCTGGAGGCGCTCTCGGCAGAGGGGCTCCTGGGCGACGCAATCGTGGACGTGGAGGTCTCCTCCCAGGACCCCGACCAGCAGGAGGAGCTCGCGCGGCAGTCGACGGCGTGCCTGGGGCGGGCCGGCCACCACGGGACGTGCAACGGCCACCGCTACGGGCAGGAGGGCTCCGCGACGGGCGAGGACGAAGAGGTCGGGGAAGACGGCGAGCCCGGCTCGACCGCCGAAGCCGCCGGGGACGACGCGGGCGACCACGCACCCGCAGGAGGAGACGGAATGCAGGCGGACACGGCACGCGGGGGCTCCGCGAGCGGAGGTGGGGCGCAGCACAGGCACGCAATGGGAGCGGGCTCGCAGGGCGGACATCACGCGAGCGGCGAGGCGCACGACTAGGCGCGCTTGCTCGACAGGCGCGCCTGCTCGAAGGGTCGGGCCTGCAGGAGGGAGGCCCGACTGGCGGAGGCACGGGCGACTCTTGGCTCGGGCCCATCCCTACCAGGAGGTCCTGTGCTCGTCCGTCACGGCGAGCGTCCGGTGGTCCACCAGGTAGAAGCCCAGGAGCTGCGCGTCGGACTCCCCGTCGGGATACGCTCGCTCGAGCACGAACTCCTCGGCCGTGCCGGCGGGCTCTCGTGACTCCCCGTTGTCTCGCAGCAGGTACTCGACCCTGACGGTCCTGCCGTCCACGGTCGCGTCCTCGGTGCCCAGGCTCGCATAGGGATGACCCTTCGCGTCGTAGGAGGGCGTGGGGTCATCCGCACCGGGCACGACGCCGCTCTGCCGCAGGTACTGCGCGACGGCGCGCACCTGGTCCTCGAGCGCGGCGTACGCATCGCCGTCTTCGCCCGCGTCGGACGTCGTCCCGTCGGAAGCGCTGGCAGCCGCGCCCGCGTCGGACATCGCCCCGTCGGAAGCGCTGGCAGCCGCGCCCGCGTCGGACGTCGCCCCGTCGGGCGCACCGGCACCCGGACCTCCGTCGCCCGTCGACCCACTGTGGACCGTCTTTGTGTCGAGCGCCCGCGCCGACGGCCACTCCCGCATCACGATGGGGTCGCTCGCGAGCCAGTACGTGGTCAGGGTGCCCCCGGCGTAGTTACTCATGTCCACCGCGACGCACTCGTACGGACCGCCCGCGAGGCCGTCCACAGAGTCGCCCCTCACGCCGCGCGCCAGCACGCGCTCCGTCCCGTCCGTCGCGAGCACCGCGCCGAGCGCCACCACGAGCGCGAGGAGGGATACGGCCAACGCCGAGAGGCACGACGCCGCGGCGCACGCGACCCTTCGGCCCCGCGAGGCCGGCTCGCCCCGCCGCCTCCGCCATCGGGCGAGAAGGGCCACGCCCACGACGGCGAGCGCCACCATGGACCCCGACGCCAGCAGGCCGGCCGCGAGCTCGTAGCCCAGCCGTAGGCGCCAGCCGTCGGCGCCGTCGACCCCGGCCGCGACCGAAAGGAAGAACAGACAGTGCGCGAGCATCGCAGAGCAGCCGGCAATGAGGAGCGGCCGGCGCCGACGCGCCGGCAGCGCCTTCGCGCAGGCCTCGCGCATCCCCAAGCCGTCGGGGGCGCGGTCCTCCGCCGCGGCGCGGGCCCACCCGCTCACCACGTCCTCGGACGGGAAGCCCGCGTCCTTCTCGCCCGCGATGCCGGCGTAGCGGATAGCGGCTTCGCGGGCGTCCCGTCGCAGCTGAATCGCGGTGACCGCCTGCAGCAGGTACAGGAGCTTGAGGCGGCTCGGGTCGAGGCGGGCCGTGTCCACGTGCGCGAGCGCGCAGGTGGCGAGGAGGGGCTCTCCCCTCCCGACGTCCAGCCGGGCGAGCTCCAGCAGGAGCCTCGGCGTGGCGCCGGCGGCGCGCCTCCCCCTGCGGAGCACGCGCAGCACGTAGTCATGGCGGGCTATGGGGTCGAGGCGGAGCGACGCGCGCCCGAACGCGGCCGACGCCGCGAGGGCGAGGCCGCATCCGAGGACGACGGCGGAGAGCCCCAGGCACAGGGCGCATGCCAGCATGCCTCCGGGCGAGACCGCCGGTAGCCACGTCCTCGCGGACCACAGGAGGGCCGCGATCGCGAGGGCGACGGTCGCCAGGCGCAGGACGGCACTCGTCTTGAGGGCAGCGTCCGCGAGCCTGCGGCCGCAGGGGTCCCAGGGGTAGTCGCCCGGAAGCGGGGAGCCGAGGTCATAGGGGTCCCGCTCAGGGCACGCGTCGTCGCGACCTGCGGCTACCCCACGGCGAGGACCTCCACGCTCGAGCAACTCGGGCTCTTGCCCAGGGGGTTGGACTGGGAGGCCCAGGCGCTCCGGCTGTTGTCGAAGGCCGCCGTCACGTGCTGTCCGTCGTAGGAGCCCAGGTCGGACCCCAGGCTGACGACGTAGGTCTTCCGGCCGTCGGTGCTCAGCCCCTCGCCCGGCTCGCCCCATGCGATCTCCTGCGGCTCGTCGAGCACGAAGACCGTGTACGTATCGGCGAGCGCCTTGGGATAGGTGGAGGAGAAGAAGCTCCTCGTCGCGGCAGCCTCGGACGAGCTCATGGCACCGACGCTCTCGCAGAGGTCGATCGCGTCACTCCCCGACACCGTGCGGACGGTGCCGGCGAGCACGACGAGGCCCCTCGCCTTGGCGTCGGAGATCGCCGCGTCGCTGGCGGCTCCCGCCGACTGCGAGGACTGCGCCTGGCCCTGCGCCTGCGCCTGGCCCAGGCCCTTCTCGCCGTTCGGAGCCGCGACCTCCCCGTCCTTGGCGTACGACTCCAGGGGCGAGCGGTCGCTCACGTCGACGAAGGCGAGCTCGACGCTCTCCGCCAGCACCTCGGACGCGAGCTGGGTGGTCGACTGCGACAGGATCGGATCGCCCTCGGCCACGAGCGCCCCGTCCCTCACGACGTAGCGCTGCGTCGTGGGAATGGCCGCGCCCGAGCCCAGAACCTGGGAGTACAGCAGCCCGTCGCCCACGTTCGACCCGCTGAGGAGGAACTGGAGGGAGCTCGCGTAGCCCTTCCTCGTGACGAGGTCCTCCGGGACCTCAACCTGCGTCACCCCCGAGCCGTCCGGCGAGCCGACCCACGCGCAGTAGCGCTGGATGCCGTCCTTGTCCCCCGAAACCAGGAGGTCGGGCATGCCGTCGCCGTTGATGTCCTGGAGCGCGTACGCGAAGGCCTGGGGGGCAAAGCCGTCCTTCGCGCCCGAGGAGAAGTCCACGTCCCGGACGTTGTCGAGGATGCCCCCGTAGAGGGCCGCGACCTGCCTCCTCACCACCGTACTCGCGAGGTCCTCGACGCGCCCGGCATCGAAGCCGCTCGCCTGCGCGGCGGCCTTCGCGGCGTCGACGTCCTCCTTGGTGACGTCCTCTGCGGGCTTCACCTCGAAGGCGACCTCCGGTGCGGCCGCGCCGTCGCCGGCGACGGCCTTCGTGTCGAGGGCCACGGACTCGGGCAGAACGTAGACGTCGCCGGTCGCCAGCAGCGGGCTCGCCGGAAGCGACAGCTCGTAGGTGCCGGCGGGGACCTCGAGCTGGGGCGTTGAGGGCGACACGTAGAACGTCTCGTCGTACTCCGCGTCCGCAGCGGTCCTCCCCCTCACCTCGAGGGGGATCTTGGAGTCCGTGCTCTCGTCGTAGTTGGGCGTCACGAACTTCACGGTGATCGGCTGCGCCTCCGGCTCGGAGGTGGCGGGGGCCTGCCCGGAGCCCCGCGGCATCAGCGCGACCACGGCAAGCACCACGGCGAGCAGGAGGGCGACAAGGACGCCTGCCAGCACCCGCGTCCTTCTCCCCTTCTTGCCCGCGTGCGGCTGCCCCTCCGCGGCCGCGCTCGGCTCGGCCGCCTGCGGCACGTCCGCCTGCGGCCCGTCGGAGCCCTCGCGCCCCCCGAGCGAGGCGTCGCGCCTGGAGTCTTTGTCTGCCATCTGAGACCCACCCCGTCCTCTCTGCCAAGCGTGGCGCGCGGGGCCAGCCTCCGGGGCGAGCGCCGCGCGCCACGAAAACAGTGCGATCGAAGTCACGAAACCAGTGCTCCCGAATGTACCACAAGCCCGGTCCCGTCCCCTGGGCCGGCTGCCCTACGGGGCGGCGAGGGTCGCGACGCACCGCGCGCCCTGCCGGAGGCCTCGGCCGACCGCCCCGGGCCCACGTGCAGCCCCAGGCGCAACTCTTCTTTCGCTTTGTGCATTTCCGCGACTTAGGGACGGGTCGAGGCTTCCTCGAAGGGGAGCCGCACGCTGGAGGAGGCTCTCTAGCGAAGGCGAGGGCCATGGGATCCTGGGCAAACGCGCGCAGGCGAAGACGTGGTGGCCGACGGGCGCGCCCCGGCGCCCCTCCGACCCGTCCCTAACCTCTAAAAATGCACAATCCCATGTAGGAAACTGCGTCGGGCCCGTCGCAGGACGCAGCGGGCGGGATCGGACGGACCCGGGCCGCGCCGGCAAGCCCGGGCCGCGCCGGCCCGGGAGAACGAGCGCAGCATCATGGACATCGGGACCATCCCCGTGATGGTCCCCCACGGCGTCGGAGCTATTCGTACGCCTTGAAGGATGCGGTCCCCTGGAGGTTCCCGCTCGCGTCGTATAAGCCAAAGCCCGCGCTGCCGTCGTCGTTGGCGCGCCACGTCATCGTCTGCTGGGCGTCGTCGTCGGACCAGCTGCCGTTGGCGATCGAGTCGAAGATGTCGTTGGGCTCCCCGGACGAGCCGCCGGATGAGTACGAGTTTAAATAGACGTTGCCGTCGTCCCCGAGCCGGAGCCAGACCACCTGGGCAAGGGAATTCGAGCTCTTGGTGCCGCTCATGCGGAAGGCGTAGTCCCCCGCATAGGACCCCTTGTCCAATCCGCTGGGAAGAATCAGGCTGACGCTGAGGTCGCTGACGTCGCTCGCGCTTGTGCCCGGAATCGCAAAGTTCGGGTCGCTCAGCTCGATCACCAGGTGCCCGTTGGACCTCTTGGCCTTGCTCCTGCCCTCGAAGGTTCCCGTCCCGGCTATTGTGACGCCCACGACCCCATCGCCATGCACGGAGAGCATCATCTCCCTGTCGCTGGAGTCCATCAGGTAGTAGGTGCCGGCCTTCAGCCCGCTACCCGCCAGGCCGAACCAGCGCGTCGCGAGGCCGACCACCAGCACCGCGGCGATCGTCACCACGACGGCAACTACCGGGACCCTCGCCTTGACCCGTGGCTTCTCGGCAGCCTCCTGCGCCGGGCCGGGAGCAGGCGCAGCCCCGGCCAACGGCGACGGGGCGGACGCGGGTGCCGCGCCGGTCACCCCCGCATGCGGACCCGTAGCGGACTGGGCGCCTAGCGGGGCGCCGCACCCCTTGCAGAACTTGGAGCCGTCCGGGTTCTGCGTGCCGCACTTCGGACAGAACATGAGTCTTCCCCTTCCCTCGCGTCTCTTATCATCCATCTACTTGAAGGGCTCGAATGACCCAGATATCCCCTGGCGCCCGCTCGTGTCGTAGATGTCGAAGCCTGCGTCGCCGGAGTCGTCGGCGCGCCAGGTCGCCTTTTTGGCCTGGTCGTCGGACCAGGTACCGTTAGCGATCGAGCCGATGAGGACGTTGGGGTCCTTGTCGCTCAAGGAGTCGCCGTAGGCAATCGCGTTCAAGGCATCGTCAAAGCCATTTCCGCCAGAGGATACGCCGCAGACGTACTCCTTATAGCTCGCGCTGCCGTCGTCTCTGAGCTGGAACCACGACACCTCGGCACTCGATTTGTCCGAACCGGCAAAGACGGCGAGCGCATAGTCCCCGACGTAGGACCCCTCGCCCAGCCCGCTGGGGAGAATCACAGTGACGTCGATGCCGCTAAGATCGGCCCCACCGCCGCTTGAAGCGCGCAGGTCGCTCAGCTTCATCACCAAGTGCCCGTTGGAGTTCGTGACCTCGCTCTTGCCCTCGATGGTCATGCTCCCGGCTACCGAGACGTCCACGATTCCGTCCTTGTGCACGGAGAGCATGAGCGCCGTGCTGCCGTCAGAGTCCCTAAGGTAGTAGGTGCCGGCTTTCAGCCCCTTGCTCCCTGCCAGGCCGAACCAGCTCGTCGCGAGGCCGATCGCCAGCACCGCGACGATCGCGACCACGGCGACTACCGGCGGCTTGACCTTGGGCCGCGGCTTCCCCGCGCCCATCGGCACGGCACCAGGCATCGTCCCGGGCATCGTCGACGGGCTAGGCGTCGCGCCGGGCGCGCCCGCATACGGCGCCGTCGCAGGCCGGCCGCCCAACGGGGCGCCGCACCCCTTGCAGAACTTGGCACCTTCGGGGTTCTGTACGCCGCACTTCGGACAAAACATGAGATTCTCCTTTCCTCGTGCTCTTATCGCCTTGGATGCTCGCTGCCAGCTCGCGTGGCAAAGGATCTGCTATTGGCCGTAGCGAGCTGAAATCACGCGGTTGTCATCGTCGAGGGTGATTACGAGGACGGAGGCGTAGTCGCTCCCCGTCGACCAGCCGGTGTTCTGGCTCCACGTGGTGACCTCGTACTCCACGTAATACTTGTCGCCGTCGACCTTCAAGATCCTGGGGTCATGCGCGCGCTGCATGAGCTTCCTGTCGGACGGGCCCATGAAGCCATGCTCGAGCTCGTGCCCCACGGTCGAGCCGATGAGGGGCTCGACCTTGCCAAACCACTCGCTGTCGGACATCAGGACGGCATTGTCCGTGGACGTGTAGCTGCCGCTGGGGCTCACGGCGGTGGTCTCGTACGCGACCGCGAAGTCCTTTGCGACCTCCTGGCGCTTGTCCTGCGTCGCCTGCGCCTCCGCCTGGCGCGCCGCCTCCTCGGCCGCCGCCTTCTCCTCCTCGGCAGCCTTCTTGGCGGCCACGGCGTCGTCGCGCCGCGCGACCGCCGACTGCGCCAGCGACTCCGCCCTCCCGTCGTCCTGCGGGTCCGCCTCGGCAGCCGCCTTCGCGGCGGCGATCTGCTCGTCCGTCACGCTCGCCGGGTCGTCCACTGCCGCGAGCTCGATCGTCCCGTCGGCGGTGGCCTCGTCGTCGTCCCCGACGGTAACGCCCACCGGGCCCTCCGGCAGCGAGTAGAGCGAGCCGTCCTCGAGGATGGGCGAGGCCGTCACGCGAATCTCGTAGGAACCTTGCTGGAGGGAGATGCTGGGGTCGTCGGCGCCCACGTACTCCGTGCGCGTCACCGCGCCGCCGTCCAGGTCCGTGCCAGTGACCTCGAGCGGGATGCGCGTCGCGGCGGAGGTGTAGCCGGGCGCCACAATCGTAAGGCGGACGCTGCGCTCCGCATGGGCCGCGTCCCACGCCGCCTGCGCGGCCTGCGCCGCGGCCTGCCTGTCCTGCTCGGACTTCCACCACACGACGCCGCCGGCGGCCGCGATGGCAGCGACGAGCGCCACCACGACAAGGACCACGGGCCTTCTGCCCCGCCGGCCCGCCTTCCCGGAGCGCGGTGCCGGGCTCGCTCCCTTGTCGGCCGCGGGCGCGGGCGCGGGCCCGGGCGCATCGGCAGGCTTCGACCCGGGCGCGTCGGCAGCGCCGGTGGCCGCGGCATCGGATGCCGACGGGTCGTCGGGTGGCGCGGCGTCGATCGGCGCGCCACAGTACGGGCAGAACGACGACCCGTCGCGCTCGATTCTCGCTCCGCAGTTGTTGCAGTACATAGGCATTCCCTTCGCGCATGGAGTGGCGTAATCGGCAGGACGGGACGGGATGCCACCGCCAGCCGCCCCCTCGGGGCCGGGGCGTCGGCCCCCACCAGCTCACGCGTCGCACGGCCAACGCACGTCCGAGCCGCAACGCAAATGGTATGCCAGGGTATTTTTATATTGTTGCGCAACAACTGAAGGAGACCTCGGCGCTACCCTGCTGGAAGCTGGGTGCGACCGTGTCGGAAGGCGCCGTCGCACGCTCGCAAAAATGCATAAACCTTCGAATCTGAGGCCATGCTTGCCGAAGCCCCGTGGCCGGCGAAGGACTGGCGGGGCGTGCGAGTTGCTGCACGCGCGCAGGTCGCTGCCCGCGTGCGAGTTGCTGCCCGCGTGCAGGCCAAGGCCCTCGGCACAGGCCCACGTACGATCTGGAGGACGCCCATGATTTGTCCCAACTGCAAGTCCGAGATTCGCGACGACGCGCTCTTCTGCCCCCTGTGCGGCAAGCCGACGGGGCTGGACGCGACTGGGACGGATACGTCGCTGCCAGACGAGCCTCAGGCGGACGCGACTCAGGTGCTCGAGCCGGCGGCAAACGCGACGCAGGTGCTCGAGCCGGCGGCAGACGCGACGCAGGCGGATGCGGCACAGGTGGAAGCCGCCAGCGGAGCGCCCGCAGGCGGCAAGGCGCGCAAGCACCGCGGCCCTTCTCGGAAGGCGATCGTCGCGATCGTGGTCGCGGGCGTCGTCGCGGCGGGAGCCGTGGGAGGCGGGCTGTACTACCACCAGCAGCAGGTCGAGCAGGCCGAGCGCGAGCGGCAGGAGGAGCTCGAGCAGGAGCAGCAGCGCGCCGCGGCGCTGGACGCGCTGCGCCACCAGGACCACCCCGTGACGTTCGCCATCCAAGCGGACGGCTACGAGGCGGAGGACGGCCCCATCCCCGTGCGGATAACTGGCACGGACCTGGACGGCACCTCCGTGGACACGACCTGCTACGTCTCGCAGGACGGCTCAGGCACGACGCTGAAGTCGGGCAGCTACGAGGCGACCGTGGTGGCGTCGCCGCTCACCAAGTCGGGGACGCTGTACGCGACGCCGGACTCCCCCGTCTCGTTCGAGATCCCCGTGGCCGAGGAGGCGGGCGAATCCGGCGCCGCCGCGACGCCGACCGAAGGCGGCACGATCCAGCTCGCCGCGCTCGACCCGCTCGACCAGACCGACGACGTCATCGACGCGGCCTACCAGGCCGCGCTCGACGGCGGCCTCGACGCCGGCACCGCCGATGCCTACCGCCAGGCCGCGGTCGACGTGCGCACCGCAGCCGAGGAGGCGAAGGAGGAGGCGGAGGCCAAGGCCGCCGCCGAGAGGAGGGCGCAGGACGCGCACGCAGCGTACTCGACCTTCCTCCAGGGCACCTACGACTGGGGCAGCGACAAGAACACGAGCCTCGACGGGTGCAAGTTCGCCCTCGTCGACCTGGACGGGGACGGGGTCGACGAGCTCTTGGTGGAGAACCCCAACGCGTCCCACGCCAACGGCTACGAGCGCCTCTTCGGGTACAACGGCGGACAGGTGGTCGAGCTCGCGGCCGGGCGCGACGGCTTCAAGATCTTCAGGAGCGGGGCGATCCTGAGCCTGAGCGTCGGCAGGGGGTCGTGGGAAGGCACCTACCGCACCCTCCAGAACGGCAAGATGTCCGAGGTGGCGAGCTTCGAGTCAGGCGACACCCCCGGCTCGTCCGACATCACGCAGACGTTCTCCGACCCCGGCGGAGAGTCCGCACCGTACTGCAGGAGCCTGAAGGTGAACGGCACGGGCACGGACCTCGACACCTACCTCGCGACGGCCCGCAAGCTCGCGGACCAGGAGGTCGCCCCCAACCTGGTGGACAACACCGCCGCCAACCGCAGCCAGCTTCTGGGCTGATGCCGTGCGGGTGGGACCGCGGAGAAGGACCGCGGGCGACGCGTCCAGGGCGCGGGGCGCTGCGGCGGCGGCTGCGCACGGCGACGCGGGCCGTGCCTCCGCTGGCCGACGACGCTGCCCGGCGGAAGCGCCCCCTATGAAGCATGGTATCTTTTCGGGAGGGACAAACCACGTGCGGGAGGTCATCATGGGTCTCTTCTTCGGCAAGAAGAAGCGCAAGCACACCAACCCCAACGTCTGGGTGGACCCCACCTCGGACGAGTTCATGATGAGGTACGTGCTGGACCAGGACAGGAAGAACCGCGACATGAACCGGGCCCAGGTACACGACAACGCCCCGCAGGACAGCTGGGACAACGGCTGGGACAAGTAGCCGGGCACACGCCCTTCTCGGTGCGGGCGCACGCCCTTCTCGCCCGGACGCACGCCCTTCTCGCCCGGGGGCATCATGAGTCGCGCCTGCCTCCCCTGGGAGGCAGGCGCGATATTGCTGCCTTGAATGCCCGCCGGCCCGCAGCCGGACGTCGGGACGGACACGGACGTCCTACTTCGTGTACTTCCCGTCGACGAACGTGAAGTCGTGCTCGTCCTTGTACGAGCTGCCGTACGCCTTCGTCATCGCGACGATCCAGTCGACGAGCGACCACACGCCGATGCCGCCGCAGGTCACAAGCTTCAGAATCCCGAGCCCGATCTGCCTCAGGAGGGGATGACCCACGAGCGTGCGCGCCGGACGTGCCATCCGGAGGCTGCAGCGAGATGCCCGTGCCCCCGCAGCGTGGGCTCCGCCCGCGTGGGACTCCGCCCACGAAGGTCCCCGCCGCGATGCCCAGCGCGAGGTGGTGCAGATTTTGGAGTTATTCACGGCTCCCGGTCGCTCGGGCGACGGTCGGCTTGCCGCGTCGCGTTGGCGGCTTACGCGGCCAACGGCCCCACCAGGCATTCTGTCCACATTGGATTGGCATGGACAGACCCCGGGCGAGGTCCGTACGCGCTTCGACGCGACCGCGGCGTCCATAAGTCTCGGAAATGCACCGTCGCGTCGCCAGGGTTGCGCCGGACGCGGCACCTGCGCCCAGGCGAGCACTCCCAAGCGGCAACGGGTCCGTCCGAAGGGAGGCCGGGCCACGGCGGAACACTTCGGCGGCGGGGACTCATGCCTCTCGCCACGCCCGGCTACGCCCCGCTCGGCCAGGGTCCGAGACGAGCGGGGCCGCCCTACTCCCCGGTCCTACTCCCCGGCACCCCTTGCGCGTCTGCGCGCGTCTGCGCGCGTCCGCGCCCGCCCGCGGCGATCCAGGCGCACAGCAGCAGGGTGGGGATGCAGCCGATGAGCCCCAGCGGCATGGGCCCGAGGATGCCGACGCCGCCGTGCGAGAACCACACGGGCAGGCCAGCCACGGCGTTGAGGGCGCCGTGCGCGATGGCGCAGGGCCACACGCTCTGGGTGACGTCCCGAAGCAGGCAGAGCAGGGCTCCGAACCCCACGCAGAACACGGTCATCGCAAGGACGCCCACGCCCGGGAAGCCCAGGTACGACGAGCCGTAGTTGTATCCCATCGCGATGAGCGGGGCGTGCCACAGTCCCCAGACCGCCCCGGTCGCGAGCATCGCGGCGGGACGGGGGAGCCAGCCGCTGAGGGCCGGGTACAGGAAGCCTCGCCAGCCCGCCTCCTCCCCGATGGCGAAGAGGGCGTTCAGGAACGGGGCGAGAAGGACCGCGGACGCGAACTGTGCGGCCAACAGCATGGGGACCTGGACGGAGTCTGCGCCCAGCTGCGCCGCGGCGGCCTGGGCGTAGGCGGTGGCCTCGGGGTCGAAGTCGCCCGGCACGAGCGCGAAGTATGCGAGGGCGCCGAGCAGCGTAAGGGCGGTCGGCGCGAGAAGCGCCACCACGTACCAGCGCAGGTTCCCCCTGATGCGCGGACGCCAGCCACGCGGCACGTCGGCCCCCGGCACGCGTCTCACCACGAGAGCTGCGGCGAGCGGGCCGAACATCGTGAGCGGCAAAACGAGCGGCCACGGGGCGGTGCCCGCGGCCACGGCCCAGCCGGTCTGCGCGCCCGCCCAGAGCCAACACGCCCAGTCGATGGCGAACGCGAGGGCGACGAAGAGCGCCACCCTCCCCCGCGACACCCTGCCAGACATCCTGTCATCCATGCGAGAGCCTCCCATCACGAGTTCGCAGCGACGCGACGGCAACGCCGACAGCAGCGCGAGCGCCGCCGGACCCCTCCGGCCCGAGGCGGGGGTTACGCACGGGTGAAATCGGCGCTCCTCGCCAACTGGGACTTTGTTCCCGGAGAGCTCAGCCGTGCGTAACTCCGCTTCGTCGCCCAGACTCCGCTTCGTCGCCCAGGTCGAAAAGGACGGATTCGTAGTACGGGGTTTCCGAGTCTGACTTCCGAGCGACGACCGGGCCAAGCTCGTCGCCCGTTCGGATCTCCCCTGCGCCAACCCGCGGGGCGGCGTCGCATGTCGATACCCCTACGCCCAGACCATGTTAGCAAGTCCCACCACCAAGGGCACGGTCACGATCGACAGCAGCACGGACACCACGACGGTCTCGACTGCGTACGCGTA
>Ga0256406_1001719_pt1 | contig 34255 bp, 33 predicted proteins | sample RumenRJG_03DNA_FD_185986 | JGI IMG/M metagenome (GOLD analysis project Ga0256406, IMG submission 185986) | Bovine rumen microbial communities from Lethbridge, Alberta, Canada - RJG_03 | ecosystem: Host-associated > Mammals > Digestive system > Stomach > Rumen | place: Canada: Alberta | collected...
TCTGACTGCTCTTTCAGCCAGTCATTAATGCGGTTGACCGGCTCCGGATCCAGCTCCGGCGAAAAGTCGAGGATGAAATGTATAGTCGCATATGGATGCGTGAGTTTTCGTCCGTCAGATACATCTGCAAGGCGTTTGATTGTTATAAGTTCCTGTACACTAATGTCTGTCATAACATCTCTTTTCTTCTCATGTTGTCAAATCACTATCCGATAATGATAAAAAGTAACGAAAAAATTTGGTCATACGTTTATATATCATGCTCAATGGGAGTCATTCCGAGACAGATGGACGGACTCTGTTGAGCATGGTATATTTCTGAACGCATTGAGCATATGTTCTGATTCGGTAATATACAGCTTCGAACGTTTGCAGACAAGCCTCACACGCAATTGCATCACTAAGCATTGATACGATATCCATTAGACCCGGGTGCAGGCAGAACCTGGTCTGATTCAGGCATTTGCAGGGATGGAATATTACATCAGTACAAAAATGGACGGTTCTTCCCATTCTGTCGGTATCGAAGAAATTGATTATGATCTTCCTTCTAAGTATCCAACTGTGGAAGCACTCCTGGAACGTGCCGACGGAAATTATCCTAAGGGTGGTAAGAAGGAAGGTATCGTGATCAGGCCAACAGAACCGGTGTATTGCGAACTGATCAACGCAGCCCTGTCCATGAAGGTGGTCAGCAACAAATATTTATTAAAAAATGAATGATTGAAAAAATCTTCAAGCGTAGTCCTGTCCTTTCCTGAAATACCAGACAAAGCTGATTCTGATACGCCGGCCCCGAATGGTCAGCAAAAGAATTGAACCCGCCTTTTTCGGAAGAAAATATACGGATATTATGGTAAAGTGTGCTCTGAAAGATAAAAAGATGAAGAACCGGATCTGGATGACAGGAAGATGGAGAAGTGGGTTCTGGAGGGCGAGAAGATGGAGAAACGGATGATGGCCGATGATCAGATGTGGGAGGCGGTCAGAACATGTGACACCTCATGCGACGGAAATTTTTTTTACGGAGTGAAAACAACAGGTATATACTGCCGGCCGTCCTGTAAATCAAAGCTTCCGAAGAGAGAAAATATTGTCTTTTTCAGGACCAGGGAGGAAGCGGAGAAGGCGGGCTTCCGTCCGTGTAAGCGCTGCCGCCCGGATCTGCTGCAGTATGATCCCGCGCTGGAGCTCTCGGAGAGAACGAAGGAATTGCTGGATCAGCATTTCAGCGACCGGTTGAGGCTCGGCAGAGATATGAAAGAGATGGGTGTGAGCCGAAAACACCTGACGCAGGTCTTCAGGGAGCAGTATGATATTACACCATCGGAATACCTGATCCGGGTAAGGATCGCTGCAGCGAGACAGTTTTTGCAGGATGGTTATGACATTTCGGATGCGGCAGGCGCAGCCGGATATGAAAGTCTGTCGGAATTCTATGATCATTTCCGCCGGCAGACGGGAATGACGCCGGCGAGGTACCGGCAGATTTTTGCGGATAACATCAGCCGGAGTGTTCTGGATACACCGATCGGCCCCTTAAGGATTATCGCATCGCAGGATGCCGTCCTCTGTGTGGAGCAGGCAGGACGGGAGGCCCTGGATGCAGGCGCGCAGCCTGACAGGATTCTGACTGACGGGAGTCAGGCTGACAGGATTTCGGCTGCCGGAAGTCAGTCTGACAGGATTCAGTCTGACAGAATTTGGGTTAACAGGATTCCGACTGACCGGATTATCCCCGGAGATGCTTCTGGTGAACTGTTGAAAGACTGCGAGGCACAGCTTGCAGAATATTTTTCCGGAGAGAGGCGAGTCTTTGATCTGCCACTGAGTCCTGAGGGAACGGATTTCCAGAAAAATGTCTGGGCACATCTCAGAGACATCCCTTACGGTGAGACGAGAACCTACGGCGAGCTGGCGGAGATGGCAGGAAACAAAAAAGCGTCCAGAGCTGTCGGCATGGCAAATCACTGTAATCCGATCCTGATCCTGGTTCCCTGTCACCGTGTCATCGGCGCCAACGGGAGTCTTACGGGATACGCTGCCGGTATTGAGGCGAAGAAGTTCCTTCTTGCGTTGGAGAAAAGGGTTGCTGCATGAGAGAGGAATATTTTTCTCTTCAAAAAGCGGAAATTATGTGGCTTAAATAGAGTTCAATGGAGAGCTTTTGTTGTTTTAAAGGTAAGTCATGAGTTTAATGGAGAGCATTTATTGTTTCAGAGGTAAGTCATGGACAGAACGCAGATTCAGATGGAACTGAAAAAGCACGCGGATGAAAAATACAGGAAATTTTCAGCCGGCCTGCTTCCTGGGGTAAACGCTATTCTTGGCGTACGGCTTCCCGAGCTTCGTAAAATAGCAAGACAGCTGGCAAAGACAGACTGGAGGGAAAATCTGCGTCAGCTTTCGGATGACACATTTGAAGAGATCATGCTTCAGGGCATGATGATCGGCTATGTGAAATGTCCGACGGAGGAACGGCTGGAGCTGATAAGAGGATTTGTGCCGAAGATAGACAACTGGTCGGTCTGCGACAGCTTCTGCACCGGGCTGAAATTTATCAAATCGGAACAGGAACCCGTCTTTCAGTTTTTACAGCCATATCTGGCATCTGAAAAGGAATTCGAACAGCGTTTCGCCGCCGTGATTCTGCTTGATTATTATATCGATGAAACGTGGCTTCCCCGCACCATAGATGCGCTGGAGCAGATCGATGCAAAGGCATATTACGCGAAGATGGCAGTGGCCTGGGCCATGGCGGAATGCTATCTGCATTTTCCGGAAGAGGTTATGCCTGTTCTCAGGCAGAACAGACTGGATCCGGAAGTGCAGCAGAAGACCCTGCAGAAGATCATTGAATCACGGACGATCTCGCCGGAAACGCGTGAAGAGATCAGGGCTATGAAGAGCCTGTCTGGATTTTAAATTTGATATTTTATGAGTTGACGTATATACTATGTATATACGTCAAAGGAGGCCCTTTATGCAGGCACAGGTGAAAGAATGGGGTAACAGTCAGGGAATTCGTTTACCCAAAGAAGTGTTGAAAAGTGCAGGGATTTCATTGAATGATACTTTGGATGTTACGGTAAAAAATGGCGTCATCACGTTGTCAAAGCCGTTTTGCCATAAATCACTGGAAGAGCGCGCTTCTGCCTATGATGGGAAATTAAATCTCGACGGTGAATATGACTGGGGAAATCCCGTCGGCAGAGAGGTATGGTAATGAATTCAGTATCTCAGGGCGACATCCTCAAGGTAGAAAATATAAAACATCCCGTCCTCGTGGTCAGCAAGGATTTTTTCAACACCAGCGGTGAAATTATTGCCTGCCCGATTATCCGAAATTCTGCTCCGGGCCCGCTTCATATATGGACAGCCTCGACCGAATTTGAGGGTTTTGTGCAATGTGAAAAGCTGGCACTGTTGGATTTATCCGTCCGTGGCTATAAAAAAACTGGCAGTCTGCCAATAGAAGAACGCATGAACATATCAGATGCGATCCAGGGAATTTTCGAATATATATAGTTAACAGCAGCCATTTCCTCTCACAAATTTCCGGTACGCGGCATGGGAAATCAGAATATTGGTAACCCAGCCAACAGGAACCGGATACCAGACGAAGCTGATGCCGAGACGCGGCGCCAGGAGCATCGCGACGCTTACGCGGATCGCCAGATTGCACAGATTGGCGATCATGAAGATTTTCATGGAGCCGATGCCCTTGAGGACGCCATCGGTGGCCATTTTTGCACCGAGGAAAAAGCAGAAAATGCCGATCCAGCGCATATAACTGACTGCGACGGCATAAGCTTCCGCTGTTCCGCTGTCCCCTAGGAAGAGTGCCGCGATCCGGTGGGCCGGAGGCACGGCAAGGAGAAAAACAGTTGCGGCAAAAATGAGGTCGAGCAACAGGGCAGCATGATATCCCTGCGGAATACGGTCGTTTCTGCGGGCACCATAGTTCTGCGCGGTGAAAGGCGAAACGGCATTGCCAATGGAGACCCAGATCACGGCGATCAGATTCTCGATCCGAGCGGCAGCAGAGAAGCCAGCAAGCGCATCAGGACCAAAAATATTGACGACCGACTGCACCAGCATCATGCCGATCGATACGGTCGACTGCTGAATGATGGAAGGAACAGCGAAGTCGAGGATCCGACGAAGAACGGGCCAGGAAAAGATCTGACTGGCTGATGGATACTGCCGCATGGTTCGGAGAAACACAAAAAAGGACAGTGCCGTCGAGATGCCCTGCGCGATCAGCGTGGCCAGCGCCGCACCGAAGACACCCATCCCGAGGCTGATAACCATATAGAGATCCAGGCCGACATTGAGCGCGGAGGAAAAGATCAGAAAGTACAGCGGGGTCCGCGAATTTCCGATGGCGTTGAACATGCTCGCCAGGATATTGTACATAAAAAGAAAAGGAAAACCCGCAAAGTAGACACGAAGGTAGACAGTCGCCATGTCTATGACTTCTTCCGGTGTGTGCAGAATCCGCATGATCGGCCGGCTGGAAATAAAACCGACGATCCCCAGAAGAATACTTAGCACGAGGAAAAAGAGAAGGGAGGTAGATACTGCGCACTTCATTCTCTTATAGTTCCGGCTGCCGAACCACTGGCTCACGAGAACAGAGGCACCGGTCCCGGCTCCGACCGCCACGCAGATAAAGACATTTGTCAGCGCACTGGAAGCGCCGACGGCGGCGAGAGCATTCTGGCCGACAAAGCGGCCGACGATCACGGAGTCGGCGATGTTGTAGATCTGCTGAAACAGATTGCCGAAGATCATCGGCAGCGCAAAGAGCAGAAGCGCCTTCATCGGGTTTTCATAAATCAGGTATTCATTTTTACTGGAAGCAGCGGACTGGATAAAAATCACCTCGATATACAAAACTACCATACATTATATCAGATGTTGCAACAACGGCGGATGGCTACTATGTTGTGCTGACATGTCAGTATGTGGAGTCGGAAGGTATTAAACCTTATACGAGCCTCAGTGTGACGAAGAAATAAACAATCGCCTCATCATCGGGTGCACGGATGATAATGGATTAATCTCCTCATTTCGGATCGGTTCCGGAATGGGGATTTTCGTGGCTCAGTCACAAATTTTTCTGCCGCTCAATCAGCCGGCAGTGCCCTCCGAAGAAGGATAAGCGAGGCGACGGCTGTGACTGCCTCTGGGACAAATTCTATTGTATTTTACAAAACGTTTCGCCTGTATTATCATGTAACCATATCAGGACATAAGTGCAGTTCAGAAGTGAACTGTTAAAAGGGAAACAGGTGAAAATCCTGTGCTGTCCCGCAACTGTATACGGGTTATCGGCAAATGCCACTGTGTATCATGGATCGCTGTGAATCATGGGAAGGCTGTCGATGGAGACCGTAAGCCAGGAAACCTGCTTATGTCGGTTGTCTGAGAATCACGATGCATGAGTCGGATAACAACAGGCGTTTTCAGGTTGAATGCTGTTACAGGCATTCGCTTTTCTGTGTTGCTGAAAAAATCTTGTCCGATCCTGCTCTGGGTCTTCGCGATCTGTAGCTTATACAATACAGAGGCATCATTTGGGCTTACTGCTCGTGCGTTCTCAGACGTACCCATAAACGGTGTTATGCAGACTGGGAGGAAAAGCGATGATGCCAGCATTTAACACAGAAGAAACCAGAAAATCCGACCGAATACAGCATCTTGTTGATGACCTTTACAGAAAAATGCCTGAGGTGGAAGCATCGAGAGCTGTACTCATCACAGAATCATACCGGCAGACCGAGGGTCAGCCGATGGTGATGCGGAGGGCTCTTGCTTTCCGTCATATTCTCGAAAATCTTCCGATTATCATCCGGGACCGGGAGCTGATCGTGGGCAGCACGACGATTGCGCCCAGAGGATGTCAGACGTATCCGGAATTTTCATGGGAATGGCTGAACGCCGAGTTGGATACCTTGGAGACCCGTGAGGCGGATCCTTTCCACATATCGGAGGAGAATAAACGCATCCTCCGTGAAGTCAATCCGTGGTGGAAGGGAAAGACCAGCAGCGATCTTGCCGATGCCTATATGACAGAGGAAACCAGGAAATCAATCCGGCACAATATTTTTACGCCCGGTAATTATTTTTATAACGGCGTCGGTCATATCACGGTGAAGTACTGGGAAGTTCTTGCTATCGGGTTTGAAGGCATCATTCAGAAAATAAATGAGCATGATGCCGCCCTTCAGCCGGGAGATGCTGATTATCAGAGAAGGCACACGCTGTATCAGGCGATGAGGATCAGCTGCGAAGCGGTCATCGGCTACGCTGAGAGATACAGCCGTCTGGCTGCCGAGATGGCGGAAAAAGAGACGGATCCCGTGCGGCGTGAAGAGCTGAAAACGATCAGCCGGAACTGCAGCAATGTTCCCAGACACGGTGCGTCATCTTTCTATGAGGCATGCCAGAGTTTCTGGTTTGTTCAGCAGCTGCTTCAGGTGGAATCCAGCGGCCATTCCATTTCTCCGGGGCGGTTTGATCAGTACATGTACCCCTACTATGAGAAGGATCTGGAGAGCGGACGGATCACCAGAGATCAGGCGCAGGAGTATATCGACTGTATTTTTGTCAAAATGAATGACCTGAATAAATGCCGTGATGCGGAATCCGCAAAAGGATTTGCCGGCTACAGTCTGTTCCAGAATCTGTGCGTCGGCGGTCAGACGGAGGATGGGCTGGATGCCACCAATGACCTCTCCTTCATGTGTATCTGGGCATCCATGCATGTATTTCTGCCCATGCCTTCCCTTTCTGTGCGCGTATGGAATCTCACGCCGCATGAACTGATGCATGAAGCGGCCCGCCTGACCAGAACCGGTATCGGCCTGCCGGCCTACTATAATGACGAGGTGATCATTCCCGCGCTGATGAACCGGGGCGTTTCACTGAAAGATGCCCGGAATTACAGCGTGATCGGATGCGTGGAGCCGCAGGCCATGGGAAAGACCATGGGATGGCACGACGCGGCCTTCTTCAATATGTGCCGGCCGCTGGAACTCGTCTTCACCAACGGACGGGATGCCGGAGAGCAGCTGGGACCCGCAACCGGAACACTGGAAAGCCTCACGACGTTTGAAGATTTCTGGAACGCCTATAAAAAACAGATGGCCTATCAGATATCGCTGCTGGTGAACGCCGATAACTCCATCGATGTGGCACACGCGGAGCGCGTACCGCTTCCATGGCTCTCCACCATGGTAGACGACTGTATGGATAAGGGTCTCACCACGGAGCAGGGCGGAGCTGTCTATAACTTTACCGGCCCGCAGTGCTTCGGCATCGCAAACGCAGCTGATTCTCTGATGGCTGTAAAAACGCTGGTTTATGATGAGCACAAAGTCACGCTGAACGAATATGCCCGTGCACTGAGACTGAATTACGGCAAGGGCCTCGACAGCGCCTCCATCACGGATCTTACGAAAGATATCGTTGCCGGCATCCGGGCTGAAGGCAAAACAGTAGGTGTTGCGGAGATTGCCGCTGTGGTGGCAAAGCTGGAAAACAATCCGGTTTCTGACGATGATAAGAAAAAGTTTCAGGAGCTTCTGGATATGATCGGCCAGGTACCCAAATATGGCAACGATATTCCGGAAGTCGATTATTTTGCCAGAGACTGCGCTTACCTTTACACAAAACCGCTGGAGACGTACAGGAATCCCAGAGGCGGCCAGTTCCAGGCGGGTATCTATCCTGTATCGGCCAACGTACCGCTGGGCGCCCAGACCGGCGCCACACCGGACGGCCGTCTGGCGCATACCCCTGTCGCCGATGGCATCGGACCGATGGCGGGAAGAGACACCCACGGACCGACAGCAACCGCAAATTCGGTGGCGCGGATCGATCACATGATCGCTTCCAACGGAACGCTGCTCAACCAGAAATTCCATCCGTCAGCGCTCGCCGGAGAAAAGGGACTGAATGACTTTGAAGCACTGATCAGGACCTATTTCGACCGCAAGGGAATGCATATGCAGTTCAACGTTGTCGATAAACAGACGCTTCTCGATGCACAGAAGCATCCGGAGAAGTACCGCCATCTCGTTGTACGTGTGGCCGGTTACTCTGCGCTTTTTACTACTCTGTCCAAATCGCTGCAGGATGATATTATCCGTCGGACAGAACAGGGCTTTGAATACTGAGGTGAAGCCTATGACCGATTATATGAAAACGCTGGGCAGGATTTTTGATATCCAGAGATATTCTGTGCATGACGGAACGGGAATCAGAACCATTGTATTTCTGAAGGGATGTGTGCTCCGGTGCAGATGGTGCTGCAACCCGGAGTCTCAGGAGTACGGCATACAGCAGATGCGGCTCGCGGACGGCAGCGTACGCACTTTCGGCGAAGATACCACGGTGGAAGCTGTCATGAAGACGGTAAACAGCGACAGAATGTATTACCGGCGGTCCGGCGGCGGGCTGACACTCTCCGGCGGGGAGAGCCTCTGCCAGCCGGAATTTGCACGGGACCTCCTGCATGCCGCAAAGGATGAAGGCTTCTCAACGGCGATGGAAAGCATGGCCTGTGCGGATTATTCGCACATCGAGGCCCTTCTTCCGTGGCTGGATCAGTATCTGATGGATATCAAGCATATGAACGGAGAAAAACATCGCGAATTTACCGGGCGCGACAATGCGCTGATGCTGGAGAATGCGCGACGTACGGCAGCTTCCGGACAGTGTGAACTGATCATCCGGACACCGGTGATCCCGACATTTAATGACACAGACGAAGAAATCGATGAGATCGCAGCCTTTGCGGCCTCGCTGCCCGGTGTTCAGGAACTTCATTTGCTGCCCTATCACCGGCTGGGCTATGATAAATATATCGGGCTGGGGCGTCCTTATCTGATGGGAGACATTCCTGTTCCATCCAGGGAAAAAATGCTCCGCCTGAAAAATGTTGTGGAACAGCATCATCTGCATTGTGTCATCGGTGGATGACTGTATTTTCTCAGAGATTCAGCGGGGTAAAACCGCTTTGCGGTTTTTTTCCCGTTATCGTGAAAAGAGCCCCACCCGATCACTTCGTGGCCGAATGGGGCTCTTTGTCCGCGCAGGTTAAAGCGAGAACCGCTTGATCAGTACGGGCGGGACTTCGATCTTGATCGGCGGCTGCTGCGGATGGCGGATCCTGTGGATCAGCTGACGGGTGGCGCACTCCGCCATATAGGTTCTCGGCACATCCATCGTCGTCAGTGACGGATCAAAGATGCGGGCCTCCGAAATGTTATCGAAGCCGATGATGCCGATATCTTCGGGAACGCGGATGCCGCGGAGCTTCAGAGCTCTGATCGCGCCGATGGCGATGATGTCATTGTCGCAGAAGTAGGCATCCGCGAGCTGCGTGCCGCTGTCAATCAGCTCGAGCATATCGGTAACGGAGCCCTCAATGCTCGGCGAAATTTTATGAATAATACTTCTGGAAAAAGACATGCCGTTCTCGCGAACGGCTTTTTTAAATCCCACCAGCCGTTCACTGAAATTGGGAATGTGGTATGCCGAACGGATATAACCCGGCTGACAGTTCCGTCTGGCGATCAGATAATTGACGGCCTGGTGCGCGCCGCCGACATTGTTGATCAGACAGCAGTCGCAGCCAATGTTATCAAAAGAAGAATCAAGCAGAACGACCGGGAAAGGCAGCCGGGTGAATTTCCGGCAGTTATCCTGTGAGATTTCCGTTCCGACAAGGATGACACCGATGCAGTCGGACACCCGGAGGTCTTCCAGAAAACGGTTCAGATCGTCGTTGCGTTCCCAGAAAGGCGTGATTCTCACGCGGATATTTTCAGCACTCGCGACATTCTGTACACCGAGGGAAAGCTCATCAAAAATAGGTGAATAGGACAGAATGGCATTCGTTGTCTTGTAGAGAACAACGTAAATCGTCCCTTCCAGCGCACGGTTTCCCTTGATGCGCGACATATCATATCCGTATTTTTCAGCTGCGCGAAGGATTTTCTGCCTCGTCTCTGTGCTGACACCGGGTTTATTGTGGAGAGCCATGGAGACGGCAGTCTGTGAAATGCCGAGCTTCTGCGCCAGATCTTTAGCGGTTGTACTCATGTTTCCCTGTCTCCTTTATTGATTCTTGTTCCAAATATAAAGTAAACCCCTGTTTCGAAATTTGCAAGATGAGCATGAAATGCCAGAAATGCAGACAAAATACAGGCGTTTATTGCCTATGACAGCGTTAAACTCGAAAAATAAAGTTAAAATAAAGCTATTAACACTTTATTTATTATTGAGATAAAGCAAATCTTTGCATATGGTGATTACAGTGTCAAAAGTCATCATCCACGCTGTACTTGTGTAAAAGTGGGCGAAGAACATATTGACCCGTTTATCATACTTATGACAACCATATTATTTAAGATACCAATTCTTCGTACGCAGAAAGAACAGGAGGCAGTACATCATGAAAAAACAGGTAAAAATCGGTTTTGCTCCGACACGAAGGGCCATTTTCAGTGCGCCCGATGCCATCAAATACGCAGATCTCACGAGAAAAAAACTCGATGAAATGGGCATCGACTATGTGGATATCACAGATATCAATGAAGAAGGTCTTCTGTATAACGACGAGGACAGAATAAAAATTGCGGAGAAGTTCAGGAAGGAAAAAGTTGACGGCCTGTTTCTCCCGCACGGAAATTTCGGAACGGAGTACGAATGTGCCCGCCTCGCAAAGGATCTGAACGTACCGGTTCTTCTCTGGGGGCCGCGTGATGAGCGCCCGGAGCCGGACGGCATGCGCCTGCGCGATACCCAGTGCGGACTCTTCGCCACGGGTAAAGTGCTCCGTCGTTTTCAGATTCCGTTTACCTATATGACAAACTGCAGACTGACGGATCCGGAATTTGAGCGCGGCCTGAAGGATTTCCTTGCCGTCTGCAATGTGGTAAAAACCTTCCGCCATATCCGTGTCCTTCAGATCGGACCGCGTCCGTATGATTTCTGGAGCACGATGTGCAATGAGGGCGAGCTGCTGGAGAAGTTCAATATTCAGCTGGCACCTGTTCCGATCCCGGAGCTGACGGGGGAGATGAACCGCGTCAGAAAGGAGGAGGCGGATAAGGTAGAGGATGTCATCCGCTACTGCAGGGAGAATATGACCTGCAAGATCGAGGACGATCTGCTGAACAACGTGGCTGCCCTGAAGGTCGCCATGCGCAATCTTGCTGACAAGTACGGCGCAAGCGCGATCGCGATCCAGTGCTGGAATGCGCTTCAGGGTGAGATCGGCATCATGCCGTGCGCAGCGAACTCTCTTCTGAATGAAGAGGGACTGCCGGTTGTCTGCGAGACAGATATCCACGGTGCGATCACACAGCTCATGGTTGAGGCGGCGGATCTGGAGGGACACCGCTCCATGTTTGCCGACTGGACGGTGAGACATCCGGACAATGAGAACGGAGAGCTCCTGCAGCACTGCGGCCCGTGGCCGATCAGCGTGGCGAGAGAAAAACCGACAATCTGCGTACCGGTTGCTTTTCCGTACAACGGCGCTGTCTCTGCCGAGGCAAAGCACGGCAATCTCACACTGGCCCGTTTCGACGGCGACAACGGAGAGTATTCTCTGCTGCTCGGACGCGCAAAGGGCATTGACGGACCTTATACCAAGGGAACGTATCTCTGGGTAGAGGTGGAAAATCTGAAGAGACTGGAAGCAAAAATCGTGGAGGGACCGTACATTCATCACTGTGTGGCTATCCATGCGGATGTGGTTCCGATCCTTTATGAAGCATGCAAATATATCGGCGTAAAGCCGGATCTGTATGATCCGATCGAAGAAGAGGTCAAGGCATATCTGCGAGGGGAATGATGCAGCCGTGTGAGCGGACATCTGACAGTGTCAGACAACCTGTGAAAACTGAGACAGAAAATCGGGCTTCGACGGACCTTAAAGGAGAGATAACAATGAAGAAAATATACAGTGCTGCGGAACTTGAGCACATCGCCAATGAGCGCCGCAAAGATGTCATTGAAATGCTTTACCGTTCAAGTGCAGGACACGTTGGTGGTGACATGTCTGTCATGGAGATCCTGACGACGCTTTACTATCGTGTAATGAATGTCGGGGCTGACAAAATGCATGATCCGGACAGGGACCGCTTTGTCCTGAGCAAGGGTCACTGTGCGGATGCCCTGTATACCATTCTCGGGGATCTCGGATACTTCGACAAAGAGGACCTGATGAAGCATTTTTCGTCCTACGGCTCTATTTTTATCGGACATCCGAATACGGATGTGCCCGGCATCGAGGTGAACGGCGGTTCACTCGGCCACGGCCTTGCCGTCGGCACAGGCATGGCGATCGCCGGCAAGATGGACAAAAAAGATTACCGTGTCTACGTGGTACTCGGCGACGGCGAAATGGCTGAGGGTTCGAACTATGAGGCCATGATGGCAGCGGCACAGTACCATCTCGACAATCTGTGCGCGACCGTTGACCTGAACGGACTTCAGATCTCCGGAACCACAGACGAGGTTATGTCGACGAGAGACATGAAGACGAAGTTCGAGGCATTCAACTGGAATGTGATCGAGGTTGCGGATGGAAATGATCCGGAAGAGCTGCTTTCCGCGTATGAACTGGCTTCGAAGTTTAAAGGCAGACCGACGGCAGTGATCGCCCATACGGTCAAGGGCAAGGGAATTTCCTATATGGAAAATCAGGCGTCCTGGCATCACGGCGTGATGACGGAGGATCAGTTCAAAGAGGCTGAGAAGGAAATAGCGGAGGAGATCGAAAATGGCTGAAACGAATCGTCAGGTAATTTGCAGCGTTTTAATGGAAAAAGCAAAAACGGATAAGGATATCGTTGTTCTCTGCTCGGATTCCAGAGGCTCGGCTTCCCTGACGCCTTTCGCCAGGGAGTATCCGGAGCAGTTCGTTGAAATGGGTATTGCCGAACAGAATCTGGTATCGGTTGCGGCCGGAATGGCTTCTGCCGGTAAAAAAGCATTTGCGGCATCGCCGGCAAGCTTTCTTTCAACGAGAAGCTATGAGCAGTGCAAGGTTGACGTTGCCTACAACGATTCCAATGTGAAACTGATCGGCATCTCCGGCGGTGTAAGCTATGGCGCGCTCGGCATGACGCATCATTCCTGCCAGGATATTGCAGCGATGGCATCGTTGCCCGGTATGCGCGTATACCTGCCCAGCGACCGCTTCCTCACGAGGAAACTGATGGAGGCGCTGACGGATGACGGCAAGCCCGCGTACATCAGGGTAAGCCGTCAGGCGACCGATGACGTATATGACGAAAATCTTTCGTTTACCATGGATAAGGCACAGCTGATCTCGCTCGGACATGATGTGGAGATCGTTGCCTGCGGTGATATGGTGCCGAATGCTGTCGGCGCGGCTGCGATCCTCAGAGAGCAGGGCATCGATGCCGGTGTCATCGACATGTACTGCCTGAAACCCTATGATAAGGAAACCCTTCTGCAGGCGGCAGAGCAGACAAAGCTGATCGTGACGGCGGAGGAGCATGATCCGTTCGGAGGACTCGGTGCCATGACGGCACAGATTCTCTCTGCGGAGCATCCGATGAGAGTTCTTGAACTGGCACTTCCGGATGAACATCTGGTAGCCGGTACCAACAAGGATATTTTCAGACATTACGGCCTTGATGCTGCAGGCATTGCGAAGAGGACGGCAGAGGCACTGGCGGAATAACTGCAGGGCCGGTTTTGGAGGTTTTGGAGATAGAATAATGGATTACATATTGGGTATAGATCAGAGTACACAGGGAACCAAGCTCCTGCTGTTTGACAGAAACGGTGCAATTGCCGGAAAAACCGACAGAAGCCACCGTCAGCTGATCAGTGAGCAGGGATGGGTTTCCCATGATCTGAACGAGATCTATCAGAATCTGCTGGAAGCACTGCAGGAACTGCTTCGGAAGACCGGTATCGACGGCTCACAGATCAAAGCTGTCGGCATCAGTAACCAGAGAGAGACGACCTGCGCCTTTGATCAGAGCGGTGTTCCGCTTGCCAAAGCCATTGTATGGCAGTGCGGAAGGGCGGCAGAGATCGCCTCACGTCATGCGGATAAGGCAGAGCTGATCTTCGGAAAAACAGGGCTGAAGCTTTCCCCGTATTTTCCGGCGGCAAAAATGCAGTGGCTTCTCGAGAATGAGCTGCAGGATATCGAACCCGGGAAAATCCGTCTGGGAACGATAGACAGCTGGCTCGTCTGCCGGCTGACGCACGGAGCCGTATATAAGACGGACGCAACCAACGCTTCCCGGACACAGCTCTATAATATCCGGCTCGGAAAATGGGATGAAGAACTCATGGATATTTTTCATGTGAGCCCGTCCATGCTTCCGGAGGTCACGGACAGCAACGGCGATTTCGGTTCGACGGACTTCGACGGAATTCTTCCCGCTGCGGTGCCGATCACGGCGGCGATCGGCGATTCGCATGCGGCGCTGTTCGGGCAGAACTGCCGCACGGAAGGCATGATCAAGGCCACATACGGCACCGGTTCGTCGATCATGATGAATATCGGAGACAGGATGGTCTCGGATCCGAGACTGTCGACCTCCATTGCCTATCAGATGGACGGCAGGACATTTTACTGCCTGGAGGGGAATATCAACTACACCGGCGCCGTGATCTCATGGCTGAAAAACGATCTGCAGCTGATCTCATCACCGGGCGAGACGGAAGATCTGATCGCAAGGGCCAATCCGGGGGATCAGACAGTCCTGGTGCCTGCCTTTACGGGACTTTCCGCGCCGCACTGGAATACGGAGGTGCGTGCGGCGATCATGAACATGTCCCGGACCACCGGGCGGAGCGAGATCGTCAAAGCAGCGGTCGACAGTATCGCACAGCAGGTGACGGACGTCATCGAAGTGATGAAGGAAGTATCCGGGCATCCGGTGAAATGCCTGCGTGTAGACGGCGGGCCGACCAGAAATCACTATCTGATGAAGCTGCAGAGCCTGCTGGCCGAGTGTTCTCTCGATGTGCCGGACCGCGAGGAACTTTCTGCGATCGGTGCAGCCTATATGGCGGGCATGAAGGCCGGTATATATTCCGATGAAGTGTATGATAATCTTCACTACCAGCATTACAGGAGTGAGACGAACGAGAAAAGAAGACAGCAGATGCGCAGGGGCTGGAAGGCGGCTCTCACGGGCGCTGAGCAGTGTGCGAAAGCGCTGTAACGAACAAAATTTATTCCTGATTCCTGCCTGCCGGATATCTCTGACCTTGGGATATCCGGTTTATTTATGTGTTTCAGAAGATTTCAAGTCATATGTAGAAGTGCTTCGGTCAGCTGATGTTATACAAAGGTTTGCGGAATCATATAAAGTGGTGACGCTACCGTCTTTATTATTCTGGCTTTTTAATAACCTCCTCCGGTGAAGCCCAGAGCACCGTCCCTTTTTCTGTCACCAGTCTCAGCAGCTTGTGACTTTCATCCGCCGCTCGATCGACAACAGCTTTTACCAATACAGTTTCACCCTTTTTAAAGTTTTCCATTTCATTCACCTCGAAGTTTTGCTTACATATCAGGTTCATTATATACCGTTTAGAGCGGTCATGACGGATTTCAGGTGAACTTTTGTCACAGCTTGATTTTCTGGTATGGATTTCATTCATTTTTTATGACAGCGCCCACAGGGCAATCTATGCAGCAGTTATCGCAGTGAAGGCAATGTCGCTGATCAATTCAGGATTCGGCGTTTTTAAAAATCGTCTGATATATTGACAGATCACTGTCCTTGAATACATTGAAGATGACGCTCTTCATACAGCTGTCCGGATGCTCATCCAGCCACTTTCTTACGGTGCCGACGGCAATCTCTGCCGCTTTTTTGGGCGGGAACATGAATACGCCGGTGGATATGCAGCAGAAAGCAATATTTTTACAGCCGTTGTCAGCTGCCAGATCCAGACTGGCGCGATAGCACTCAGCAAGTTGATCCTTATGAGTCTGCGTCAGAAACGGGGAGACGATCGGGCCGACGACGTGGACAATGTACTTTGACGGAAGATTAAAAGCGGGGCTGATCATCGGAACCGCTGTTGGCTGTTCATAGTCCCGGCCATATTTCTGCTTCATCTGCCCCATCTGTTCTGCCATGTAATTTCTGAGCTGAACTCCGGCATATGTATTTTCTGCGTTTGCGACACCCTTCAGAATCACACATTTCTCCACCTTGGGAGAATGCGGTCATTGTAGTCTCTTCTGATTCTGTTTCAAGAGTGCCGCTGCGTCCGAAAAAATAGTCTTCCTCACCGGAATAGTCTTCGGTAACGCAGCCCTTGATATAAATGTGGCAGACCTCATTTTTCCCGTCTCGGGTCACATAGACACGCTCCACAATGCTGCCGATCAGCGATACGATCTCCGTGGGTTCTGCATCCTTCACCAGTTCCCGGAAGGACAGCAGCGTCTCCTTGATCTTTTCATAATCCCTGATATGAGCCTGTTGGTCCTCCAGCTCCATCTCCAGCCTCGAGAGCGTCTTCCGCTTTGCGAAGATCTCCTCGGTCATCTCATTGATATCCGCCTCAAGATATGGCCTTGTGGTTTCGGAAGCCGTCCGCAAGGCTTTCACCTGGGCCTTGATATCCCGGTCCAGACGGTCGATCTCTTTCTGAAGCGAAGAGATCTCCTGCTGTGTCTTGTCGCCTTTTACGGTCTGGTCGATCTGCCGCTGGATATTGGTGAGATAATAGTTCTGCTCTTCGTCTGACAGGGAGGAAAGCTTCTCTACGATAAACTCATCAAACTCCACGCCGTGAACCGCCTGGTAGTCGCAGGAACCTTTCCGGACCGCATTCGGACAGGCGTATTTGAACCGCGGTTTCCCATGTGTATACCGTCCGCTTTCTGAAACCACGTTCAGGCGCTGATGACACAGCGGGCAGTAGATGAGGCCTGCCAGCAGCGCGTTGGTTGCCCGGTGCGGCCTGTTGTAGCGGTCAGCGATATCCAGCTTTAAAGTCTGCGCTGTCACCCAGTCCTTGCCTTCAATGAATCCTTCGTGGCGGCCGATGGCAATGATCCATTCACTGATGTCTTTCTCCCGGACCGTCTTAGAAAACTCCGGGTGAAGGAAAGTTGAGTCGTCGCTCTCTTCCCGCATCTCCCGTGTACGGTTATAAACCGATATCCCGTGGAGACCGTCGTAATCGGATTCTTCACCATAAATATCGCCGTCATGCTCGATGAAATAGCGGTAGGCATCCTGATCGGCACTGCAATAAACCGGATTCGTCACGATATCCCGCACTGACTGCGTATTAAAGGGCAAGCCAGTCTTTGTCCGGTATCCCTCCGCATTCAGCTTCCGGGCAGCCGCATTGTAGCCTCTGGTGGAAAGGAACGCCTGAAACACATGCTGCACCAGTGTCTTTTCTTCCGGGATTGTAATGAGATAGGCATATCCGTTTTTCTTGCTGCCGTTGCCATGCTGGGACCGGTCAACTGAAAAGCCTGTCGGCGGAATCCCTCCCATCCAGCGGCCGTCCTTCGCAAGCTCGATCAGGTTGTCGGTAATGCGCTCCTTGATGACGTCGCGCTCAAATTCCGCAATGATACCAAGCATCTGGATCATCATCTTGGAATTGCTGTCCTGGGTGTTCAGGTTATTGGAACTGATCAGCAGGGCGACATTATGCTTGTTCAGATAGTCGATCATCGTGGTGAGATCCGACATCTTTCTGCTGATACGATCCAGCTTATAACAGACGATAGCACGGATCTTATTCTGTTCCACGTCACGTATCATTCGCTGGAAATCAGGTCTGTCGGCATAGAAGCCGCTCTTGCCCTCGTCCTCATATACCTTGAATTCGTAGTCTGCCGGGAGCTTCAGATGCAGCCTGGCATATTCGCGGCAGTACTCCTCCTGGTTGGCGATAGAGTCGCCTTTGTGGGTGATCTTTGATTTCCTGGCATAGATCACGACAGCACGATCATCTTGTTTTGTATGATCATTCTTCTTCAAAGAACCACCTCCTTATTTTTCTTAAACACACATGCATTATATCACGAAAAATAAAAAAAGCCAGAGGAAATCTGATGTTTTCTCAGATATCCCTCTGGTTAATTTGATTGGCAAAGCTTGACGACTGCAATCAGCTGGCCTTCAGATACTCCCTAAGATCGATCTGCCGGAGCGCGGCGATGTCCTGCTTCTGGATAAACCTCGCCGCAAGCTTCACCCGTTTATCCTGGAATTCACGCATGACCTGTTTCCTGTTATCCCCGAAATGAATCACACACTCCATATCCCTGTAACGATTGTCTTTAAGCAAAGGCATCACCTCCCCGGCTCCAGCTCATGGAGCTTGTCCGGTGAGCTTCTATCGGCATAGGCTGCCAGCACCTCCGGCGGGATCCGCTCCAGAAGGGACACGGCTTCCTCGTAATCATGCTGCAGCTTCAGATCTGCCATTCTCTTCAGGACGCTTTCCTGCTGGGATTCCTTCAGTTCGGCGGACAGGGTTTCATTTTGCAGCTCAAGAGCCGTGTTTTCGGCCTTCATCGTGCCAAAAGCCTTGCTGTACTTCCGGACCTGGGTACTCATCTTTTCGACGCTCGGGATATACTTATCCAGCACCTTTCCGATCTCTGCAGCCTTCGCCTTCGCATTGAAGGCATTGACCTCCGAGAGCAGGCCCTCCAGTTTCTCTCTCTGCTTATTGAGCCGCGTCATCTCTTTGAAAACCCGGGGCGGGATATAGTCCCTTCCGGTCTCACTGGCGCTTATACCCCGTTCCAGTTCCGGGTACTTTTGGACCATATGCTCCCAGTAGGCATCCTGCCATTTGGTCAGCTTCTTTTTGTTTCCTACGATTTCTTTCGCGGAAAGCCTCCCGTCCTCTGTCAATGGGACAAAAGAAAGGTGCATATGGGGCGTTTTCTCGTCCATATGCACCACGGCGGAAATGATCGTATCCGGATTCTGTTTCTGTTTGATGAACTCCAGCGCCTCCCGGAAAAAGGCTTTCATCTCTTTCATGCTCTTTCCCTGAAAGAACTCTGGAGTGGCGGTGATCACCGTCTCCACCAGCCTGACGCTGTCGGTCCGGGTCCGGCATCCGGCTTCCCGGATCTGACGTTCAGCCTCTGCCCGGTAACGCCCCTGGGGCTCGACCAGATGATAATTCAGATGCGTCCTGGTCGGGTCGATATCCGGGTTACTGGCATAAGACTCTTTGGTTCTTTCGTCATGGGCCTCGATCTTTCCGATCTCCGGCCCCTTGTATTTCATAAAGCGCATGATCGCGTACTGCGGTACTGCCATTGTGTCTGCTCCTCCTTCATACTTTGTAGTAATAAAGACTTCATGATTTTTGCGTTCGTACGTACATGCGTACAGCCGGCACCCGAGTTGGGCACCGTACGCTTGTACGCACGTACGCATGATTTGACAACTTTACTGAAGAAATGGGTTATCATGATCAATGACCTCGACGCCGCGGTATCCCCGGCAGCGTTTACCCTTTCCGCGATAGATGTTGTTGTCCGGAATCAGGTGATAAGATTCGGCATACTGGGAAAGGAAGTTGGCGAAGCTCTTTATGGACAGCGCATTCTCTGCATTGTCATCACACCATTCCTTATATGCCGCGTACAAGTCGCTGGTCGCCGCCTTGCTGTCCTCATGAAAAGTGAGATACCCTTCGGAGGCAAGGAATTCCAGGATGTTATTGGCGTCCTTTACGATGGCGGCGATGTTTTCCCTGGACCGTTCGCTGATGGTAAAGCGATAGTCATTGGCAATGAGCCGTTTAAGGCCTTCCAGGCACCAGAGCAGAATGCCCTCCTTTTCCGCGATCATCTTTTCTACAAGGTACGGGTCGTCGATGCGGCCTTCTGGCTTGTCCTTCGTGGTGATCACAATCTGCCGTCTGAAGAAGCCGTCTGACCGGTCGTGAAGGGCGGTGAGAGCCCCGTTTCCGAAACAAAGAAAGCGGACATACAGGAGGCTCTGATAGCTCTGGATCCCTTTCCTTTCGACATCCATCTGGCATTCGGAGGTGACGATGGATTTAATATAGTTCGTCTTGGTCAGAGCACTCATATCCATATCGTCATCCACCATCAGAAGCCGATCCTCCAGGTCCGCCCTGGCAAACTTGTTCGTCTCAACTTTCTGGATGCTGGTAGTATTCATGCTGATCCCGAGGATCGATTTCATAACGAGTCCCACACGCGACTTGCCCTCGCCGCCCTTTCCGATCATCAGGAGCATCTTCTGAGCCCTGGTCGTAGGGAGCAGGCAGTACCCCAGGTACTCCTGCAGCGTCGGGATGTCCTCCGGGATGAGAAGCTCCGAAAGGAACTTCAGCCATACGTTCGGCGTGCCAGCCGCCGGATTGAAGGAGACGTCCAGCCGGTTCCGGCAGTATTCTTTTTCCTCAGTGAAATGCCCGTCCAGATACCAGGTGCCGTTTGACACATGGATACGGTCCTGGTGAAGTGGTATCTCTTCGGCAAAGGCCATCATCTTGACCGCCTTCATAAGATCCTCGACTTTTCTGGCGGTCCCGGTTTTGACCCAGTCGCAAATCTCCATGAAGATCTCGCGTTTCAGGGCAGCCTCGTCGGGGATAAGCCCCTCGACGGTATACAGCTTGCCATGGACACATTTCATGGGAAACGCCTCCAGAAACGAGCAGCAAAACATCATTTCATCGATTCTGTGGTCTTCCGTTACCCACGCAGGGGCGTCAGGAGGCAGCGTTGATTTTCTCGGCATTGTCTGACCTCCTTTCCTCCTCACGGGCTCTGTTCACGCGTTCCTCAAGACCGGTAATCTTACCGTCCTTCATCAGTTCCATTACCACAGCCTTTCGCTGTTCGAGGTCGCCGACCGTTAAAAGATCTGCCAGATACTCGATATAGACGAACATCTGGCAGGCCTCCACAAAGCGATCATCTGGCTCCTGGTCCATCAATACGGGTGCGTACTGCACCTTCCAGTCCTCCAGAAGGTGCAGATAATCACAAAGCACCCGCTGACAGTAACGTTCATCATCGCGGAACGCCCTGATCATCGGGTGCCTGGGTTTTGCAAGCGCGGCTGCTTCCGGCGGCTTGTCCGGGTCGATGCCGAAGTCCTCTGCGATCTTCCTGGCGGCCTCATAGGGGCTGAGGTCAAACAGCCCTGCGACCAGGTCGATCACATCGCCTTTCGCTCCGCATCCGAAACAGTAGTAGAAGTCCGGATTGAGCTTAAGACTTGGATGACGGTCATCGTGGAACGGACACCTGGCCATGTTGTGACGGGTCACACTGAGCCCGTATGCCCTGGCAGCTTCCGGTACGCTGACGCTTGCTTTGACGGTTTCAAATAAGTTCATAGTCGACAGTTCCTCCTTAAAGATTATTTGGATTTTTCATCCTGGTTTCTTATACGGAGAAAATGCCGGTCAGCTGAAAAATAAGGCGTTTTCGGGATTTGGAGGAGTTGACGGAGAAGAAAATTGCAAAAACGCAATTGAGACCGGATTATGGGACAGAGAGAATCGTATAATAAGCTCAGCATAGACCCTGATACAAAAAATAACTTGCTCTTTAACTTGCTCTTTGATATAATGTGTGAGCAAGTAAGAAGCAAGTTAAAGGCCAAGTTAAGGAACAAGTTTCTGGAAAGGCAGAGGTTAATCTATGGCTCTACCGATAAATGTGACAGATTTGATTCACCAGAGAAAAGTCGAGCGAACACGTATAGAATATAAAGCAGATTGGAATCCTGAGCCGATCATTCATACAATCACCGCATTTGCAAATGATTTTGACAATATGGGCGGCGGTTATATTTTGATTGGTATTGAGGAAGAAAACGGACGGCCCAAGCTTCCCCTCGAAGGCCTTGACCCCGACTCAATAGATGAGATACAGCTGGATCTTTTGAATAAATGCAATTTCATTGAGCCTCGTTGCATTCCCATCATTGAGCCTTATACCGTCGATGGAAAAGACATATTAGTTCTCTGGGTGCCCGGCGGCGAGGATCGACCCTATAAATGTCCGGAAAAGATCTACACCCAGAAAGGCGGGGAGAAAAGTCCAAAAGCTTACTATATCCGAAAAGGAGCACGGACTCTTAAAGCAAACGCTCGTGAAGAGCGGGAGCTCATCTCCATGGCACGGGACATTCCTTTTGATGATCGGATAAACTATCATGCTGATGTAGCCAGCATGAAGCCAGCCTTATTGGCAGATTATCTGCACACAGTTGGGAGCGATTTATACGACAATGCATTAAATCGTTCAGTAGAGGAAGTTGCTACGGACATGCAGTTGGTCCGTGGCCCATCAGAGTATAGAAAACCAGTTAATGTCGGCTTGATGTTTTTCAATGAACATCCAGAAGACTATTTTTCATTTGCACAAATTGAAGTAGTGGACAAGCCGGATCCAACCGGCATCGGTATGACTGAGAAAACTTTCAAAGGGCCATTAGATCGTCAGCTCCGAGATGCGCTGGCATATATTCGCAACTATATCATAAAGGAATATGTCACTAAAGTTCCCGACAGCGAGCTTGCTGTCCGCGCCTTTAACTGGCCGTACCAGGCTGTTGAAGAGGCACTCAGTAACGCTGTCTACCACAAATCATATCAGATCCATGAACCGATCACCGTGACAGTAACTCCGGAAAAAATGGAGATATTAAGTCTTCCCGGTCCGGATCGCTCGATAACCAACGAACATCTTGAAAACCGCATACTGGTATCACGAAGATATAGAAACCGGCGCATAGGTGATTTTCTAAAGGAGCTGGACATTGTCGAAGGCAGAAACACTGGTGTTCCCCTGATCCTCAGTTCTATGAAGAACAATGGCTCCGGACTTCCAATTTTTGAAACAGACGAAGACCGCAGCTATTTCCTGACGGTCCTTCCAATTCATCCATACTTTTTGAAACCTCAGAAGCCTACAGATACCGCACATATAGATACGGTTTCCGGTCGAAGGACACGGGAAGAAATACGGATATTGGTGACTGACCTGTTGATGGAACGGGGAAATATGTCTGTCAACGAAATTGCATCAGCGCTTGGTTACAAGAGACGCACCAACACATTGAGAGATGTGATTAATGAAATGTTGACTTCAGGCGAAGCTGTCTATTTATATCCGGATAAACCAAACAGCAGGAACCAAAAAATAAAAATCAGCAAATAATTCACATTAATCGGTAAAAACACCATTTTACAGAGGTGAAATATGGACAGACCGATAACCACATTATTCATGCTGATGTCGGTGGACGGCAAAATCAGCACTGGATCTACTGACGAGATGGACGTAGATCGGGACTTCCCGAAGATTCCAGGCGTTAAGGAAGGTTTGCATCAATACTATGAGATTGAGCAGACAACAGACTTGTGGTCATTCAATACTGGAAGGGTACAGGCTAAGATGGGCGTCAATGAAAAGGAGATGCCAGCCAAAACGCCGGTATCCTTTGTTCTGCTTGACAATCATCACTTGACAGAGCACGGAGTCAGATACTTCTCGGCTCTTTCAAAGCAGGCCGTTGTGATCACATCGAACGCCTCACATCCCGCATTCCAAGTAGATGCCGACAACCTACACATCATCTACCAGGAGCGGCCTTCTCTCGGTGACGCCCTTAAACGTTTGAAGCAAGAGTACGGATGTGACCGGTTGACTGTTCAATCCGGCGGCACGGTGAACGGCCTGTTCCTGCGTGAAAAACTGCTGGACTATGTAAATATAGTCGTTGCTCCGGTATTGATCGGAGGAATAGATACCCCCACACTGATCGATGGCAGATCTTTGGTTTCAGACACAGAGCTTTCTGAATTAGGGGTGCTGAAGCTGATAGATTGTTCCTTGCTTCGGGATTCCTATATACAGCTCCAATATCAGGTAATTCGATAGGATTCTCTATCTAAACAGCGTTTATATGAGAGAAAGTGATTTTATAATGTCTCAAACTTATCTTCCCGGCGATACCCGGCAGCGTATCCAGGATCTCATCAAAAACAGAAAGATCACCCAGGCCGAACTCGCAGAAAAGGTCGGTCTTTCGAACAGTGCCCTCAGCCGATATCTCCAGGGTGGCACAAAGAATCTTGGTGACGGTTACATCATCCGGATCGCCAAGTATTTTGAAGTGTCCACAGACTTCCTTCTTGGAGAAACGGATATTCCCGACCGGAAGAATTATGACATAGAAGAGCTTGGGCTCTCGGCAGAATCGGCAAAACTTCTGTATACCGGAAAGGTCGATGCCTCCGTTCTGAACCAGCTGATCGAGCACCCCCGCTTTCCGCAACTGCTGCTTTTGCTGGCACGGTATCGGGATGAGACCATGATCGCCGGAATCAATGCGATGAACCAGGTGATGAATTTCTCCCGTTCCTTTATTATCGGTCAGGCGAAACTTCACCCGGAAGATGCAGAGGCCGCCGGGGAAGCTGCAAAAGCCCTGCAGCTGCTGAGCACTCCTTCTGTCGCAGCAGATACAAACGCGATTCAAACTCTTTTCATGCAGATCGCCCGCGATATCAAGAAGAATGCTGAATCGATTGCCGAAGAAAAACAGAAGGCAACAGCCGAAGTATTGAATCGCCTGCGTGAAAACCTGACGAAAGACGGGGAGGCAGTTGATCTCAGCAAGTTGACCGCGGAGGATCTAACGGCTGCGGTCATAAAGACCATTTCGGAAGCAGGCGTACCGGAAGAAATGCTCTCATCGCTTGGCATCAGTTTTCTGGATTTGCTGAATGCTCTCAAGGAACCGGATCATGACGAATGAGGAGCTCTGCATTCTGGCGCAGGGAGGAAATGCCAATGCAGAGGAAGAACTGATTTGTAATTTGCTGCCATCGCTGCAGGCACTGGCTTCCAGATTTGAAGCACAGTACTCCGGACTTCAAATCGAATCTGACGATCTTTTACAAGAAGGTTCTATTGGATTTTTAAGAGCTGTCCATTCCTTCCGTCCTGAGAAAGGAAATCTGTTCCAGACCTACGCATCCCGGGTTTCCGAAAACGCGATGATGGACTATGTCCGAAAATGCGCATCCGCCGTTTCGTCTACAGGTCAGATGCTGAGCCTTGACATCGAACCCCATAATGACCAGGATAACGAGGAGAGCAGTTTCTACGACAGACTTTTTTCGGAATACACGAAAACACCGGAGCAGATTTATATCGAAAAGGAGACCTACGAGGAAGTCCATCATGCGCTGGATATGATTTCCCCAAGAGAAAGCACATACCTCCGCTACCGCTACGGTTTTAATGACGATCTCCTCCACGACAGAGAAGAGACCGCTGCACATTTTCACTTAAGCGAAAGCCGCGCAAGAAGCATCGAACGAACCGCTCTCCATAGTTTCCACGAGGAGCTCCATTGGTAACAGTAATTGCATTGCCTGGTTTTTGTATACCCCTATCCTCAATCCGGCCCGGAATCGTCGTCGTGACAGCCGTCACGTCACCATTCCTATTGCGCCGTTCAATTGTCCGCTTCCTCTGGGGAAGCGACCTTTTCACACCGCAAACGCAATAACAGCAGCCTGTGCTTCAAAGGGGCACACGCTGCTGTTTTGCTGCCGGTCTTCGGATAAAGGTATAACACACTAGACTTTGCTGGCAAAGTCGTGTGCCAAAAGGAACGCTGTTCCCTTTGGAATCCTATGCCACGAAACCGCTGGTTTCTTTGGATTCTTCCTGTCAGAGAAGCCGCAGTCTGTGAAATCTCTTTATCTGCACTTAACGATTATTCATGGACTTTGTTAAGTGTCATACGGGCTTCTCTGAAACAGCGGATACGACCATATCCGCTGTTAATGGTTCGGCCAATATCATTCCTGTGTGATATATTATGCCCGAACCATAGCAATCTCAGCTATCCCGACGAAAGCTTCGATATACTAATACACCTGATTTACGAGTAGGGAAGCCCATACATTACAAATCTTCCTTATCGGAAAAGATCAAAACTTGAAACTATTCCGTTTTTGGACTCGAATATATTTGTGAAGGGAGGTGAGGAAGGTGGATGACGACAACAGATTGATCCTAAAAATCCAGAAACGGCGATCCAGGCACGCTGCGGATCTGCTGGTCCGCCGATATTATCAGGAAATCTACGTCTACGTTTTTCGCCAACTTGGAAACAAAGACGATTCGATGGATCTGACACAGGATATTTTTATCTCGGCCTTACAGACAATCGATTACTACGATCACCACAAAAGCACCTTCCGCACCTGGTTGTATCGAATCGCAACGAATAAGGTTATCGATTTCCGCAGAAAGAATCGGCCAGCTTTGCTTACACTTGATGAGATTGAGATACCAGACCTCGATGACTATACATTACGATTTCAGAATTCAGATCTGCTGAGATCGGTTGAGGAATATGTTTCCGGGTTTGACGACAGCCTACAGACCATTTTCAGATTGCACATTTTCGATGATCGTTCCTTTAAAGAAATTGCCGAAATGACTGGAATGCCGGAGCCTACTGTAAAAACAAAATACTACAGGCTTCAGAAAAAAATCAGAAAGGAGTTCGGTAGCTATGAGACATAACGAAGAGATAATCATGCCCTCCCAGGAAGAGATCAACCGTTCTATCGATACCATTATGGCGAAAGGTCTCAGTAGACAGCCCGCCTTTCAGCTGAAAAGGATTTCCGCCAGGAACCTGATCTTTGGTATCGAAGACTGTGTGCTGATCGCATTCCTAAGCTATGCACTGACAATGGCACTTTTTTCAGTGATCTCAGTAAAAGGAACCCCGTTCGTGCCGCTTCAGTTTATGATTTCACCGCTGCTTTTTGGCGGCCTGTTCTATCTTTCCATGTGGAAGGACGTCATGAACAAAACAATTGAATGGAAGCAGGCGTGCAGGGTCAACTATAAATATCTTACCGTTTATCGAATGATCCTTTTCGGTGGCGTGTCAGTCATGGCTAATGTATGCTTCAATCTCATTCTTTGGGAAATAACCGGGAAGAATGTCAGCTGCCTGTGGATCCTCAGCTTTTCTTTTGCCAGTCTGTTCTTATATGGCTTGCTTTCATTGATCCTGTTAAACAGAAATGTCAGACATGGCATCGTGATCCTTTCATTGGTATGGATCGTATTCAGCCTGACCATGTTCCTCTATGAAGACATTATGAAACTGACCGTCATAATTCCGGTCTATGCGCTGCTTTTGATTAGCACCGGATCTGTAATCGGCTTGGTTTTACAAATAAAAGCGTTTATCTCTTCGCCAACGAAAGGAGCGTTTCTAAATGCTTACAATTGATCATGTAACAAAGACGTACGGTAAGTTTACTGCCCTCAGGGACATTACGCTGGAGCTCACATCCGGGGTTTATGGCCTGCTGGCGCCAAATGGTGCAGGGAAAACTACGTTGTTGAAGCTGATTACAACGCTCCTTTTCCCGACGAGCGGGCAGATCTTATGGGATGGTAAAGACATCATTGGAATGGGTGAAGAATATCGATCCCTGCTCGGCTACTTGCCACAGGAATTTGGCTACTATCCAAGCTATACACCCAGACAGTTTTTGAATTATGTTGCTGCGCTGCAGTGTATTCCCAAAAGCAAGGCTGAACCTCGTATAACAGAGCTTCTGGAACTTGTCGGTATGTCAAAACATGCCAATACTAAAATGCGAAAATTCTCCGGCGGCATGAAACAACGGATCGGGATTGCACAGGCCATGCTGAACAATCCCAAAATCCTGATCCTTGACGAGCCAACAGCAGGGCTTGATCCGAAAGAGCGTGTACGTTTCAGAAACTTGATTCATTCTCTTTCCCAGGACCGAATCGTAATTCTCTCTACACATATCGTTTCGGACATTGAAACGATTGCCAGCAATATTATCATGATCAAGGATCATGCTCTGCTCTGCTGTGAATCGCCGCAAAACATATGCAGTTCCTTTGCCGGAAAAATATATGAGTTCCCTGCCGGTGCACAGATCGCGAGCTCCCATCTTCGCTTAAGTGAGCGCCAGGAGAGTTCCGGAACCGTAGAAAGAGTCTTCAGCGAGACTCCAATTATGGAAGGAACCGTCGTTACGCCTAACCTGGAAGATGTTTTCCTGACCATATTCCGGGAGGGAGACGACTGATGTACCGGGCTGAATATCGGAAAATCCTCCGGTTCGTTCCTCTGTGGATCTATCTCGGAATCTGCCTGCTGTTTAACATTATCCTGACTTTTAACTCCGGCGATGTCATTTATTTCAATGGGATGAGTTCCATTGCTGCCCAGGCAGGTCAAAAGCTGAATGAACAGTTTATCAGTCGAGTATCTTCCCTGCATAATAGCCCCTACGGGCAGGATGCCCTTGAGATCGCCCAGAGTATACGACCACTATATGAGGACTACGATGTTGATGCGAGCCTGACATCCTACTATGCCGGCCTTGTTTCCTCATCGCAAAATGCGGTTTCGATCGTGGAGCATAAGTACTTGGAGGTACAGAATCTTGTCGATCATCTTGCGGATACCCAGGCTGACATGGATCTGTACGCCGGCCCCATCACACCGAAAAGCCATGGCAACTTGTTTGGGACACTGCTTCGGGCCATCAGTGCTGAACTGTGTCTGCTGGCAATGATGGTAACCGTCTATTTGTTTGGTTATGAAAAGATGGTAAAGACCGACATGTATTTTGCCAGCACCAAAGTTGGCAGAAAGCTGGCCTCTTGCAAGGTTCTCACGGCGCTGACAGCATCCATCGGATTGTTTTTCGCCGTAACCGCCCTCTCACTTGGCATCTACTTTCTGCATTGGGACTATACGGGGGTATGGGAGGCAAATGTCGCAAGCCAGTTCAACACCGTTCATGATCTGGTGCTTACAAAGCCTTTTATCACTGTGGCAGATTTCACCGTAAAATATTATCTGGCAGCAACAATAGGGTTAATCGTCGTTCTTGTTGTTATCGCGGTGCTGTTTGCATCCATGATTGGAATCCTGGTCAGCAATCATTATGCTGCGGGGCTTCTCACATTACTGATTCCTGCGCTTGGATTATTTGCCACATCGCTGTTTGGCGACATGAAGATGTGGACGGCGTATCTGTATTCGCTGCTGCAGCCGGTCTGCATCTGGTTGGCGCAGCCGGTATGGTTTACGGAGGGCGGTTTTAACGCCCCATGCATCTGGTTTGAGGTAAAGGGGCTGTCCGGAGCCGTGGTGATCTTTACAATTATGTTGCTGTTTGCTTTTCGATATATGCAAAGAAGGGATGTGGTTTGATATATGAAACTGATATCGCAGGAGATAAAGAAAATCTGGAATCCGATCATCGTAGGGATCCTGCTTCTGTTTGGAATCATCTATTATTTCCTTTTTTCAAGCTATTACATTCAATACTACGACAGCGGAGCGGCTGATCTAGCCGCGGACTTATTCCAAAAATATGGAAGTACGCTGGATTCCAATGAGATTACTGAAATTCGTGATCTTCTTGCAGAGGAAGAAGCCAGGTTTACGTATATGGTGCAGTCCCTCCCCATAGCCGCAGAAAACAACATCCGTTCCTACGAGCAGTTCATAACTTTCAGAGAAAACTATTATTCCAATAACAGTGGGGATGCGAATCTCGAAGTGGAACGTGTCATCTGGACGATTGCCGCAAACACCAATCTGTCACAGATCCAGAATATCGAAGAACTATTGGAAGACTATCACAATAAGAGCACCCGCAGTCTGCAGGAGGATTACATTTATGCAGCCGCATCCTCGGAAGAGAAGGCGCGTCTGAATGAGCTGGAGCAGTCGGATATCAAATATGGATATCTTCCGACCAGTATACTGGATCACACAACGGGATTGACTATATCTTTTATGATCTGGGTGGCCGCCAGCATCGTTATTCTGCTTTCACCTATCGTTGTCAGGGACCGATTAAACAGGGTTCAAAGTCTGCAATACGCATCGGCAACCGGGCGGAGGATTCTGTCTGTACAGACTCTGGCCGCAGTTTCATCAGCGGTAATACTGACAGCAGGGAACTGCCTGATTTACGGAGGTCTCCTGATTGCAAAAGGGGCGCTACGATTTAAGGATTTCTATCTGTTCGCGCGTGAATATGTTCCGTGGGTAAACTGGACATATGGAACCTACTTGCTTGTGTTAGCAGCCATGGCCTTAGGCATAGGAATTACGACTGCCCTCCTGACGATTTTTCTGTCCAGATACAGTCAGAACTACATCGGAATGCTGCTGAAGGCAATTCTGCTTCTTGCCTGCTTCATCGCCCTGTTTTCCGTCCTGCCGATCATCACAAGACCGTTCTTCCTGTTTAATCCGATGTCCGTACAATGGCATCGGAAAGGCATCGAGATTATTCTGTTAGGCAGCCTGTTCCTGCTTTCCGCATTTATTATGGGAATCGCACTCATCAGACAGAGGAAACAACAGCTTGAATGACACAAATAGCCCCCTGGTCGCCAGACGAGACGAACAGGGGGCTTTTTATTGCAGAGTATCGTTAATGCTGGCATAGCCCTCACCTCGTGACAGCTGAGAAATCAGGCTCTCCTTTCTCAATGATCTGGAAGATCAGCTCAGCAGTAGTCTGACTGACTTCATCGGCCTTATCTTTATCTCCAAAGCACTCTACATATGCGTTTGTATTCCCAATTTTGAATGATCCAAAGAAAACTGCAAGCTGTTCTCCTCTACTATTGGGGTTGGTAATGTAGTATCCCGCAGTAACAGGAACACCAGCTACCGATGATGTTGTTTCATTTCCTTCAATCACGACATCGTTGACAGGAAAACCATCCTGTGCGTATATTACTGACGCATCTCCGATCTTCCCTTCAATTCGGAGCAAATCACCTGTTTCATCACGGAATGTTCCAACAGCAGATCTTGATTCCGTACTTGCAGGGAAAACAGCATTTAATTCGGTATCAGTCAACTCTCTTGATGATATCGGATACTCAACTTCAAAGCTCGTCTCGCCAGTACTGCCGTTACAGTATGCTATGGAATCACCATTTGCAAGTCTTGCTGTATATCCCTTTGAACCAAACCATCCCAGATTTCCGCCTATGATCCCGGTTACTGCAATCAGAATTGCCAGACAGGCAACAACGGGAATCAGTGTTTTCTTTGTCTTTGACATATAGTTCACCTTGTCCTTTCCGTTTCGAACAGAACGGTTCCGCTCCAGTATCGCAGTAAGCATGCGCTCATTTGCAGAATCGCTCGGTTCGATTTTGTCCCAAGAAGCAATGATTCTATCGTTCTTCATTGAAATCATCACCTAACCTTTCTTTGAGGATGGCACGAGCTTCGTGCAAATAATTGCGGATTGTCGATTGCGGTTTCTTCAGGATGTCAGCGATTTCCACGCTGGTATATCCCTCATAGTAATACAGGTAGACCACAGTTTTATACTTATCAGGGAGATCCATGACCTCTCGGAAAACATCGTCGATTTCAATCATCTCCGTACTTGGAAGGTCGTAGAAATCCTCTATATTCTCTCGTTTCCGCCACCAATGCCGCAGGACATTCTTACATATGTTCGTAGCGGTTCTGATAAGCCATGCTTTTTCATGCTCCTCGCTTTCAAAAGCAGGACCGCTCTTGATCAGCTGGAAAAATGTGTCCTGAACTACATCCTCAGCATCAGCAGGATTCTTCATATAAGCAAAGCAGACACGATAAACAGTTTTACTGTGGCGCATGTAGATTTCCGCAATCTCTTTGTCCGTACGCAACAAAGATCTTGACATATCGCCTTGCCCTCCTTTCACTACTAATACAATTGAGGATATGAAAACGTCGGCTAAAAAGTCAAAATGGCGGCAGAAAAAATCTACCGCCAGAATGATTCAGGCCTTTACAGTGGTATTGTGTTAGTTATCCAGCAGTTCCCGGTATATTTCCAGGTCCTGATCTTTAAACACATTGAAAATGACCTTCATCTGGCTTCCGGTCTCCTCCAGCCAGTTCCGAACGGTTTCCACCGCGATCTCCGCTGCCCTTTGATTCGGAAACATGAAAACGCCGGTTGAGATACAACAGAAAGCCAGGCTCTCTAAGCCGTTCTCCGCTGCCAGATTCAGGCAGGACGTGTAGCAAGAGGCCAGGAGCCCCTCGTGCTCTTTTGTGAGATGTCCCTGAACAATCGGTCCCACAGTGTGCAGGATGTATTTGCACGGCAGATTGTAACCAGGCGTAATCTTGGCCTGTCCCGTGGGCTCCTCATGCCCCTGCGCTTTCATTATGCGATCACAGGTACACCTCAACTGGATACCTGCCTTCGTATGAACAATGTTGTCCACGCAGTTGTGGAGGGGGCGAAAGCATCCTACAAGCCCGCTGTTAGCCGGATTCGTTATGGCGTCCACCTTCAAGCATGTCATATCCCCCTGCCAGAGATAAAGTCTGTTATCGCATTTAAGTGGCGTAAGATTCTCAATGTCCACGATGCCTGCTCTTGCATTTTCTTCCTGCAGATACTCGTCCTGTATTATCTCAAACTCCTGGCTGATATCTGCCGGCATACGGACATTCATTAAGGCGCGGAGCAGGTCCTTTTGTTCCTGTTCGGCGGCAGGTATCTTGTACCTTCTATATTCCGCCGGTTGTTCATTTAAAAGTTCCTGGATCAACCAGACCCTTTGCTCCTCATGTGTCATTGATATCCACTCCTCTCAGCGCAGCAAACTCTTTAATCTTTTCAAAAGACCGCCTGCTTGGACACCTGTTTTTCTTTTCATTTTCCCATTGGCAGACTGCAGTACTGCTGACGCAAACAAAACGTGCCAGTTCTGCAACCGAAGCCCCACAGGCTTCCCTTATTCTTCTGACCTTTCCGCTGCAATCCGAACTGCAGAATTCACTATATTCATCATAGTAGATAGACGAATCATCATTCAATGCCTGCAGATCAATTCCATGCTCTACAGCCAGCATTTCCAGGCGATCAAAATACTTTTGTCCAAGGATGCAATGGTCTGCCTCCCACTCGGATATTGTGTTTCCGGAACAGCCAAGTAATTCTCCGAACTGTTCCTGAAACAACTTACACGTTGCCCGGATGTATCGGATCTTCTTTCCAGGATCCCTTTCTATAAATCTAAGATATGAACTTTTATAAGCATCCGGATCATCATTCAAAATGTCCATATCGATATTCTTTTGTAAAGCCAGATCCCGGATCAGATAGTATTTATCCCTCAATGGAATCGTATTCCCATTTTCCCAGTTGGCGACAGCAGAGCCCGACTCACAGCCTGCCATTGCCGCGAATTCATTCTCATAGATTCCATAGGCTGCACGGATATACCGGATTTTTCTGCCACAGTCTTTACTGACAAACCGATCATAACCGTCATCATAGGCATAGGGATCAGCGGTCAGGGTTTCCATATCCATCCCCTTTTCTGCAGCCAGTTCCCTCAAACGGTGATACATCGTCCGATTCAGGTGGATATCACCATAGTCTACTTCCCATCTTGCTATCGAACTCCGGTCGATACCCATCATATCGGCAAATTCTGCCTGCGTCATTTTCCACGCAAACCGAATTTGTTTTACTCGTTCTCCACAGCCCGGACTACAGAATCTTGTATGTTCATCAAGAAGTGTTTCCGGATCAATGCCAAGTATTTCCCCGATTCTCAGGGCATTCTTGTAGTGGATGGCATTATTCCGGCCTTCGAGATTCTGTACACCTCCGGCCTTTAAACCGAGCTTTTCTCCAAGCTCTTCCCTCGTCATTTCTCGAAGTTTACGGTAATACCATAGCTTTTCCCCAGGGCTGGCATCATCAGCCACCCTCGGAAGGGATGCATTAAGCTGAATCAACAGCTTGCCATGATGAAATTCAATGGATGTGTGATCCTGATATGTGTCGATTTATCTATGCAGTTATGCAGCGGCTGGAAACACCCCAGCATCTGACTGTTCGCAGCATTGACGATCGCATCACAGCGCAGCGCAGTGATATCACCCTGCCAGAGGAAGAGCCGGCTGTCAGCGGGAACCGGGTGCAGATCTTTGATGTCCGTGATTCCCTTTTTAGCTGTTTCCTCCTGCAGAAAAGCATCCTGAACCTGCAGGAATTCTTCGGATACCGGACCGGGCATCCGTACATTGCACAGGGCGCGGAACAGGTTAAAAGCCTCCTGTTCATCCTGCGGGATTTCCGGAATCCTGTATTCCGGCAT
>Ga0256406_1001720_pt1 | contig 34252 bp, 31 predicted proteins | sample RumenRJG_03DNA_FD_185986 | JGI IMG/M metagenome (GOLD analysis project Ga0256406, IMG submission 185986) | Bovine rumen microbial communities from Lethbridge, Alberta, Canada - RJG_03 | ecosystem: Host-associated > Mammals > Digestive system > Stomach > Rumen | place: Canada: Alberta | collected...
CAACACCACGGCTGAATTCAGAATGTTCCATGAAACGGCAGTGGCCAATTTCTTCGAGTTGGCGACGCATAGGGATAGAATTGAAATAATTCATTTTTTGAACCTCTGTTAAATAAAATTGTTCCGGGGGGTAATATAGCATTTTAGACGACGCCTCGTCTATAAAAGGGGGAAGCCTCCCCCTGTTTTCGGCCTCAACTCTTGCCTATGGCCTCCACGATGTTTTTACCCGCTCACTATCACGGAAAAATCCGTGGCTCGTTCGCTTGCTAAAAACATTCGCTCCGGCCAGGCCATCGTCAAGTCCTACACCACCCCCTCGCCTAGTGGGTTCCACCCCCTAAGACCCCCGAAGTGTCATGCCCGCGCAGGCGGGCATCTCCATTTCTACTCAAACAAATTAAACAAAATTCATGCAAAAAAGGGGCTCCCTTGGAGTCCCTGCGTTTTTGCGATGCATCCGCCTTGCGATCAGTCCTTTACACAACGAACTGAAAACCCGTAGCGTTTGTTGTAGCTCAGGGGCGCACTGCCGCTGCTGATGCAGTCCAAGTACATGTTGTACGCGTAGTCGCCACTGCCCTCCGTAGAACTCCAGAAGTTCGCGTATTCGCCCTCGCTGTCGTAATACCCATGGAGGTACCTGTAGCCAGCGGGCAACGCCGAGAACGAGAAGGTGTCCGTGCCGTAGCCATTACGATTCCACCCGGATGTAGACTTGAGCACCTTGCCAGCCGTCGATTGTCCACCGACAGCATTGAGCAAAGTTTCCCATTCGACCTTGCTCGGCAGGTGCCAACCGCTCGGGCATACCCCCTGAATAAAGGTCGCTGAGCCTGCCGAAGCGAGGTCGCAGTCGTGACCGTAGCCGCACTCGTCCTCGGACTTGCCTATGGCGTCGGCCCAGGTGTAAAGGCGACCGTAGGTTTCGCAATATTCGGCAGAATCATTGTAGCAGAAACTGTTATCCGTCTTGTAGTTGAGGTTCTCCGCCATCCACCACTGTGCGCCGATTTTTACAATCTTGTATGTTTGACCATTGCGGTCGTCGGTGAGATTCCCGGTCGAGCCGGGAATGACGACAGAACTGCTGCTGGACTTTTTGTCCATGCTGGAACTAAACCGGCTAAGTACATCTTCATCGCTCAACAAAAGAGAAGATGAAGACAAGGTCACTGAGCCAGCCGAAGTGACCGAACTCGAAGACGAACGCCCCTCCTCTTCGATGCTACTTAATGTCGTAGGTTCATTGTTTTCTGCCGATGCCGACGACGAATCATCACACGCCGCCAAGAACGCAACCATACTCAACGCCACAAAAATCTTTTTCATAAAAACTCCTTCGCCCCAACGGCTTAATTTTCCGGCGGAAATATAATTATTTACACATACTCTGTTCATTTCATGTGAATTGCTGACAACAATGTGCGACATATCCACACACAACAAAAAAATCTGTTGATAGCCGCAACTACCTGTTTGCAAAATCAAGGGCTTTTTCGTTTTTCACAATTTTTATTTGTAGATTTACTCATCCAACAACTTTTAGGACATTGACTCGTCCATGGTATTTACTTATATTTATGGAAGGTCATCTAATATGAACACAGAAATCAAAAAAGACATCAAAAAGCTGATGGACAAATTACCCGAGGTAATTGCCGCTAAGAAGCGTATGTCTGCCCATATTAAGGAATATGGGTCGTTAGAATCATTTAACGATGACCACATTAAGTTCGTCAAGCCGCTATAGTTTAACCGAATCCCCAAATGGTTATATCTTTACAACAGATTATGGCAACGAATATCTCGTTACCTTTTCGGACTTAACAAGTATAATCAACCTGAAGGGTTTAAAAATCTACGATTTCGGGATCGAAGTTGTTAACCGTAATTCGGTAAAAAACGACAAGTTAAACGGGAAACTGAAAAACACCATAGCAGCATTACTGTCCCAGTTGTTTTTCAAGCAACCCGAATGCGCCATTTTGATTATTCTAGATACTACAGACAATAAACATCAAGCTCGCTACAGGATGTTTCTTTCGTTAAAGCATAATTCTTGGTTCAAGCAATCTAACAATGGTGAGCTAGAAATAATCGATCTTCCCCTTCGCGATAGGGAATTTGAAAACATCTGCTTTCTACTCATCCGCAAACAAAACTCACGTTTGCAAGATATTCAATCAGCCATTACAGAATATCTAAATCTGTCCTTTGGGAATAATTAAAAACAGGACAACAATCAAGGGACTCCCTTGGAGTCCCTGCGTTTCTGTGCCACATTCGCCTTGCGGTCAGTCCTTTACGCAACGGACAGAAAACCCGTAGACTTTGTCCCTGGGGCTCAGGTACGCGTTGTCGTCGCCGTTGCACAGGTACATGTAGTAGACATCATCGTAGTAGCTAACGTACTGCGTGGTACTCCAGAAGAAGGCGCGGTAGCCGACATCGTAGAAGTAGTCATTGTAGTACCTGCCGCCAGCAGGGAGCGCAGAAAAGCCGTAGGCATCCTCATTGGTGAAGCCTTCTTCAGCCTCCCAGAGTGTTGTAGCCTTGAGTTCCCGACCTGCAATATCATTTCCGCCCACCGCGGTGAATAGAGTGTTCCATTCGCTCCGCGTGGGAACATGCCAGCCGACGGGGCATACACCCTGCACGCTGTCCGTGTACAGGCCACAGTAGTGACCAGAGCCGCACTCGTCCTCGGTCTTGCCCACCGCAGTGGTCCAGGTGTAGAGCCGACCGTATGTGGCGCAGTCACCCTCCAGCGTCGTTTTGCTATTTCCACCGCCGCACCAACTGTTTTCAGTCTGGTAGTTCAGGTTCTCCGCCATCCAAATCCGCTCGCCAATCTGAACCGTTTTGTAAACTTGATTATCTCGTTCATCAAGGATTTCACCATATTTATCCGTTTCAAGAAACTCCTGATTCAAATATTCAGTCGTAACACACTTATACTTCGTACAATCGTATGTTCCAGACGGCATGACCTTTGCTTCGGCATAACTTTGCGGAATATCGCTCGTACTTGACGAAGACTCTTCCTTATCCGCAGAAATGCTACTCGACTCGGACAAATTGGTTTCGCCCTTGCTGTCGCTAGACCCATTCGAATTCGCATTGCCGCTGCTAGAGATTGCGTCGTCATTACACTCCTCGCAGCGTGAATCGCTAGAATCGGTCAATTTTTTTGTTGAAGATGAACTTACTTGCCCTTCAGCGCTACTCAGGGTCGTAGGATCATTGTTTTCTGCCGATGCCGACGACGAATCATCACACGCCGCCAAGAACGCAATCATGCTCAACGCCACAAAAATCTTTTTCATAAAAACTCCTTCGCCCCAATGGCTTATTTTCCCGGCAGAAATATAATTATTTCCTAATTCACTTGTCCCCAAAGGCGATCTGTTTTCTTTCTATATTTCAATCTGAGTTAAACGCGCCTTTCAGGAGCAGCCCATGCCCATCACGAATAAAGCAACCATCACGCAATGGAACGAAGAAAAAGGATTCGGATTCGCCACGGCAAACAGATCTAAATATTTTTTCCATATTTCTGCATTAGGGCATCCCGTACGGTCACCGAAAGTAGGCGACACAATTATCATCAGCAGTTTCGGCAAAACAGAGAAAGGGGCAAGAATCGAGAAAGGCATCCTCGAAGGCGTAGCTTTACGCCAGGAACAGTACCCACGTTACTCATCAAATACCGGCTACCATAAAAAGAACAAATCGCTACGCAGCTTCATGTTCGCGCTATGTGTCATCTTGGCAATCGCATCCGGTATCTATACATTTGTCAGCAAAGCGTCGCCGGCATCCTCGAGTACCTCCCCTATAGTATCAACAAGTCTATCGGGAGTACAATACACTACAAAGAACGAAGTTGCCAAATACATTTGCGAAAACGGGCATCTCCCCTCGAATTACGTGAGCAAAAGCGAAGGGAAAAGGCTCTACGAACAAAAAACTGGCCGCAATTTTACCAAATGGAATTTCAATCCTCTCTCAACGCTCGGCGTGATGATTGGAGGAGATTATTTCGAAAACCGCGAAGGATTATTGCCCCAAGGGACTTGGTACGAAGCCGATGTTGATTATTTCGCAAGCAACCGTGGTACGAACCGCCTCGTCTATAGCAGCGGCTGCAACATCTATTACACTAGCAACCATTACAAGTCTTTCAGCAAAGTCGAATTCGGCCAATAAAAGAGCAAAGCCGCCCGCAAATCACGGACGGCTAAATTGCAGGCAAAAAAAAACTACGCCACGGTTTTCAGCAATTCCTTGCCGATGCGACGGAGTTCCTCGTCAATGAGTTTTTTCCTTGCCGCAGAAGGTTTCTTCGTTCCGTTTACGTATGCGGCGAACAGGGGCTGAGGGATCCCCAATCGGCGGGCAAACGCCGATGCATTCAATTCAGGAAACAGCCAAAATATACGGCCGATGGGATTTGTCTTTTTCGGAGAAAAGAAGCCCGAAAGTTCCAGGCCCTCGTCCAGATCGTCAAACCACACGCCATCGCAATCTACGCGGCAGTTCTCCAACTGCTTTCGCGTAGCCTTCCGCAGCGGTTCGTAATCTCGGATGAGTTCACGCCCGATTCGGCCGTCTTTCAGTTCGACACAAACAGCGTCTTTCTCAACCCAAAGCCTTTTTACATCTTTTTCCGTAATTTCGTTCATAATTACCCCAACCCGAAAGTTTCGAACCATTTTCTCACGATAAGTTCGCTGTTTTCAGTCGCTAATTCCTTTGCTTTTGCCATATCCGCAATTGATAACTATCCAAATACCGGCACGGCACATCCATTCACAATTTCAAACTTGGCTATTTTCCCCTGTTTTCTTACATGCACATGCACTGGTTCATGCTCGTTCATATAGAAGAAAAAGGAGAATCCATCTTTTTCAAATATCTTCGGTATAATTAATATAGGTTATTATTTAATAACTGTCAATAGGTTAAATATTTTTATTGCCATACTCCTTCAAGCAAGCTTTAAATATGAGCGTTACCAATTCAGAAACCGTAATTTCCCGCTTTTTCGCCTCAACTTCAAGTTTTTCGACAACCCACTCAGGCATCTCCCATACGCAATCAACAAAGCCGTCACCAGTTGGTGTTTCGGATATAACCCTAAACGGGAAATCCTCTTTGCATTTTTCGATGTCGTTATTCACGTAGCCTCCGTTTTGCGGTCGCAATTCGCGACGCCGCTTTCGCGGCTGGTTTATTGTTAGAGGCGTTTTCGCTATAAAACGAAAACGCACCTCGCCTTAAAACAGCGAGATGCGTTCAGCGATAATGTACCTATATTCTAAAAAATCGGCAAGGGGAGCACGAAAATTTTACAATCCGTATTCGCCTTGCTAGGGGACTACTACGTAGTCCCTCGCCGCTCGGCTCGACAATGCAGAAACGCAAGCATTTCAGCGCTGCTCTCGCCTCTCTGCTAGTCCTTTACGCAACGAACAGAGAAGGCTTGGGTCTTACGGAAACTGTACAAGGTCGCACTCTCATGGCCGTTGTCCAAGAATATACTGTAGGCATACACACTCTCATAGGTAATGACCTCTGAGGCACTCCAGAAGTAAGCGACGATGCCGTCATCGACGAAGTAGCCACTGTCGTTTTTTACGCCCGCAGGCAGCGCAGAGAACCCGACGGCATCCGAACCATTGTCTCCATTCCAGCCGCTCTGCGATTTTAGCACTTTGCCAGCCTCAGATTGACCACCAACCGTCTCAAACAAAACGTTCCATTCCGTAACATCCGGCAAATGCCATCCTGACGGACAGATTCCCCGCACTTTCGCAGGTAGGGAGCAGAGTTTGCGAAAGCCGCAGTTCTGCGGGTTATCCGCATCATTCGCCAACTTCACCGAATCAATTGCAGCCGACCAAGTATAGTAACGACCGGCCACACCGCAAGTGAAACAAGTCGTTCTATCAGACTGACCATAGCACCAGCTGTTTTTTTTCACGCTCAAGTCAGTTGCGTCATAGTAATTTAAATTTTCCGCCATCCAAACTTGGTCACCAATTTTCACAGTCTTGTAAATATTACCATCACGCTCGTCAGTCATAGTCCCGTAGTCAATATCAGGGTTAAAACGACATTCCTTCGGTACATTCCAATTCCAACGTATTCCGTACTTCTGAAGCGCTGGACAATTCTCATTGCCCACAAAACCGCTACTAGACACAGGCTCTTTTCTCGAACTCGATGAAGTGTCATCCACACTACTGCTAGACCTTCCAGACTTTTCGCTGGAACTAAATTGCTTTGAATCATTTTGGGTATCGCTAGACGAAGACGATTCAACGCCCGGTTCATCATTCTGCTCAGCAGATGCGGATGAACTATCATCGCACCCGACAAAAGCAAATGCCACCAAACCCATCGCAACAAGAAACTTTTTCATAAATCCTCCGGTAACCCGATATAATAAATCTAAAACAAATGTAACTTATTTCGCCCAAAGCGACAAAACGAAATATTTTTCCTATACTTTATTACAAAACGGGGGTTATATGCTCAACTATCTTTTTCTACTTCTTGCCATTGTCATGGAAGCGGCGGGAACAACACTTCTTAAATTTTCGGAACAGTTCACGAAACTGGTCCCGAGCATTTTCTCGCTGCTGTGCTATGTAGCGTCGCTATACTTGCTCAGCCTTTGCCTGCGCTCCATTCCCATCGGCATCGCGTACGCCACCTGGTCGGCACTTGGTATCGCGCTCATCACGCTAAGCGGCATGTTCTTTTTCAAGCAGACACCCGACATGGGCGCCATTATCGGGCTTTTGCTGATTATCAGCGGTGTCGCCGTACTGAACCTATTCTCCAAGATGGAGATTCATTAAACGGCTCACGTTTCTAGCGAAACATTAGTTTTACAATTCGTCTTTTATACAGCGAACCGAATATCCATAATCCTTGTTACTGGGATTGCCTAGCGAGCTTTTTCCGCTTCGGGCCAGATATATATTAAACGCCCAATCATCGTTGAATTCATCGGGAATCCAAAAATGCGTCGCATAGCCATCTTCATGAAAGTAACCGAGACCATAACTACCGGCTGGCAACGCAGAGAATCCAAAGGAATCAGGGCCATTATCGCTATGCCAGTCCTTCTGCGATTTAAGAATATCACCTGCTACGGTTTCTCCTCCCACCGTATCGAATAGAATTTTCCATTCGTCAAAACTTGGTAAATGCCAGCCCGAGGGACAAACACCCTGCACAGGCAAGGTCAACGCGCATCTCAAACCATATCCGCAGCCCGTCACAGCAGAATCCATTGCTGCAGCCCAAGAGTACAGACGGCCAGCCACCTCACAGTTGGCAGTATTGTTATTAAAGCACCAGCTACTCCCCTTAAGGCTCGGAGTCTTTGTGCTATCAGCGTAATTCAAGTTTTCGGCCATCCAAGTCTGAGAGCCAATGACAACAGTCTTATAGGTCTTTCCATCGCGAGAATCTGTCATAGAACCATAGTCAATATCCAGATTAAAGCTACCAGAGAATTCTACCATTTCATGGGAAGCATCCCCTTTACTGTCATCCCGGAGACAACGAACCGAGAACCCCTCCTCCATATAGAAGCTATGTATATATGCATACTCGTAATTGTAGTAGAAATTCAAAGGGTACGAGCGAACCCTATTTGAATCAGTAGAACTCCAGAAGGTCGCAAAAAAGCCCTCCCCATGAAAGGAGCCACCATATTCACCTGCGGGTAGCACAGAAAAACCAAAAGCGTCTATACCATTACCGCCTTTATTCCAGCCCGTCTGCGACTTAAGAACATTACCAGCTGTAGATTTTCCGCCCACCGCAGCGAGCAAGATGTTCCATTCTTCAAAACTTGGCAGGTGCCAACCCGCAGGGCAGATTCCCTGAACAGGCATAACCAGAGAGTCCGAAAAATTGTATCCATAGCCAGTCTTTGCAGAATCCATCGCTGCCCCCCAAGTGTACAAACGACCCGTCACATCGCATTTTTTTTCGTCATTATCGTAGCACCAGCTTTTGCCCTTGAGGCTCGGGGTCTTTACGCTATCGGCGTAGTTGAGATTTTCCGCCATCCAGATTTGCAAACCTATTTTCACAGTCTTATAGACCTTGCCGTCACGTACATCAGTCATAGTGCCATAGTCAATATCAGGATTAAATCGGCATTCCTTCGGCACATCCCAACTCCATCGGGTTTCGCCTTCCAAAAACACAGAACAATTCACCTTGCCCACTGAACTATTGCCTGACTCGAACTGTTCACCCAAACTTGACGAGTTCACTTCGGCATCCCCGCCAAGCGAGGACAGGCGCTCAGTGACCTTGCCGTCACTCGAAGATAAGTCTCGTTCAACTGAGGAAGACGATTCTACACTCGGTTCATCATTCGACCCAGCAGATGCCGACGAACTGTCATCACACCCGACAAAAAAGAATGTCAAGACAAGTGCTAATAAAAGATGGATGGACCCCCTCCTTGTCAGTCGAGGGTGACCTGCCGCGCACTCCATGCTCGCAACAAGAAACTTTTTCATAAATCCTCCGGTAACCCGATATAATAAATTCAAAGAACAATGTAGTATTTTATATTTAGAGTCATCATGCTCCAAAGTTTCACAGTGACAAAAGATTCCCCGTGGTTGCCGCAGGTCAAGGCTCTCTACGAATCGGCGTTTCCGGCGAATGAACGGATTCCGATGAAGCAGTTGCTGGACAACAAGATTCAGCGGGAATTTTTTGCATTCGTGGATACGATTGATGGCACACCCACTTTTTGCGGATTTTCGAATTCGATTACACGGGGCACGATTACCAACATCGTCTATTTTGCAGTGGGGCCTACGCTTCGCAGCCGCGGCTATGGTTCAGAGATTCTGAAAGCCATCCGCGAAAAGCACCCCGAAACCCGCTTGGTGGTTGACATCGAGGTCGAAGAAGATTCCAAAGATGACAAGGAGCTTGAACTCCGGGAGCGCCGCCGCAATTTTTACCAGCGCAACGGTTTTGAAGCCTCCCCGTTCGATTACCTGTGGCAAGGCGAACATTACCGATTGCTCTCGGCGGGCGGAACCGTTACCGAAAAAGAATTCCGCGATTTCTGGAAAGAAGTCCTCAAGGACATTCCCGGTGCAAAATACCCTTAACCTAGACACAACAAAATGATGTCAGGCCATCTTATTAATCTTTCAAACAGCGAACAGATACACCAAGATTCTTAGCGACATCATTACCAATCACGTGGTCATTATCATAGCGGAAATACGCATCGCTCACCTTGCCAGAATCTAGTTCCGTAGAACTGAAGAAGTACGCATATTCATACATATAGTTATACCCGCCCTTGGCGTATCTGAAGCCTGCAGGAAGTATCGAAAAGCCGAATGCATCCGTACTAGAGTTGCGTTTCCAATCAGTAGTATCCTTTAGATACTTGCCACTAAACATGAATCCACCAACCGCCGCATACAATGTATTCCAGTCAGTCGAATCCGGCAAATGCCACCCCTTGGGGCAAACGCCTTGAACACTTCCCGAAGACCGCGAGCAGACTTTTCCATAACCGCATCCCTTACCCTTTTCGCCATACAGCCCAGCACTATCCATGGCAGCACTCCATAAATAGAGACGGCCATACTTTTCGCAACCGGAAGGACTGTCGTCATAACAAAAACTGCTGGAATCCAATTCACTTGTAGGTTGCAGGTACGCGAAATTCAAGTTCTGAGCCATCCACCACTGGTCACCAATTTTCACCGTCTTGTATATTTGTCCATCACGTTCATCCGTCATCGTTCCATATTCGCAATTGTCTTCCTCTACTGTTTTACATGGAATTGCATAAGTCACCGATTCCAAATATCCCGATTCGTCAAGCAAAGATTCATCATCCTTAATGCAGCGAATACTATTTGCAGGGGTCACTGCAGCCGATCGGGAAACACCGCCATTATAGTAGTAAGTGGTAATCTGGGTCGGCATGCCAAGGTCGTTTCGTGACGAAATCCAAAAATTAGCTTCTTCCCCTTCATGCTGGTATTCAATCTCGGAGCCAACGCTTCCACCCGCAGGGAGCGCCGTAAACGAGAATCCGTCAATTCCATTGCCATCGTCTTTCCAGCCAGAAGTCGATTTAAGCTTCCAGCCTGCCCGATGCAATCCATTCAGCGCATCAACCAAGACGAACCATTCCGTTTCATTTGGAAGGTGCCAACCTTCGGGGCAAATACCGCGCACAGGATACCTCAGCACGCAAGTTTTCTCAGGGTCACATCCCTTGCCAGCAATGCCAAAAGTTCCTGCACTATCAATCGCCGCACCCCACGGATACAGACGGCCGTACTTTTCACAATTTTCAGGAGAATTGTTGTAGCAAAAACTACTGGAATCCCGGGTTTCCGTCGACAGTAGATAAGCATAGTTCAGATTCTCAGCCATCCACCACTGGTGACCAATCTTCACTGTCTTGTAGGTTTGTCCATCACGGGCATCGACAAGCAAATCATGCTCGCAGAAGTCCCCTGCTTCCGTCTTGCATGTTTTCGTCAGAATCTCTTCCGATAATCCAGCGCCATTCCGCTCTTGATCATCTTTAAGACAACGGACAGAATAGGCCTCGCTCTTAAAATTTGAATTGGACACGTAAGCGGTATCATAGCCGTAACGTAAACCCATATTGAGGGCAATATAATTGGTGGACGGATTCGCACTCCAAAAATAGGCACGGAGACCACGATCTTCATACTTTTTGTTGCTATTCCTATATCCTGCAGGCAAAGCCGTAAACGAGAAAGAATCTATACCATTATTGATACTATCCCAACCCGTTGTCGACTTGAGAGTCATTCCAGCGACATATTTGCCACCTGCAGACGTGAACAATTCCTCAAATTCGTCATAAGACGGCAAATGCCACCCTTCGGGGCAGACTCCACGTACCGTTCGATCCACCCCATAGTGGGATGCATAACCGCAGCCTTCACCCCCCATACCAAAGAGCGTCGCACTGTCCATCGCGGCACTCCACAGGTACAAGCGTCCATATTTCTTGCAATTCTCAGGCGAATCCTCATAACAAAAACTGCTGGAATCCAATTCACTTGTAGGTTGCAGATATGCATAATTCAAGTTCTGCGCCATCCACACCTGATTGCCAATTTTAACGGTCTTATAGATTTGACCATCACGGGCATCCATAAGGCAATTGCTTTCCTCATTGCAGCCGCTCTTTGAATTAGATGATTTCACAGAACCGCTACTAGAGCCATTTGATACCCCCGAAGATGAGGATCCGGAACTTTGCAAGGCCGACGACGGACGGTCTTCTGGCAAGTTCGTCGCAGAATCGCCATCATCACCACAACCAGCCAAAAAAACAGCACAAAGAATCAGTCCTAATCCACAGACTCTCATACATTCTTCTCCATTTATATTAAGCACCTATATTCCAGCACTTTTTTTTCGACAACAAATATAGAATGAACGCTTTTTTATTTTAGTGTCCGAATCAACGAATCTAGACGTTTCGTCATATGTTCGGCGCCTTTGTAAGATAGATGATCGAAATTCATCGCCATCTCGTCATCATAATCGTGATCGCCCATCTTATTTTCGTCCATCAGCCTGAAGTGCGGATATTTCTTTTCAAACTGGTACAATTTGTCAATCATCTTGATAGCGACCGAGCGGCGTAAACCATATCTACCGAAAGCCCCTGTTTCTTTGTAACTGGGCGACTGCGGGAATAAAATTCCAATGAGATAGATGTTCTTTTCTTCGGCTTCCTTGATCATGTTTTCAACATTTTCAAGCAAGAAATCGTCTAGATTTTCAATGGCATCCATGTATGTCGTATCCGCTTGAACAATATTCCCCTCCCATCCGCCGATATGAACGCGTCTGAAGCCAAGTCTCTGCTGTTCAAATTTTCTATTCTCTTCATTTTCGCCGTAGGAATCTCTAGTGAGTTCATACAGACCTTCAGGATATCCATCACTCCAAAAATCATGGGATTCATCATAAACGAACCCTGGCGACAGAAGGAAAATACTGTTCCAATAACTCGGTGAACTGAAATAACGCATAAACAAAATGTCCAAATCGAACGAGACTACACCTACTTTTAACTTGGGCAAAAGATTGTATCCGTAATTCAATATAATTTTCTGTGCGACACCCAAATCTACAGCAGGATTCGCCGCATTAATCGAGAAAATTCCAGATCCGGATTCATTTAGAAAGGTTGGATCTATTCCGGCCCACGGCCTTGACGAACCCGAAATCAGTACGTTAATCGAGTCGCGATAACGGTAAAGCAGCTCCAAATCATAGCGAGTGTACATAGGGCTCATATCGCCTGTAAACGGCGAATTCAGTTCGTACATACCGGCGCTGTCCAAATTTAGATTAGTCTCAAAATTTTGAGGCGTTCCAATCCACAGATTAGGATGCCATAATTCGGCGCCACCAGCAAGTTCCACGATGTTTGAATCCTTCGTATTCACCAAGGCAATTTTCGAATGTTCGCCATTTGCAGTAGTCAGGGTTGCGACAGCAAGATGTCCGCTGCGATTCGCCCATTCCACATGATCAAAAGAGTAGCCTTTGGACGAAGGAATCATCTTTACAAGATTGCCTGAACTATCTGCAATCAGAATCTGTTCATGCGTGGAATATTTTTCCCCCGCAAATTCATTTCCTGTTTTACCACCAAAGTCAAGGAACAAAGTCTGTTTAGTCGAATCAGAAAGCGATACATTGCAGGCCTGTTCGCCATTATACCAAACCTTATTTTTCCCCTTTACATTCGCCCGCAGCAGCTTCGCCCCAGAAACGGCAAGATTTCCATCGGTACTAACCCCGCCATTGAACGCCCCATCAAAAATTTTTCGTGGAGTTCCAAATTTTCCATCTGAAAAGGATACGCTCCATGTAGAAGATTTCTTCCAAGTTCCCTCGTCAGAATTATTCTCCGTACTTGTCACATAAACGATTTCAGTATCCGCATCGACAATTCGCCATCGCGGAATCGCGGCACTTTTCACATCCAGCTTAATTTTCGTCGAATCTTCGGCATCTAGGCGGCGCACATAAAGTTCAGATGTTCCTGAAACGCCTTCGAACATTGTCGAAAAAGCAACAAAGTTTCCATCGGGCGATATTACAGGATGATAGGCATCAATAGAATCTTCGATTTCCTTGACGACAGGCGTTCCGTTAACAAAATTCACGTAGGAGATATTTCCGGTTTCATCATTACGAAAAACGATTTTATTATGGTATGTATCCGTAATTTTCTTCAACCGCGAAGAATTTGTCAAAACGCTGATCGGTTTAGATGCAATTTTTCCTTTTGAATTCATCCAAACGGCATTGGGGATTTTCCCGAAGGCAAGACGGAAACCGACATAGTCTGCCCTGGTTGACGAAGTTACTGTATAAACATCAGTTCTATTTTCTATCGCTATAGCAGAAGCAGAGCTGCGGAAACTACCGCCTTTCAGTACACGTTCTCCAATATTTCCACCATCAGGAGCACCCGTAAAATTCGCCACGATCGTATCACGGAGCGAACCCTTCCAATCGTTCACCCATTCCATGGCATTTCCAGCAAAATCACAGAGTCCAACATCCTGGACGGTCTTATCAACTGCGGTACAGGGCTTATGCAACTTAAAATTCGAATTTTCAGCATTCCAGTCACTTTGCGGATTCCAATTTTGCAAAGCGGACAAAGTCCATTCAGCCTCGGTAGGAAGCCGATAGGCATCGACTTCTGCATGGAATGCGTAACCGACGAGATTCGTACAATGTCCTTCGGAGTCAAGGATTTTTTCTGTATAAGTGTAAGCAGTATCTAATTTTTCTTTCTTACTTTTCTTGTTAGCGAAAAGAACAGCATCAAAGAACGTTACATTCGTTATAGGGAGTTCTCCATTTTCACATTTAACGTCCTTGACCATCTTGCTAAATTCGTCACAGGTCACTTCATGCTTGTCAATTGAAAAATTGTAGGTAAAATTAGCAGTTAAATTCGCCTCTAGTTTAACGGAGAATCCTTTTGCCTGAAGAAGCTTCATTCCCGAATGATGTTCATCATCTTCCATTATCAAATCTAGTTCTTCCTGTGAAGAAGAACCTTTATCGGAATTACACGCAACGAAAAACGCCGCAATCGCACAAATCAACCACTTTTTACAATTCATCTTACATTCCGATATAATTCAGGAATACCGTTTTAAACAAAATATAATATTTGCCACCATGTCATGAATGATAAATGACTTACAGGGACCATTTTATAAGCAAAGAAAAGCTATAATTGATAAAGACCGTTGAAAACAATCATCCTTTACGGGAGCCAAGCTACAGGACAAATCTATGCGTTTTTCCATACCCACGGATATCTATGTTGAAAAGGACTGCGTAAACAACCACGCGCAAAACCTGCTTGCGATTGGGAAACGCGCGTTCATCATGACGGGACATTCTTCTGCAAAGAAAAACGGTTCATTGGATGATGTCATTGCCGTCGTGGATTCTAGACGCAATCTAGAAGATGCTCTTTGGAACAGACTGATGCGCTAGGGGCTCTTTATGTTATTATCTTTTCAAGGACCCTGATGAAGTGCGTCCTGAAAAAATTCCTGTTTGCCCTGGTGTTCGCAGGGTTTGCCTTTGCCGAAGCGCAAGACAGCGACGAGCCTTCGGTTTCCAAGTTCCGTGAACGGTTCTCGCTGCGTTTTTTGTGCGATTACAATTTCGTGGCTATCTGGAATTCCGCCTACAACAACTCGATGCTCAATTCGAACCGCCCGATCGATGTGGGCATCGGCGTCGGCTACGACAGCCTGTTTACCACATTCGGAATTTCGTGGGACGTGTCCGCCGATTTCAAATACAGCCTTCCTTTTACCACTTCAAAAGAAAAATCAGACACCCAGGCTTTCGAGACGGGGCTTGACTTTTTCCCGGGGAATTGGTGGCTTACGGCAAAGCTCCGCTTTTACAGCGGCTTTACCACGGAAGTCGAACGCGACGGCGAAAAGGAGCAGGAATTCATAGACCTCTGGTTTGCGGACATGTATTTCTCGATGCTCTGGATGGCGACTGCGAAAGAAATTTTTGCACCCAGGAGTGCCTACTTTTTGGATCGCCGTCAAAAGAAATCAGCCGGGAGTTTGATTATCGGCGGGCGCCTGCAGCGAAACATAGCCGAAGACAACGACGGAGTGCTCGGCTACGAAAACGACAAGCGCGACATCACCTCCATCTGGGGTGACATCGGGTACACCTACACCTTCGTTTTCAGCAACGGATATTTCTGGAACCTCTGGGGCGTTGTCGGTATCGCATACGGCCGCGAACGCATTGACGACGGCAACCTGCTATTGCCCGAATCGGACATAAAGACCGCTTTGGGCTACATCGGGGAAAAATGGGCATGGAACATCGTTCTTAAATGCGGATACTCCGCCATTGCGTTTGGCGAACATCTGGAGCAAAAATACGTGTCTGCCTTCGAAATCCTTGTGGTGCGCAGGTTCTAGCCGGCAAAATTTTCCGAGACATGCACCCAACAAACCCCAAGAACACTTAATCAATCAAGTCGTTCTGGAATCTTGATAAATGTTCAAACGGCAAGATTTGGCGACCTCGGTTCGGCGAGCACCCGAATGACTTTCTTAATTACGGCTATACGCTTTTGCGAGCAGCAACCGCACGCGCCCTCATGGCAAGCAGGCTACTCCCCTCTCTAGGAATTTTCCACCGCAACTACTACGACGCATTCCCGCTGGCAGACGACATCATGGAACCCTACCGTCCCTTCATCGATCAGATTGCGTACAAATTGCATGAGATCAAAAAGAAAAAGTTTGACAAGGAAGTCAAGGCGTCCTTTCTGGAACTGTTCTATACCAACATTCCCTTCGGGGAGCAGATGGTGCAGTTGGGAACATGTCTCACCTACACCACAGCCTCCGTCGCAAAATTTTTCATGGGCGAAACAAAGAACTTTGCCTATCCGAGGATATCATGCGGGTCGTAGCGATTTTCGATTTTCCAAGACACTGCAAGAGCGGCCGCCAAAACATGGCCAGGTTCGTCAAGGAACTAGAAAAAGAGGGTTTCAGCAAGGTGCAACGGGGAATGTATGTCCGTTACAGCACCACCGCCGACAACGGACGAATACACCGCAGACGGGTAGCCAACTTTATCGAACCAAGATCTACGGTTTGCCTGTTAAGCATCACCGACCGTGAATTTTCGGAGGTATATAGCCATTTTGGCAGAACCAAGCCTCCGAAAAAATGGCCAAAATGTCAAGAATCCATCCAATTTTTCTGATTTTTTCAGAGTCAAATCGCTTGCGAACCCGCATAAATAAAGGTATATTCTGAAAGTAGATCTTATAGGGGCTTTTTATGAGCCGAGGAAAAACCCATCGAGCGGCCTCATAAGGTATGAAAAACCGGGGCAAGCCTTTACAGACTCCTTCGCCACGAAGGAGTCTATTTTTTTTGGAGATAACCCTCTACACCTTTCGCCACCATCTCAGCCTATTGCACCTACTTAATCGATAATATAAATTCATAGGGAATACTTTACAAAAATACTATTCAAAACGATAATACCGAAAAAAGGATTCTCTTATGTTCAATCACCGCGAATTATCAAACATTGTCATTTTATGACACTTAAAATAATATATATTTAATCAAGCAAGAATCATACATACCAATATCAAAATAAATATGCAAAGCAAGATTATCGAAATTCTTTCCAACACTGACCCGATTCAAAGAATCGAGACGAACAAGGACAAGTATTTCAGCTTTATTGACCGCTATATGGTCGGTTGCGAACACAAGAATTTTCACTGCGAAGGTGATGTTTGGGAGCACACGAAACTAGTGATTCAGAATATGGTTATGCAGGAACATGACTGGATTGATGTATTAGCGGCATTACTTCATGATGTAGGCAAAAAAGAAGCGCTAACGCGCAATAGCGGTAAGAATATGCACGCACACGAAATCTACAGCGAACAAATCGCCTCAGAATGGCTTACAAATATGGAATTTGACACACAAATACGCGAGATAATTCTGTGGCTCATTAGAAATCATACACTCGCGTTAGAACTGAAAGTGATGAAGAAACGAGGACGAATTCATGAATTAGTTCACCATCCTCTTTTTGGAAGGCTTACACGACTCGCGCGAGCAGATTGTTTCGGGACACTAGACGAGAATGGCAACCCACGGGACGATTTCGACAATATCCTAAAGCGCCCCATCGTAGCAGAGATTATCCTTCAAGGAGAATAACAATGGTTGACAATTTCAAAATTATCCGCACACTATTGAAATTCGAAAAACCTGGCGATTGCTATTATGTTCAACTGCTCCGCAGGCAAAGCGACGATCCTAAAATCGGCGGCATACCCAATCCGGCTTATCACGGCAATATGTACAGCCGTTCCCTCAAGGACTATCTGATTTCATCTTTAGTTCATTTCGACGAAAAAGAAGAAGAAATCAAGACGCTCTGCAAAACATTCGATGTTCGCGCCTATATTCGCCTAAACAAGCGCAATTACAAGGATATTTCAATGGCAATTTTCAAGCATATCACTGAAGAAATCTGCTCTGGAGACACTTACGCTTCGCCGTTTCACTTAATTTCAAGCGGAGCCGGTCGAGCCAATAGCGCAGGCAAAGAAAAAACATGGATTGTCGATGTTGATGCCGAATATATCCCGCACAAAAATGCAATTGCAGACATGATTACAAAATGCGAACCATTCCAAGCCAGGGAAGACATCATCGAAATCCCAACCAAACACGGGCTACACCTCATCACGAAGCCTTTCAACCACCAAAAGATGAACGATTTTTGGCGAAATTACAGCACCGAACAGGGCATTACATTGTCCCTATGTGACATTCACAAAGACAACCCAACGATACTATACGTGAAATGAGGTTTACCCAAAGTCAAACGGATTTTATTTGTAGATTTGCACCCATAGCAATCTTTTATTATATTCAGGTTTATGTCAATCGCGCAGGAAAAGATGACCGAAAAGGAAAAGAAAGCCGCAGCCAAGGCTTTTGCAGAGCGTTGGGCTGGTAAGGGCTACGAAAAAGGAGAGTCTCAAAAATTCTGGATGGACTTACTTTCAAGTGTTTTCGGCATCGAAAACTTTGCTGAATTCATATTCTTTGAAGGACAGGTAAAGGATAGCCTCCAAGGCAAGACCATCACGAACTTTATTGACGCTTACATACCTTCAACACATGTGATGATCGAGCAGAAGTCGTGTGACAAGAACTTGCGTGAGCCAACTAGACAAAGCGACGGCCGATTGCTAACGCCGTTTCAGCAAGCAAAAAAATATGTGGCCGACCTGCCAGTAAGCCTGCATCCGAAATGGATTGTCACCTGCAATTTTTCAGAATTTCTGATTTATGATATGGACAATCCGAATGGAGAACCTGAACAGATTTTCCTGAAAAACCTGTCGAAAGAATACCATCGTCTAAATTTCCTGGTGGACAGCCGCAGCGAGCACATCAAACGTGAAGTCGAAGTTTCTATCAAGGCGGGCGAAATCGTCGGCAAAATTTACGACGCCCTGTTGCCCGAATTTGGAGAAAAACCGACAGCGGCAGACCTCCATGCATTAAATGTGCTATGTGTACGCTTGGTTTTCTGCCTGTACGCCGAAGACGCCGGCATTTTCAAAAAGGAACAGTTCTATAACTACCTCAAGAGTTTCCGCGCTGAAAACATGCGCGTAGCGCTCCGCGAACTATTCCGCGTTCTCGATACGAAGCCAGAGAATCGCGACCGATTCATAGAAGAAAAACTCGCCGAGTTTCCTTATGTAAACGGTTCGCTCTTTCAAGAAAAAGAAGGCGAAACCATCCCGCCCATTTCGGAAAAGACCGCCGAAATCATCTTGACACACGGCAGTCTCGACTTTGACTGGAGCGAAATCAGCCCTACAATTTTCGGAGCCGTTTTTGAAAGCACTCTAAACCCCGAAACGCGTCGCAGCGGCGGGATGCACTATACCAGCATCGAGAACATCCACAAGGTGATCGACCCGCTATTCCTGAACGATTTGAAGGCAGAATTTTCAGCGATTTGCGAGACGAAAACCGACAAAAGTCGCAACGATAAACTAGATAAATTCCAGAAGAAACTCGGGTCTCTCAAATTTCTAGACCCAGCCTGTGGTTCGGGAAACTTTCTTACCGAAACCTACATATCGTTAAGGCGTCTCGAAAACGATATCTTGCGTATTAAGGGCAGACAGATTACCATGGGTCAAATTAGCGACCCCATACAAGTATCTATTAACCAATTCCACGGTATCGAAATCAACGACTTTGCAGTCGCTGTCGCAAGAACTGCTCTCTGGATTGCCGAATCGCAGATGATTATCGAAACCGAAGCAATCGTATCACATCCACTTGACTTTCTGCCCCTCAAAAACCATGCAACCATCATCGAAGGCAACGCCCTGAAGATGAACTGGGAACGCCTGCACGAAGAAGATCCTAAATTCGGAGTTCACGCCAACAAGGTTCAAATCATCGACCCAGACGACCCTCGTTTCAAAGATATCAAGTTTACTGAGTTGCATGACAAGCATGCACACTACGATGTTTTCTATGCAGTCACCAAAAACGTGAACATCGGTGACACCCCTGATGCTAAAATTGAGCCAATCCATTACGATTACATCATGGGGAATCCGCCGTTCGTGGGCGCACGCCTAATGAACGCCGAACAGAAAAGCGAACTTCAAGAAATTTTCAAAGGCGTAAAAAACTGTGGCAACCTTGATTACGTTTCATGTTGGTACAAGAAAGCAGCTGATTTGATAAAGGGAACAAATACAAAGGCAGCACTCGTTTCTACCAACAGCATTACACAAGGGGAACAACCCTGCATTTTATGGGATGCCCTTTTTGCAACGGGCATGCAAATTGATTTTGCTTACCGCACATTCCGCTGGGACAGCGAATCTGAGCAGGTGGCTCACGTGCACTGCGTAATTATCGGATTTTCATCGGCGGATTCCGTCGCCTCTACGAGGCACCAGAACGACAATCTCAAACGGATTTTCCATTCAGACGGAAAAGTTATCGAAGCAAAAAACATCAATCCTTACCTGATGGATGCTCCGAACATTCTCGTCAAAAGCAGACAAGTTCCGCTATGTGATGTTCCTGAAATCGGTATCGGAAACAAGCCTATTGATGGCGGAAATTATCTTTTCACCGAAGCAGAAAAAGAAGCCTTCGTCAAAAAGGAACCCCTTTCAGAAAAATTTTTCAAGAAATGGATCGGTTCGGAAGAATTCATCAACCGCTTTCATCGTTGGTGTTTGTGGTTAGGCGATTGCACCCCAGCAGAAATCCGTCAAATGAAAGAATGTTACAAGCGAGTCCAAGCTGTAAAGGAGTTCCGCTTAGCAAGCAAGAGTGCCCCTACCCGAAAACTTGCCGATAGACCAACCCGATTCCATGTCGAGAATTTTCCTTCGGGAAACTATATTTTAATACCAAGAGTTTCCTCCGAACGACGCCATTATATTCCATTGGGTTTCGTCACACCAGAGGTTTTGTGCAGCGATTCTGTCCATGTTCTTAATTGCGATAAAATAACACAAGATGTAAGCCCCTTGTATTTATTCGGCATCCTCACTTCCAGCGTTCACATGGCGTGGATGCGTACCGTAAGCGGAAAACTCAAAAGCGACTATCGTTACAGCAAGGACATCGTCTACAACAACTTCCCGTGGCCCGAATTGTCCGAGAGACTTTCGCGTATAGAGCAGACTGCGCAAGCCATTCTTGAGGTTCGTGCAAAATACCCCGACAGCAGTCTCGCAGATTTGTATGATGACTTGACAATGCCGGAAGACCTTCGCAAGGCTCACGCCGACAACGACAAATCCGTCATGGAGGCTTACGGATTCAATGTCAAAATGTCCGAATCCGAAATTGCCATTGAGCTACTAAAGATGTACCAAAAGCTCTCTGAAGAAGCCTCAAAAAACAACAAGTAGATTAACAATAAAAACTTCAGGACAATTCTATGCGTTTCTATATACCTACGGACATCTATGTTGAAAAGAACTGCGTGAAGAACCACACGCAAAACTTGCTTGCGATGGGGAAGCGCGCATTCATCATGACGGGCAAAACTTCTGCCAAGAAGAACGGTTCCTTGAACGATGTCACCGACGTTCTGGATGCGGGCCATGTGCCGTACCAGGTTTTTGACCAAGTCGAGGAAAATCCGTCCACCGATACCGTGGGGAACGCCGCACAGCAGGCTCGCGAATTCGGCGCCGATTACATCATCGGCATCGGGGGTGGTTCCGCCATTGACGCTGCAAAAGCAGTTGCATTGCTCCTTGCAAACCCGAGTATTGACGCGGACAACTTGCACGAGGCTCCCGAAAAGCCGCTCGGCCACGCGCCCGTCGTCGCCGTACCGACTACCTGCGGAACGGGTTCCGAGGCAACGCCGGTCGCCATCATCACGAACCACAAGATTCAACTGAAAAAGAGCATCCCGCACAAGATTTTCCCGGCGCTCGCGCTTGTTGACGGCAAGTACCTCACCTCGGCCAAGAAAACGCTAATCGTGAACACTGCTGTCGACGCGCTCGCCCACATGGTCGAAAGCATCCTGAACGTCTATTCCAACGCGTTCAACCGCATGTGCCCGGAATACGGCCTCAAACTCTGGGGCGAATTTAAGGACGCGCTCCTCTCCAACTCCCCCGTCGATGGATGTTTTTACGAAAAACTCATGCTCACCTCGACTATCGCGGGCATGTCCATCGCGCACACGAGCACCGCCGTACCGCACGGCATGAGCTACGACCTCACGCTGCATCAGGGCGTGCCGCACGGCCCCGCCGTCGGTTACTTCCTCGCCGCCTACGTGGAAGTCTGCGAAAAGAAGGTTCCCGAAGATGTCAAGCGCATTCTGGAACTTTTGGGCCTCAAAAGCACCGCCGATTTCGCCGCGATGCTCGACAAGCTCATCGGCAAATGCAAGGTTTCGCGCGAAATGCGAGATAAGTTCACCGCAGCCATGAAGGTAAACCGCTCCAAGCTGGACCTCGTCCCCGGTGGAATCACGCCCGAAGAAGTTGACTACATTTACGACAAGTCGCTGATTGTAGAATAAGAAAAAATTATTTCATTTAAAAGTTAGACACGGGTATAATTTTTTCTAAATTTGCCGCCCGTGATTAAAAAACTTATTCTGTCTATTTACTCGGGCCTCTGCATCGGCCTTGGCGGCACCGCCTACCTTTCTTGCGACAACAAGATTCTAGGTTCATTCCTTTTCGGACTCGGGCTGTTTACCATCTTGAATTTTGGCTTTAACCTTTTCACGGGCAAAGTCGGCTATTTCGTCAACAACAAGCCTAGCTACTGGGGTTTCCTCGGAATCGTATGGCTCGGCAACTTTATCGGGACGTTCCTTTTTGCAAGAATGATTGCCGCCACGCGCTACGGTGCCACTCTGCAGGCCAAGTCAAACGCACTCTGCCTCATCAAGGAGGGCGACAGCATCGTAAGCCTCTTCATACTGGGCATTTTCTGTGGCATGCTGATGTTCATTGCCGCCGACGGCTACAAGAACATCGAGAACCAGGTCGGGAAAGTCGTCGTCGTTTTCCTCCCGGTCATGGTCTTCATCTTGAGCGGATTTGAACACTGCATCGCAGACATGTTCTACTTCTCGCTCGCCGGAGATTTTTCAGCGTTGATGCTTAAATCTCTCGTGATCATTACCATCGGGAACTCTATTGGCGGTGGACTAATTCCGCTAGCGTGGAGATTCGTGCCTACGCGGGAATAATAACAGAAATTATCGCATTTTGTCAATTTTTGACATCATTTCAAATCTATATTTACCTCTGTAAAAGAGAGGTAAATTATGAATCGTTTTAGCATAGCAAACAACAAGATCCTGTTTTCTACACTCCTGATGCTCGCTCCCGTCGTGTTCGGAGCGATGTTCCTGGGTTCGGGAAGCATCCTCGCCGCCATTTCGGCTGCAGTCGCCTACCTCAGTCTTGTAATTGGGGAACGCCTCGAAGCGTAAGCCTATTCATCCAGGGCCTTTTCAATCATCGCCATATTCTCTTCGCAGTATTCAAGCTGCTTCGAGAGAATTTTCACGGCGTTGACCCTGATGTCGCCGGGAGTATCTCCCGCGAGTTCCTTCGTAAAGAAACGGGCCACGTTCCAGAAGAATAGAGCAAACTGCAACTTGCCTTGTTCGTACCCTTCAAACAGGCATTTCGCATAATGGCGGTAGATCAGGTAAGCGAGCAAACGAATACTGTCGTTTTCTGAAAAATAGCCTTCGTCTTCGATGCGCGCCGCACGTTCTTGGGGACTTGAGGGAGCCTTGATGCGGTTCTGTATTCGTGCGAGCGCAGCATCCCAAGCAGGGCCGTAACTGATGGTCTTTGCGAGTTGGTCCACAAAATCTTCTACGCTTTCAAACGGAGCAAAGGGATTCTCACCGGTGTAGCCAAAAACATTGTAGAGTTTGTTCCCAAACTTCATATCGCTATCGGCAAGCGTGTCGAAAAAGTCGTCACGCATGTACAGCACCTGGTCGCGGACTTCAATATCGTCTTCGCTAAGTTCATCTTCAGGTTCGTCGCATTCACAGGCCACAAACTGCAGCGGGCTTTCACCCGCAAAAAGGAGCCTCGCCGCTTCTTCGCAGCAAAGACCGATTCCGCGTTCCATAATATCGCCGAAGACCTCCACAAATCGCGGATGCTCGGTGCAGATATCGCACAGGGCATCCTCACCGAGGTTCGCATAAATCTCGCAAAGGTTATCCTTGTCCAGAAAAGGGCAACGGTCTTGAGGAAGTAACTTGAAATGTCCATCCTCGATGTTCGCGCGCAGTTTGTCACCGAAGACACCCGCCACCTTGCGGTACGTTTCCAACGAATCCTTGTCGATATCGATTTCCCAGCCGACGCAACATGTATCGGAGCACCGCGATGCGGTACACTTGAAATCATCATAAAAATCAGGCTTTCGAAGAATCATAGACCAATCACCTCACAGCCATAATCCGATTATGGGTGTCCCATCCTAGAATGGATTTATACCCTACAATATAACTTTTATATCGCAATTACCCAAACGGTCCTCTATATAAGGCAAGCTCGGTTGTCGCAACTCTCGCCTTTTTCTACATTTGCTCGCGCAAAAAGGTGTAAAATGAGCGAAAACTATAAATACGGTTTTGTAACGGATATCGAGAACGAGGCCTTCGAGAAAGGTCTGAACGAAGATGTTATCCGCAGGGCATCCGCCTTGCGCAAAGAACCGCAATTCATGCTCGATTTCCGACTAAAAGCATATGAAAAGCTCCAGACGATGGAGCAGCCCAACTGGGGCGAGTTGCATTTTGCACCGGTGGACCTGCAGGACATCGTCTACTACTCCGCCCCGAAGACCAAGAAGAGCCACGAAAAGATCGAGGACGTGGACCCTGAGTTGCTCGCGACCTTCGAAAAGCTCGGCATCCCGCTGGACGAACAGAAGCGCCTTGCCAACGTGGCTGTAGATGCGGTGTTTGACTCGGTGAGCATCTATACTAGCCATAAGCGCAAGCTCATGGAAATGGGCATTTTGTTCTGCAGCATTAGCGATGCCATCAAGGAATACCCCGAACTCATCGAGGAATACCTGGGAAGCGTGGTGCCCGCAGGCGACAACTACTTTGCAGCTTTGAACAGCGCTGTCTTTGGCGACGGAAGCTTCGTCTACATTCCGCCCGGAGTCAAGTGCCCCATGGATCTTTCCACCTACTTCCGCATCAACAACAAGGAAGCGGGCCAGTTCGAACGTACCCTGATTATCGCCGACGAAGGCGCTAGCGTGAGCTACCTCGAAGGTTGCACCGCGCCGGAATTCAGCAGCAAGCAGCTGCACAGCGCCATCGTGGAACTCGTGGCAAAAGACAACGCTTCGATTAAATATTCAACCGTGCAAAACTGGTACGCGGGCGACCGCGAGACGGGAGCCGGCGGCGTGTACAACTTCGTCACCAAGCGCGGAAAATGCGCCGGCAAGAACAGCCGCATCAGCTGGACGCAGGTCGAAACAGGCTCCGCCATCACATGGAAGTACCCGAGCTGCGTGCTTCTGGGCGACAACTCCGTCGGAGAATTCTACAGCGTGGCCCTCACCAACGGACACATGCAGGCCGACACCGGCACCAAGATGATCCACATCGGCAAGAACACCAAGAGCACGATTATCTCTAAGGGCATCAGCGCCGACTACTCCAGTAACGCCTACCGCGGCGAAGTAAGCATCCGCAAGTCGGCTACGGGCGCCCGCAACTACACGCAGTGCGACAGCATGCTGGTGGGCGACAAGAGTGCGGCTCACACGTTCCCCTATATCACTGTCGCAAACGCCAGCTCCACCACGGAACACGAAGCGACCACCAGCCGCATCAGCGAAGACCAGCTTTTCTACTTCGAAAGCCGCGGCATCAAGCGCGAAGACGCCATTCAGGCGATGGTGGGCGGTTTCTGCAAAGATGTATTTAAAGAGCTCCCGGGCGAATTCGCCACGGAAGCCCGTCAGTTATTGACACTCAAGCTCGAACATTCTGTAGGTTAACGGCAATCTATCGTGCCACGACCTGCTTGCGAATTTTTTCCGAAAGTTCACGGCCACCGAGCTGCGCGATACATTCAAACGCAAATTCTTCGGCAGTGCCTGCGCCACGGCTCGTAACAATATGACCGTCTACGACCACGCGGTCTTCGACGAACTTTTTACAGATAAGTTTATCTTCGCAGCCCGGGAAACAGGTCGCGGTCTTACCGGCGAGGATTCCCGCCTTGCTCAACACCAGCGGGGCAGCACAAATGGCAAAAATCCACTTGCCCTTGTTGTTGAAATCGCAGATGACCTTTTCCACTTCGGCAGAAGCCTTCAGATTCTTGACGCCAATGCCGCCGCCGGGCAAAAGAACGCCGTCAAAAGCGGCTGTATCGGCACCCGAAAGAGCAAAATCCGTCTGGATTTTAAGGCCGCGTAACCCAATCACTTCGGCCCTGCCAGAAACGCTTGCGAGAGCGACCTCAAAACCCGCCCGCTGCAAGTAGTCAAACGGGGTCACAAACTCTGTTTCTTCGAAACCATCAGCCATCAAGAATAAAATCTGCATTGTTTACCTCTTTTTAATGATTTTCCAATTTGCTTAAATCTGTCGAAAGCATTTTCCACAGGCGGGCCGCAAACGGTTCCGCCCATTCTTTTTCAGGCGCCACACGACTCGTCGTTTCGGCAGTAAATTCCGAATACACCAGGAACACAAGTTCCCCGTAACGGGCATCCCACAACGTCCATAGGATTTTCCAGGTGAATCCGCCACTCTTTCCCAAGTCCGTATCCATTCGCACCTGAAGCGCAACGGGAATCGAAAGATAGCGCAACTCATAGCGGCTCGCCAACGCATTCAGCAAATTCTTGAACGAAGCGGGCAATTCTCGGGAAATATCCTGTTCCACGCCGTCGCGTTCTAGCCACGGAGTAAAATCAGCCAGTTTCTTTCCATCCGCAAAGACCGATTCCAGCAGCATCTTGGACAAGCTATCGACAAACGAGGAATCAGCATCAGGCAGGCGCATGCCAGGTAGCATCAACTCGCGGCGCATTTTCGGGAAAGCCTTTACCATCAGGGAATCTTCCACCCTCGCCAAGTCAAAATCAAGCGCATCGGCACTGTAGCTATGGCAGAACTTGCATTTGGCAGGGCGCTCCGCTTTCACCGAAAGTGCCGGAAAAACGCCCATGACCGCCGACGAATCCAGGCGGGCAAAAGCCTTCTTGTTCCACTCCCGGTAAGACTTCTCGCCGGTGATTTTCAGTTCGATATCGCCGCGTTTGCCGCAAACTTCGCAAGGGGCATCCTTCATACCGGAATCGCCGGCACCGCTCTCCAGGTCACCCCCGTCACGACCACCGGCGCAGCCGACCAGCATCGTCACAACAAACAGACAAAATAATTTAAGCGCCTTGAAGCCCCTTCTATTCTTCATATCCATCCCGACATTCCGAATTTCTAAAGATTTTTTCATACTCGTAAAATAGCAACATATTCCGAACATTTTTCTTGGGCGGGAGCTTTTTTCTATATTATCCCCGCAATGCCGATTATCTTGTTCATCCTAATGCTTGTTCCCCTTGCCGCCTTGGCACAGGACACTCCCGGTGCGTTCAAGATTGATTCTATCCGCTATAACATCGGTGACGCCTTTGACGATTCCAAGTACCACACTAAATACGACAAGTGGGCCTACGACCTTCTGAACTGGCTCCATGTCGAGACGCGCGAATCGACCGTCCGCAAGCTCCTTCTGTTCAACGAGGGCGAAACCGTCACTAACCTTCAGGTGCAAGAAGCCGAACGCTTCCTGCGCAGCCAGAACTTTCTTTCGGACGCAAGCATCGACATTTCTAGCGAAAACGGAAAGAACATTGCGACCGTGAACACCAGCGACAACTGGACTCTCGCCGTCCCCGTGAGCTTCGGCTTTGCAGGCAGCGAATGGAGCTACGACAACTTGAACTGGGGCATCGGCATCCAGGAAAGCAACTTCCTCGGTCTCGGCCAAAAGCTCGGCTTCTACTACGGCCACGACGAATTCCGCAACATGTGGCAAGTGGAATACGGCGACCCGCACTTTTTGTTCCGCTACAACCACCTTGACTTTTTATACAGCTACAACACCGATGGGCACCTCGCCTACTGGAAAATGTACGTTCCGTTCCTCAGCCGCAGCCAGAACCAATGGGCTTACACACTCGAAGGCCTGAAGAACAAGCGTAGCGCCTACTACTACGGCAGCGGAAAGCTCGCACCGGGAATTGTATCCTACAACTACGAGCAGAACAAGGGATTCCTCGCCCAGCTGAAAGCAGTCCGTGCAGATACGCTCAACAAGCTCAAGAGCGAAAGCGAAATCGATTCCATCGCAAGGGATAAGTACCTCAAGTCGCTCCCCCGCTACAACCACTGGACAAGCAAGAAAACCGTATCGCTGATGGAAGTCAAGGACTTCATCGACGACTCGCTCAGCTTCAGGTTCAGCCGCTCCTTCGGCGGAACCTACCGCAAGTTCTATATCGGCGGCACCTACGATTACCGCTACGAATCCGCAAGCGAAGGCACGCTATACCGCCACATTTTCACCGACGACGACATGAACACCTACGCCATGGATTCCTCGTATGCCTACGAATACTGGCTCCCCGACCATAAGGATTCCCGCATCGGCCTTTACCTTATGTTCTCGAACATCCGCTACGAAAAAATCAAGAACCTGCACAATGTCAAGTGGACCGAGGACATCGAAAAGGGCTACTCCCTCAAGGCTCAAATTTCCAAGAACTACGAACAGATCGGAGCAAGCGACAACGATATCCGACTGGACTTCTGGACAAGCCTGATGCTCGGTGGAGGCTCGCACCACCTGACGCTCAAGACCGAAATGAATTTCTACCTGGACCACGGCGAAAGTCACGACTACTACGGAAAGGCTTTCGGCGAATACATCTTCCATGCGAACAACTACTTTTCGACAGCGCTCACGGGACTTGTCGATTTCTATAAGGACGCTCGCTACGGCAAACAGGTTACTCTCGACGCCTACAACGGATTCGCCGGATTCCCTACCGGATTCTACGCAGGACAAGCTCGCGTTTACGGCAACCTGGAACAGCGCTACTTTTCAGACTTCGAGCTAGCAACCTTAAGGCCGGTATTCGTCGTTTTCGGAAGTGTCGGAGAAACGGCCTGGGATCTCGACGAAATCAACCGCAAGGATCTCGTCTATCTTGCAGGATTCGGCGTCCGCTTCGCACAGACCAAGTCCATCAGCCGCCTCATCAACAAGCTTGACGTGAGCATTCCGCTGAACGGCGTGCGCAAGGGCGAACCCCACTATATGCTCACCACAACATACAGCTTATAACGCGATTCGATTATTCCAAGTTGGACTACTCCAAACGGTCTTTTTTTTCGAAAAATTGCTTTTTTTTGTTGTTTTTCTGTCTTGTTATGAAAATTTTTCGTATTTTAATGCCGTTGGGTTCGGCAAGTCACCGCATCCAAACATATTTGATTTGAAGGTATACCATGCGATTTGTTTCGAAATTCTTAAGTGTTATCGCCCTTGCAACAGTAGCCCCTTTTGCACAGTTCGCTCCGGAACCTCCGATGGCAGACGTTCAACTGATGCAAGATTCCGCCACAGGCCAGCCCATGAAAATGGACTTTTCGAAGCCGCTGTCGGGAATCAGCGATCCGGGAATTCTGTTCAGCCATTTCGCCAACAAGCCGCTCCTGATCTACTACTTTAGTCCCAAGTGCCCGCACTGCCAGCGTCACATTTCTGAAATTCAGGATCTCGTCAAGGAATACGAACCCAAAGGTCTTACAGGCATTGCCATCGGTCTTGGCGGTGGCATCAAGAAAAACGACATCCGCCTGTTTATTGACCAGTTCCACGTAGCGATTCCCGTATTCCAGGATAGCGACTACAAGTTCGGCCCCGCCTACGGTACTGGCTATATCCCGGTTGTCTACGTGGTGCAGAAAGACGGCACCTTCTATCGTTACGAGACCTTGAACGAAGCGAACATGAATCACATGCGCGCCACGCTCAACAAAATGTTCCCCTAGAACATCTTTCTTGTATTTTTCTTGGCAGGACCGCTGCTGCTCGGCTTGGGAGCCGCACTAGCGCCCTTGTTGCTGAAGAGGGTCGCGTCGTCAGCAGACTTTGTCTTGACTTCGAAATGATTTCCGTCGCAGACTTCGGTCGGAGCGTAACCTGCGGTATAGAGGCAATAAGTCTTTTCGGAGCAGAATTCACCGGCGAGCTTACCCGTATGGTTGCAGACGCCCTTGCTTACGACACCTGCAGGAACAGGGAACGGCTTGCGCGGCAGATCCTTATGGAGTTCCTTCATCACCGCAATCCAAACAGGAAGAGCATCTTCGGTACCCGTATGTCCTGCACCTAAAGTACCCGGGCTATCGGAGCCGACCCACACGCCCATCGTGTACTGCTTGGTAAAGCCAATGTACCAGCAGTCGGTGTAGTCGTTTGTGGTACCGGTCTTGCCGCCACTCGGATGAGTAAAGCCGCTCGCCCACACACGGGCCGCCGTACCGCGAACGTTCACGTCCTTGAGCATATCCACCATCAAGTAGGCAGATGCAGGGCGAAGCACTTCGTGCTCGACCTTGGAATTCTTTTCGATGACTTCGCCGTTGCGGTCCACAATCGATTCGATCATGTAAGGTTCTATGCGGTTACCTCCATTCGGGAACACCGTATAGGCAGAAGTCATTTCCATAAGAGTTGCACCGACGGAACCCAGAGCAAGGCTCGGAACCGCCATCAACGGGGCACGCACGATGCCGAACTTGCGGGCGTAGTTCACCACGTTGTTCAGGCCGTACTTCATACCCGTCAAAATAGCCGGCAAGTTCTTGGAGCGGTACAGCGCACGACGGAGCGTCATCATGCCTTCGAAGTCATGCTCAAAGTTCGCCGGGCGCCAGACCTTGTTCTTGTCCTTGTCGTCCGGATCGGGAATGCTCACCGGCTGGTCGTTCACGGAGTCGCAGGGGCTTGCGCCGTTGTCCATTGCCGTCGAATACACAATCGGCTTGAACGAGGAACCCGGCTGACGCAGCGACTGAACCGCACGGTTCCAGCGGGACTGGTTAAAGTCGGAACCCCCCACCATGGCACGGATTGCACCCGTTTCGTTTTCGATCAGGATGGCAGCCACTTCAGGATGATGGTAAAGAATAGAGTCCGGGAAACGGCGCTTGTCAGCAGGGCGCTTCAAGTCGTCGGCCAGGTATTCCTTCTTGAAAAGCGTATACACACTGTCGAAGTGAGCGACCACGCTGTCTTCGGACATGTTGTACTTCTTGGTCAGGTAAAGGCGGCGAGTAGCTCGATACTTCACGCGGCGGCGAACCTTTTCAACCTGCACGCGAGCAACGCTGTCGGCAAAGGCCTGGATATCAGGATCGATTGTCGAGTTGATAGACACACCGTCGGCATAAAGGGAATTCTCGCCGTACTTCTTTTCCATGTACTTGCGGATTTCTTCGTAGAAATAAAGACCAGACTCATTGGACACTTCTTTCTTGGCAAGCTCAATCGGAGTCTTGATATATTCGTGGTATTCGTCGTCGTTGATGTAGCCTGCATCGCGCATGGCATAGAGCACCGTATTGCGGCGTTCCAGGGAAGCCTTCGGATGACGGTCGGGGCGGTAAGCTTCGGGGCGCTGCAACATACCGGCGAGCACTGCGAGTTCCGGAATCGTAAGGCTATCGAGCGGACGACCAAAGTAGAACTTGCCTGCCGCCTGGAAGCCGTAGTTTCCGCCGGCGAGGTAGACTTCGTTCATGTAGAATTCAAGGATTTCTTCTTTCGTATACGTCTGTTCGATACGGATAGCCGTCATCATTTCCTTGATCTTACGCGAAATCGTACGTTCCGGCGTGAGGAACAGGAGCTTGGTCAGCTGCTGGGTCAAGGTGGATGCGCCGCGGAGCTTCTTGCCCGACAAGGCACTTTCCATAACTGCAGAGGGAATCGCCCACACGTTCATGCCCCAGTGATTATAGAAGGCACGGTCTTCGGTAGCCATCACGGCGTGGATCGCATTTTCGGGAATCGAGTCGAAGCTCGTCCACTCGCGGCGTTCCACAAAGTATTCGTGAGCAATCTTTCCGTTCATGTCGTAGATATTCGTGACAAGCTTCGGATTGATCTGTTCAAGCTGCGAAAGCGAAGGCAGTTCCGGAGAGAAATGGTTATAGACGGCAATCACCGCAATGAAGGCGGCAACCACCGGCACGGCAAAGATGATCAACCACTTGACCACTTTGCGGTCAGTAAACCATCCTTTTAAAACATTAAGAACTAAACGCAATATGGACTTGACTTTATTCATAATATAATATTGTTATTTTTCGAAAAAGATAGAAAAAAATTCATTTTTTTATTCAATCCCCCTTGACAAAAGTCTGCAATATGCTATATTTGGGCCATCAATCAAGCGGATGTAGCCCAACTGGATAGAGCGTTTGGCTACGAACCAAAAGGCTCCAGGTTCGAGTCCTGGCACCCGCAGAAAGGAAGGCGTTTCACGGTAAGTGAGACGCCTTTCTTGTTTCTATACAAAGCACAATCAAATAACAAATCTCATCTTTATACAAACGGGCGGGAAGCTGGAGCCGCCGTAACTCCATCCGCCCCCCATATAACAAGAAAAATACAAACTTTTATTTTAAATATAATTTTCGGACATTTGCCAAAACCCTTATTTTATGCGGGTTCCAGCGCGATTGCGCCCCTTCACGTTAACAAACTTTTGCAATTTTTGCAAACAATTGTTTGCACGCATGTCACTAACGATATTCTAAAATTCATCACGAAACGGGCGTGTTAGGAAAGAAAAAAATAAGGAGAAGAGAAACCATCTAGTCTTTATGGGAAAATGGAATACAACAATCTAACACTACAAGAAGCCGTACGCCTCGTTTTTCTTGCCAGCCGATACAAACGAGGGCTCACCCAAAACGGTCTTTCGATCATTTCAAACATCACGAGACAATTTATCTCGCAAATAGAAATCGGAAAGCGGCAACCGTCCATATTCACTTTATGCGCCCTGGCGAACGCATACGAAATTCCCTTATCTGCGTTTTTCGAAGAAGTAGACAAGCTCTACCCCCTGCTGGCAAACGAAAAATTTCTGCCCGAAAATGACTCGCTCCAGACATCCGAGCCTAACAAAATCGCAACGGCTTACATCAAAAACGCCAAGAAGAAATGCCACCGAAAACGCAAGTAGGCGCCAATTTGCAGGGCAGAGCGCCCATTTTTTAGTGCGTTTTCACCCTTAACAAAAATATATTTTTTTGCTATCTTTAGCCCCCGATGGAATGGCCAAAGAACATAAAAACCCTGACGGAGGACGAGCTCAAGGCTTGGCTCCGCGAGCAGGACGAAAAGCCGTTCCGTGCAAGCCAGATTCAAAAATGGCTTTTCTGCCAGCAGGTTAAAAGCTACGACGAAATGGGGAACATCTCCCCCGCTCTCCGCGAAAAACTGGCAAATCAGTTCTCTCTCCGCGCCCTGACCGAAGAAACCCGCATGGTATCGGTCGACGGAACCGTCAAGTGGCTTTTCAGGACCCACGACGGCCACCATATCGAAACAGTGATGATTCCCGCAAACGGTCGCTATTCCGTATGCGTCTCGACCCAGGTGGGCTGCGCCATGAACTGCGCCTTCTGCCGCACCGCTAAGATGGGCTTCACAAGGAACCTCGAGGCAGGCGAAATCCTTGAAGAAATCATCAATGTGAACTGGTACCTGAAGGATTCCGGCTTCCTGAACGAAGAAGGCAAGACCGCACAGGTCACAAATATCATCTTTATGGGCATGGGAGAACCGCTCAACAACCTCGAAAACGTCCACCGCGTCTGTTGTACGCTGCATAACCAGAGCCTGTTTAACATGGGTTCCAAGCGCATGACGGTGAGTACGAGCGGCGTGGTCCCAAAAATCAGGGAACTCGTGGACAGGAACACACCCTGTTGCCTCGCGGTAAGCCTTAATAGCACGAACAACGAATACCGTTCGTCCGTGATGCCGGTAAACAAGACCTGGCCCATCGAAAAACTTTTGGAAGCGGTTGACGAATACATTCGCCGAACCGATAACTATGTAACGTTTGAATTTGTCCTGATTCAGGACATCACCTGCACGCCCAAGGCCGCCAAGGAGCTCATCCGCATTTGTGCGCCCCGCCGCGTCAAGGTGAACGCCATCGTTTTAAACGACGGCGACGACCCCACGCTCCACGCCCCTACGCCGGAGCAAGTCGAAGACTTTTTGGCTATGGTTAGGGCAGCCGAAATACAAATCACGATCCGCAACCCGCGTGGCCGCGACATTCTCGCTGCATGCGGGCAACTTGCGTACAAAAAGGAAGGTAAAGTATGTTAACGCAGAACCTCCCGGATTTCTGGGACAACCTCTATGCCGAAGGCAAGGATTACTGGAATCTCAAGAAGGTGACGCCCGCTT
>Ga0256406_1001721_pt1 | contig 34231 bp, 32 predicted proteins | sample RumenRJG_03DNA_FD_185986 | JGI IMG/M metagenome (GOLD analysis project Ga0256406, IMG submission 185986) | Bovine rumen microbial communities from Lethbridge, Alberta, Canada - RJG_03 | ecosystem: Host-associated > Mammals > Digestive system > Stomach > Rumen | place: Canada: Alberta | collected...
TATTGAGTTGAGCCATTTGTTCATCCTCCTCGGTATTATGTTGATTTTCGTCGATTTTCATTATACCTAAGAGATGAGCACTTGGCTCTTTTATTTTTCAATTTACACCATTATAAGGGCATTACCCCGGCAGGAGCTGTCCATGGAGGTGTGGAAGAACTTCTGCAGATACAACAATCCGGAGTACGGCAAGAGTGGAGCACGGTTTACATTTGTCACATTCATCTCTATCTATGTGAAGCCGGCGCTTCGGCGGGTGATTGGCAGATCGGAGGGTTACGGCCGGCGGACCGCGGACAAGATCCGTCTGGTAGGCAAGGCGAGAAAGCGGATCCTGGAGTCGGAGCCGGACCGGGATCCGTACCTGATCAATGCGGATGAGATCCTCGGGGTGCTGCCGGAGATCTCGAAGCAGTCGGTGAGCCGGGATGATCTGACCATGCTCCTCTATGCGATGATGCCGGAGGCGGATGTGAATGCCGTGGAGGGGGATCCGGCGCTGGCCTGCCTGATGGAGAAGCCGGAGCTTCGGGACCGGAAGGTGGAGCGTGCGCTCAGGTCCTTTGCGGAGGAGTTCGGGATGCGGCCCATGCAGATGTTCGTGTTCCTGCAGAACTACGGGTTCTGTGATGAGAGGTATGAGCGGCTGTCTTCGAAGCAGTTGGGGGCAGATCCGCTTTTCCTGAAGATCTGCAGGGAGGACCGGATCGGGAGCAGGCATATCGGGAAATGCGGTGTGGATGACAAGTTCATTCGGAATGAGCGGGACCGGGCGAGGAAGCATCTGGCGCAGCTGATCCAGGAGAAGGGGCTGACCAGGGAGGATCTGGAGGATACGCTGGGGCCGGTGCTGGAGCAGATGTGGGATGAGCTGATGGAGGAGGTGCAGGGGATGATGTGATGGATGGATCGGATCTTTAGAAAACTGCCTGCGGGAGTGGGCAGATGAGGAAAGGCGGCTGAACGGGGAACCCGGGAGGCTGCCTTTTTTGGTATAATGAAAAAAATAGGCAAATGCAGTGCCGGTGAAATCGTACCCGGCATTCGAAATAATATTGAACTGACGGAAATCAGAAGGGATAGACATAAATGGATCAGGCAGGACGTGGTGAAATTCTTCTGTATGAGACAGAAGATGGACAGTCGAAAATTGATGTAAAGATGGTCAATGACACGGTCTGGCTCACGCTTGACCAGATGGCGGAACTGTTCCAGAGGGATAAGTCCACAATTTCAAGACACGTAAAGAATATTTTCTCTGAAGGAGAACTCCAGCGGGAATCAACTGTTGCAAATTTTGCAACAGTTCAAACGGAGGGAGATCGTCAGGTAGAGAGAACCATTGATTATTACAATCTCGACGTCATCATCTCTGTCGGCTACAGGGTCAAGTCCAAGCGGGGTACACAGTTCCGTATCTGGGCGACAAAGATTCTGAAGGAATATCTGATCAAGGGCTTTGCCCTGGATGATGAGCGGCTGAAGGGAAATGGCGGCGGGAAGTACTGGAAAGAACTTCTGGATCGGATCCGGGATATCCGCTCTTCAGAAAAGGTCCTGTACCGGCAGGTTCTTGATCTGTATGCAACCAGCGTGGATTATGATCCCCGGAGCGAGGAATCGGTAAAATTCTTTAAGATCGTGCAGAACAAGCTGCATTATGCAGCTCATGGACATACAGCCGCAGAGGTGATCTATGATCGCGCTGATGCAGACAAGCCATTCATGGGGCTTACCACATTTCAGGGGGAATTTCCATCGCTGAAGGATGCGAAGATCGCAAAGAACTATCTGAGTGAGGACGAATTAAGGGTCCTGAATAATCTTGTATCCGGATACTTTGACCTGGCTGAAATCAATGCCATCGAGCATAAACCGATGTATATGAGCGATTATGTCGAACAGTTGGATCGGATCCTTTCATCTGGGGGCAGGAAGCTGCTGAATGGCCCGGGCAGGATCAGCCATAAACAGGCAATGGAGAAGGCAGAGCAGGAGTATCGGAAATATGAGGTCCAGAATCTGAGCCCTGTGGAAGAAGCATATCTGGAGACCATCAGAAGATTGGATAAGGACGCTAAAAAGGGAAGCAGGAAGAACTGACAGGGCGACTTGATGGATTCCGATTATGGTCAGGAGATAGAAAAAGGAGTTCCCGATGAACGATCATGACGACGATGATGATTTGATGGATATGTATCTGCTCGGAATGCTGGATGATCATAATGACGGCGGGCCAAAGCATGGTGGGGGCTGTCTGAGCAGCTTTGTCCTGATGATTGCGATCCCGGCCATGGTGATAGTAGGTATTGTGAGTATGGTGGCGTGAAGGGAAATGCAGGATTTCGGGTTTGCCTACTACGGAACTGTGAAAGGCAGGAACTATGGAAAGTATTAGAGAAAATAACGTTAATATTCATAGCAAGAAATTTGCAAAGAAAATAACAGGGAAGCATAGAACTTCTTCCGATGTATCTGCGGATCCTTTCTACTCTGAAAGCAATATCCGGTATCTGAATGGAATTGCCAATGACATCAAGACTGGAAAAGCGCACTTCTCAGAACACGAACTTCTGGAGGATGATAAGAAATAAAACGAATTATAGCCTGCAAGTAGGCAAAGTGATATACTCGTAAAAGTAGGCAGAAGCTGATCTCCGTGATGGTTTCTGCAACCTCAGTATATTTGTCCCGTGAAGCACGCCACATGAAGCTCATATGAAGCTTCCAGGCTTCACAATATTGTGTACTTGACAGATTATAAGTAAAAGTTTAACATATCAGTTAAAGGAAAGAGCCTCCAAACGGAGGAATTAAGTTGAAATTATAGAGTTTGAATAGTAAACAGAGCTTCATAAATGGCGAAAACAAGCCATTTATGAGGCTTTTATTGTTATATCTGCATCCGGTCAGGGTACATGATTTCCAGCTCACCACCGGCTCAATTTTACTAAAAAACCACACTACGATAAGCTAATCATCCACTTGCGCCTCTTAAAAATGACAAGCGATACAACCAGCCTGAATATTTCTTCCGTGGTAAGCAATGTATACACACCAACGATGCCCCACTTAAATACATACGCTGCAAGCAAACACAGTGGGATTCCGATGCACCATGTGCCAACAATATCAATCACCATAATGATTTTGGTATTGCCGCCACTTCTTATAATTCCACCTCCAAGTATCATATTTTCCACCTTGATTGGTGCATACAGGGCAAACACGATAAGCAGTATCTTTCCAAGCGCTTTTACGCTGTCATCCACACGATACAATCCGGTATATGCTCCTGCCAATACAATAAGCAGTGCAGAAACGGCTACCGCTCCGGCTAAGCCTGCATACATGATCTTCTTCGATTCTGTGTAAGCCTCATCGTATTCTTTCCTGCCAAGCCTCTTGCCGACCATCACACCTGCAGCCGCCGACAAACCGCTAAGCGCTCCTACGATAAGCCCCTGTATCGGGCAGGTAAGTGTGTACGCTGCCAGATTTGACGTGCCCAGATGACCATAGACGGCAGACTCGACATTCTGTCCGAGGCTCCACAAAAACTCACTGATTAGAATCGGCATAATCATGATAAGATAATCCTTTATAGTAATTTTACTGAAGTGCAATGACCATACCGGTTTATCTCCATCCTTCCTGATAGATAAAGCAAATCCGATGACAATAACTACAAGATTAAATAACTGTGAAATAAGTGTTGCAATCGCAGCTCCCTTTATTCCCATACATGGCAATCCGAATTTTCCAAATATCAGCAGATAATTAAGACCTGTGTTTACTGCAACTGCCCCAAAACTTGCCAGAAACGGTATCGTGGCATGCTCCTTACATCGAAGCCATGAGGATAAAATATTGCTTACTGCCATTGGAATATAGGAAAACGCTACAATCCTGAAATATACCGCGCCGGTATTTACAATACTCACATCCTTTGTGTACAGACCAAGAATCCACGACGGAAAAAATCCTGCTGCAAACAGAAATAATGCTGATATCATAATTCCACAAATGAGACTCACATCAAAGCTGCACCATGCCTCTTTTTTATCCTCCGCACCGATAAACTGCGCGATTAATATTCCCGCAACCGTGCTCACTGCACCGATTACCACTGAAAAAATGAGAGAAAAATTCCCACATAATCCCACTGCCGATATATTAGTCTCTCCGAGCTGTCCTATCATAATCTGGTCTACAATTGAAAAGGATGCCTGCAGCATACTTTGCAAGGTAACAGGAATAGCTATTTTACACAATGATTTCATAAACTTTGACATTATAATTTCCTCGTACTTTCTCTTTTTATTAACTCAACCGGCAACACAATTTCTGTCTCACATTCCGCGCCATCGCGCATTGCTTCAAGGCACTTGATTGCAGTTTTGGCCCTAAGAGGCGCCTCCTGATGAATCGTTGTAAGCGCAGGATTACTTTCCCTGCTTGCCAGATTGTCATCAAAACCTATTATCTGGATATCCTTTGGAATTTGTACTCCCTCCCCCTGCAAAAACCGCATAAATTCAAGTGCATAAAAATCCGACACTGCAAAAACAGCTGTAACATTGCCCTTTACCAGCTCTCTATATTTATCCTCATAAAAGCACATTCTTTCCTTTTCTGTCTTTGGTATTTCCCATCTTAATGTTTTCCCCGGTTCAAAGGCTTTGCGAAAGCCCTCGATGCGCTCTTTATCCATGCATATGAAATTATCCGCTATGCACAACGCTTTTTTATGTCCCAGCTCCTTTAGATATTTTCCTGCCTGATAACCGCCATCATAATGATTGATGACCAGATTGACCACCTTGGAGCATTTTTCAAAATAACCATCATACACAACAAACGATATCCTCATCTGGTTTCTGAGCTTCTCATAATCGGCTTCACAAAAGCCCATCAGAATCAGCCCATCCATATTCCACATGGAAGCAAACACCGGAATCTCACTGATGTCAGATGTCGTTTTTATCATCAGAAAATATCCTTTTTCATTTACCTCATGAGAAAGAGCATTAAGCGATGACATCACAAATCCATCCTCTAAGACCCTGCCTTCATACTTTTCAGTGTCATTCACCACCACACCGATGATTCTTGAATTATTTCTCGCAAGCAGAATGCCCGCCATATTTGGGATATACCCTGAGCGTTCAAGCTCCTGCTGGACACGTTTTACCGTCTCATCCGAGATCTTTTCTGTTTTGCCGTGAATCACCTTTGAGACAGTCGCTGTACTTAGGCCTAATGAATCTGCAACATCCGCAATCCGAACCCTGTTTAGTGCCATATCAATCTCCTTTTTTTATATTCTGATTATATGGTACAGCAGAAATGTGGATTTTACAAAGGTTAAGCGCGTACCCCATTACAAAATCTGTGTTTGTTTTTTGTGATATTTGCACAACAAAAGGACCATGTATCTCTACACGATCCTTGCATCAACAATCTTTTTATTTACTAAGACTTCCAGCGGTCTCGGCTTATCAATCGCGAAAGAGCTGGTACTTCGTATGGATGGGAAAATCAGCGCCCGGATAGAAGAAAATGAGTTCTGTGTGGAGATTGTGTTTCCGGAATAAAAGGAAAAATTTATATTAAAGCAAGTGAAAATGGGGAATGTCTTTATATAGGTTTCATGGTAGAATTACAGTAGAAAGAGAAGAGTCACTCAGTCATTTGTTGTATGAAAACAGTAGAAGAATCATGTGAGCGGTTTGCTGTTATTGATCAGGAAGTAGTCTGGTATGGGAATATTAATCTTTTGGCAAAGACAAAGGTGGATGATAGTATTATGAGAGTCTTGAGCAACGAGATAGTAGGAGAATAGAGAAAGGTAAAATTTTATGAGCAAAGAATTACAGATAAGAAATAGCACTGTTGATTTTTTGGTTTTCACACGAGATGCAGGAGAAGACGGAATTGAAGTCAGGGTTCAGAATGGCGATGTATGGCTTACGCAGAAGGCAATTTCACAGCTTTTTGATGTAGATAGAAGTGTGGTTACAAAACATCTGAGCAACGTTTTTAAAGAGGGAGAATTAGATGAAAATTCAACTTGTGCAAATTTTGCACAAGTTGCCGACAATGGAAAAACATACAAATATAAATTTTATTCGTTAGCAGCTATTGCGAAAGAATTTGCAGAAAGCGAATTTGAAAAATACAGAGTTATACAGGATTCGCTGTATGAAAGTGATTTTGATAAATTGATGAATGATATGGAAAAGGATGATGCTATCCATTAGTACCACAAAATTTCTTACTGCAGAATTAGCGGTTGCGGATTATAATTTTCATAGGTGGACTTGCAAACCATCAGATGATTATTCTCTGAATAGTAAACAAACCTGCAAGCCACCAGAACTACACTCAATAATGGCAATATAGCAATGGTACTGGATTGGTACTAAAAATATGTGAAACAAAAATAATGAGTGGAAAAGATACACATTATCAATACAAGATAGTATAGATGACTGTATTAAAACAATCAAAAGCAAACCAAACTTTGCGAGCTTGAATGATAACGAGCCAAGCACAAGGAAATTTATATAGGAAACCGCAAAGCGGTTTTTAGCATATGAAAAGCAGTCGGGATGAATGCTGGCATTCAAACCCGGCTGCTTTTTATATGCGTAAAATCCCGGAGGGATTTCCATATAAATTCCCGAAGTATTTGGCGACAACATACAGCGAGATGCAGCGAAGCGGAATCGAGCGGAGTGATAAGGGGGCAAAGCAGATTATCCTCCAAGAGGTAAACTGTCTTATCCTGAAAGAATAAAATAAAACATAAGTAACAGACCTTGTGAAAGATCCATAACCAATCTTTCCAAGGTCTGTTCTTTTGTTTATTAATCCTTGTAGTATAAGGCGTTGATGGGATTTAAGTAAAAGCACTCTTAAGCCTTGATATTACTGGATTCTTTTAAAACGAATTATTTGCTATTTTTATGGATTTTTTGCTTTTATTTCGTTTTTGGGAAGGATTTGGGACAAATCTGGGAGCTTTTTGGGAAATTAGATCTTATTGACGCTTCACCTGTCAACTAAGCAAAGGAGAAGAGAATTTATGCGAAAGAAGAACTACAAGGGACTAGTCACTAAGAGGTACTTACCAAAATGTAATGACATCTGTAGAACCTATGATCCTATCATGACTGCATGACTTTCGAATAGAGAACCGCATCCTTCTCCCTCAAAAGAGAAAGTTCAAAACTGGATAGATCGTCACCGCGACTGACTTTATTAAGAATTGCATTTAGCTCGTTATTTTCCGATTATTGAGTAGAGGATTGACAAAACGAGTAATAAGGTATATCTTTAAAACAGAAGTACTGATGGAGAACAGAAGTAAATGATAGCAGAATGGCATGATAAAGAGGCCGAAAAAATATGGAATATGAATTTCTCGACGAAGCTGCCTCATGATATTCAGAAGACAGTGAGAAGAAAGCTTGTAATGATTCACTCGGCTGCAAGCATTAATGATTTGAGAATACCGCCTTCTAATCATCTTGAAGCATTAAAAGGCAATCGTGAAGGCCAGCATAGCATTAGAATAAACGATCAGTATAGAATATGTTTCTATTGGAATAACGGAAACGTAATTATTGAAGAAATTGGAGATTATCATTAAGGAGGTGACCGGTATGATAGATTTAGAACCTGTATCACCTGGAGAAATATTACAGGAGGAGTTTTTGAAACCAATGAATGTAACAGCATATAGACTTGCCAAGGAGGTTCATATTCCTCAGTCGAGAATCAGTGATATTCTAAACGGAAAGAGAGGAATTACAGCTGACACTGCTATGAGATTCGCAATTTACTTTGGAACAACTCCCCAGTTTTGGCTTAACATTCAGAATCAGTATGATCTTGATATGCTTAAGGTAACAGGTAAGATTGTTGATATGTCAGATATCAGGCCTTACAATCTTATGCAAGGTTAATTAACAGTACCTGTCACCGGCATTTGGGCATCAACTTCGGATTTCAGGAAGGCAGAGGGCGGGTTAACTTCTCCTCCTTCCTCGGCTACAGGCGGGGCGACAAGCCGGGAACCTACGAGATCGTCCCTGCCGAGGCGGATGTGGTACGGCGCATCTACAGGCAGTTCCTTGAGGGCTACAGCCCGAAGATAATCGCGGACGGACTGATGGAGGATGGCATCTGCACCCCGTCCGGCGGGGAGAAATGGTATCCGAGTACAGTAGCGAGCATTTTGGAAAATGAGAAATACGCCGGAGACCTTCTGATGCAGAAATGGTATGTGGAGGACTACCTGACCCACAGGTGCGTGAAGAACAGCGGGGAGAAACCACAGTATTTCGTGGAAGACGACCACGACCCCATCGTGCCGAAGGCGGTGTTCTACCAGGTGCAGGGTGAGAAGAAGCGGCGGAGCGGTTTGGCAAAGGACCCGAGTAAGCTCCGGTTCGGGAACAGGCTGGCGCTGAACGGGCGGCTCATCTGCGGCAAGTGCGGCAGGACGCTGAAACGGTATGTGAAACCAGATGACGCCCTGACTGACTGGCGGTGCAGGCAGAGGGCGCTGGTGAAGAAGACGGATTTCCACGAGGATGTCCCGACGCGGTGCGACTGCCGCATCGTCCGGGAGGCAGAGGCGCAGAGGGCTGTGGTGATGGCGTTCAACACGCTGCCTTCAAGGCGTGAGGAACTGGTGGTACAGCGGGAGCGGCTGCTCACAGGCGAGATCGGCAGGATCGACGCCCTGCTGAAGACGCTGGACGGACAGCAGGACAGGCTAGAGGAGCGGCTGGAGGTGCTGGCAAGCCAGGTACCTGAGGATGAGGAGCCGATGAACACCACCGTGGTTGACGAGGTTGGCAGTACACAGGTAATCACAAGCGAGATGGACGAGGCGGCATTCCTGAGAAGCCAGATCGTGGAGATCAGGAGACGGAAGGACGGGCTCTACGCCGAGCGGGCGGAGCAGGCGAATCGTGAGGTACAGATTAGGCTCCTGCTGGAGCTGGTGGACGAGATGGTCAAGAACAGCCTGCCGGAGTGGATGGCGAGAGAAGCAGAAGCTGTAGAAGAGACCGGTGCCTGCCGTGACTACGACGACTTCTTCAGCCGCACGAGGTACACGGTGCCGGAAGGGGTGCTGGATGAAAACGGGCGGATGGAGGCTTTCAACAACGACCTGGTCATCCGCTACCTGGACAGGGTGGTCGTGAAGGATGACGGCTATGAGGTGGCCTTCAAGGCCGGAGTGACCGCGGAGGTTGAGATTTGAGGGGAACACAGGGCAGCATATCACTGTGAAAATGGTGGTGTGCTGCCCGTTTTTTCACTTGAAAGTATTCCTCTAAAGGTATATAATAAGATCGTATCCGATTCTTGCCATGATAGAGTACAGGAGGCAACCATGGAACTTTTAACCACATCGGAAGCAGCCAGGAAGTGGGGAATTTCAAGACGGCGTGTGTCATTGCTTTGCGCCGAAGGAAGAATCGAAGGAGCCATTTTGAAGGGTAAGGTGTGGCTTGTTCCGGCTGATGCAAAGAAACCCGGGGACCCGCGAAGAGAAAAGAAAAACGGGAGGAAAGGAACAGCATGAATCTAATCATCAGTGTGGCGGGGCTTGTGCTGTGCCTGCTTGGCCTGGTGCAGGCGTGGGCAGGACGGCAGATGGAGGAGAGGACACGGTGGTATTTCATCGCGTTTTTTGTCATTCTGACTGCCTATGTCGGCAGTAATCTGCTGGGGCAGTTTGCGGAAGGATACAATGGAGCAGAGTGGGCTTTTGCGACACAGCTTTTCATTTTTCTTGAGTCAGCTTTTTCCTCCCTTCTGATGCTTTTGCTCTCCGGGTTCCTGCTCTGCTCAAGCGGGGAAAGGGACTGGAAGAAGGCGCGGTTGTTCCGCTTCTCGCTGGTGCTGTGGATCATTTACATGATTCTGCTGGTCTACACCCAGTTTTCCAAAACGATCTATTACATAGACGCGGAGAATGTTTATCACAGGGGACCGTGGTATCCCGTTCTCCTGATCCCGCCGGTGCTGATCATGGCATTCAACCTGATCGGACTGATCCGCAGAAGGAGAAAACTGTCTGCCAGACAGAGGCTGGCCTTTGCGGTCTATCTGCTGCTCCCGATGGCGTGCATGTTGATCCAGATGCTGTACTACGGCCTCTTTGTCATCGTGTTCGGCACGTCCGTCGCTGCATTGTTCATGTTTACCTATATCCTGATGGACCAGACGGAGCGGTTCTACAGGCAGGAGGCGGAGAACGCGAAACTGAAGGTGGATGTACTGATGGCGCAGATCAAGCCGCATTTTATCTACAACAGCCTTGTGGCCATCCGGTCCTATCTGGATGAACCGGAAAAGGCGGAGGAGGTCTTAGATCACTTTGCCGGATTCTTGAGGGGAAGCATCGACGTGCTGGAGGAAACGGGCTGCATCCGTGCCAGCCGTGAATTTGAGACCGTGGAAAACTATCTTTATATGGAAAAAGAACGCTTCGGGGATGACCTGACAGTCGTTTATGAGATCGGGGATTCCGACTTCGATCTGCCGCCATTTTCCGTGCAGACACTTGTGGAGAATGCTGTCCGGCACGGGATCAGGGAAAGTGAGACCGGAAAGGGAACGGTGCGCATCAAAAGCTACCGTACAGATACAGAGCATGTCGTAGAAGTGTGGGATGACGGCGCGGGATTCCAGGACGGAGCGTATCAACTGGGCGGAGCAGGTCAACCGGACACAGAGCAAGCAACAGATACTGGCGAAGGAAACCGGCACAGAACCCACATCGGTCTGTCCAACCTGCAAAAACGCCTTTCGCTGATGTGCGGCGGATGGCTTGAGATCGGAAATGAGAAGGAGACCGTTGTGAGGATGAAGATTCCGATCAAAAGTGATCCGGGACAGACCAGGAAACTGACCTCAGAAGGAGAACGAAGATGAATATACTGATCGTAGATGATGAAGTGTCCGCACTCCGGGACCTTGCGCGGACCCTGAAAAAGACGGTGCCGGATGCACAGATCAAACAGGCGGACAGGGCGGAGACAGCCCTGTCGCTATGCAGGGAGCAGGAATTTGATGTAGCCTTCCTTGACATCCAGATGCCGGGAAAGGACGGGCTGGAGCTGGCGAAGGAGATCAAGCAGATCCGTCCCCTCATCAATATCATCATGGTTACGGCGTATCAGCAGTATGTCTATGACGCGGTAAAGCTCTATGTGAGCGACTACATCTTAAAGCCCGCCAGGGCAGAAGACATCAAAAACGCCCTTGCTAATCTCCGCCACCCGGTAAAGGAGGAGCGAAAAGGGCTGTATGTCCACTGCTTTGGGAATTTTGAGGTATTCTATGATGGGGAGGTGGTCCGCTTCGGCAGGGCAAAGGTCAAGGAACTGTTCGCCTATCTGATCGACCGGAGGGGAGCATCCGCCAGCAACGCGGAGATCCGGGCGGCTCTGTGGGGCGATGAAGTAACGGACGAGCGGAAACAGAGAACTTATTTTTCACAGATCGTCTACGGGCTGCGGGCAAAGCTTAATGAGCTTGGCTGTGAGGATGTCTTTGTGCAGAACAGGGATTCCTATGCAGTATCCACAGAAAAAATACCGTGTGACTATTATTCCTCACTCAGAGGGGATGCGCAGGTGCTTGCCCGGTACGAAGGGGAATACATGCAGCAATATGAGTGGGCCCAGATGCGGGTCGGAGCGGTAAACAGGGATCTGGGGAGAGATTTTTGAAAAAAACATGGGGATCAGAAAAATTTTTTTGAAACTACCCCGAAAAGTGTAATACTGTTGTAATAGTCGGTATGGTAACATAGCCTTGTATGAGAATGTGTGTCGTTTGATACGGCTGAAAAATATTCAGAAAGGGCTTGGCAGCCATGCGGAATAGAACTACGCTCCTTAGAGCAGAGCAGAGCAGAGCAGAGCAGAGCAGAGCAGAGCAGAGCAGAGCAGAGCAGAGCAGAGGCTAACTGCGCCCTTTTTGCGTCCTGCGGGGCGTTTGAAACTGCATATTACATTCGAGATGGATAACCGTCGGATTCTGATGGGGTTAGTATACCCTGTCAGGTTCGGCGGTTTTTGTCATACAAGAATAAATCACAAGGAGGCAATTTGAGAATGAAACAGAAAACAGGAAGAAAGCTGCTGGGCGTTTTGCTCACGCTGGCGATGGTCGTCGGCCTGATGCCGGGGATGAGTCTGACAGCGAAGGCTGCGGATACTGAATACCAAATCTGGATTGGTGGCACTCAGGTCACCAGCGCGAACGCCGGAAACGTGTTCGCTGGGGATTCAACAAACGACGGTAAAGTGCAATTTACCCCTGCCGATGGTGCTACTCCCGCCACGTTGACCCTGAATAGCTATAGTTACGAAGGCGATGGCGGGGAATTGAACAATCAATTTTTTGGTATCCTGAATAAGGATGCAGATATGCCCCTGAACATCAAACTGCAAGGAGAAAACAGTGTCAAGCTAACCGGCACCGGGGCATCCTACGCAATCTATTCCGCTTCTGATGTGACGATTGAGGGAAACGGTAGTCTCGATGTATCGGCCACCGGAGAAAAAGATTACGCCATCTATGGTGCAAAAGATCTGACTGTCGCAGGCGGTACGATCAACGTAGAAGGTGGACAATACGGCATTGCAGTAAATGGAAACTTCAAGACGGACGGCGAAACCGTTAATATCAAAACCAAGGCAGTTGGCACTCAGGGCGTGGGCATTAACGGGATAACGTCCGTAGTCCTTAATGCGGGTTCGGTCACCGCAGAAGGCAAATACGCCGGCATTATCTCCCCAAATGGAACAGTCAACGTAAGTGGAGGTAAGATTGAAGCCAGCGCTGAATCGGGCGGCGTTGTGGGAACGACAGTTCACCTGAATGGCGGTGAAATCATTGCCGAAGGCACGGCTGGTTTCGGCGTATACGCCATGGATGATAATGGACTTGTTTCGGTCGGCGAACAGGTCACATCTTTAACCGCTACCGGCACTCTGAGCGCAGTCTATGGTAAAGTTACTAACGCTGTTCCCGGTACCGGCTGGACGAATCAGGAGGGCACCGCGGGCAGGAAAAAAATCGCCGTCAGCGCAGAGGGGCGTTCCATGGCTTCCTATAAGAAGATTCACTTCCCACCCGATCATGTACACAACTTTACCTATGCGGCGCAAGGCAACACCATCACCGCTACATGTGACAACGAGAACCAAAAGTGTAACCTGAACGGAAACAAGAGCGCGCTTACTATTGTAGCACCAGCGTTGGCCACTTATGGCAAAGCGAATAGTGCGGCTGCGACCCTGTCCGGTCTGGAAAACTTCAATACGGAGACCGAGTTAAATGTGTCGGCGGATTCCATCAAGTATTACAACGCAACAAAGAGCGGCGACACCTATAATAAGAATGGTGCTGCTCTGAACAGTGCGCCCACTGATGCGGGCGACTACGTGGCAGAAATTACTCTAACCGGCGTTAATACCGACCAGAGTGGGATTACGAGCGTGAGCGCCGTCGTTGGCTACACGATTAAAGCTCCCACTCGAATCGCTATTACGATAAGCAGTGCAGAGCACGGATCTGTAACGGCAAGTGTGAACGGCTCAGATGTAACGTCGGCAGAAGAAGGTGTAGCCGTTACTCTGACTGCTAATCCTGAAAGCGGATACTACCTGGAAAGTATCAGTGGGACCTATAAGGATAATAGTGAATCATTGTCAGGAGGGGGGAAGAATACAACCTTAAATGGTACATATTTTACGGTGCAATCAGGACCAGAAGGAAATTCCTATAATCTATGGTATTTAAGAACCAATAGTGGAGTGAAAGTTACTTCTAAAGGTGATGTTAAAATAACGAAAGTAGTATTCCCCTCTGTAAGGCAATTGAAGGGAGTTGTTTCAGATACTGGAACAGTAAGTACAGCTGACGGCAAGATCACAGTTGATTGCGGAAATGGTGTTAATTCGGTTTACGTGTATGGAACAGGAAATAATAATGCAGGATCAACAAACGTCTATAGTAGCGTGATTATTTATGGCAATAGTGCGTTTGATAAAGCATTACAGCCATCAAAAACTGGAGATCCTAATGTTTACAAATTTACCATGCCTGTAGTGTATCAAGGGGATGTATCGATTACACCGGTATTTGACAGAGCCACGACTGTAACAGGAATATCTCTTTCAAAGACCGAGGCAGCTTTGACAGTAGGTGAATCAGTGACGCTGAATGCTAACGTTACAGAGACAGATGCAACGTACAAGACAGTTACTTGGAAAAGCGACAATGAAGAGGTTGCTACTGTAAATAATGGTGTTGTAAATGCGGTTGGCGGTGGTACGGCAACGATTACCGCTACAGCGGATAATGGAACACCGGAAACAACAGATGATAAAATTGCTACCTGTACCGTAAAAGTTCATGCGCATAACTTTGTCTACTCCGTAACAGACAATACAATTGTCAGAAAGTGCACTGCGGAAGAGTGCCCTCTGTCTGTTAATCCTGCATCTTTGACAATTACAGGCTCAAATACGGGAGCTGAACTTACAGGAGATACGTCCGCTATTTCTCCGCTTCCGGAGGTAAAATACTATCATGTAAATGATAATGATACGAAAAGCTACCCGCTTGTTCCTATCACGACAGCACCCAAAGAAGTAGGCAGATATTGGGCAGAATTTACGCTTGGAGATAAGACAGCTCACATAGTATACGAGGTTGTTCCTGCTGTTTCCGTTGGGGATAAAGGATATAGTACGCTTCAGGAAGCAATCAATCATGTAAATGATGGCGATACTATCAAACTGCTTTCAGATATTAAGGAGCATATTACCTTCAACAAGAGCGGTGTGACGGCGACCCTTGATCTGAATGGACATACGATTGACGGCGATCAGAAAGGTACTGTGCTCACCATTAAGACTGGCACGTTCATACTGGATGATACCAGCGAGGGGAAAACCGGCGTCATCACCGGCGGCTACACCGCCGGTAACGGCGGCGGCGTGTCGGTCAACGGCGGCACCTTCACGTTAAAGAATGGCACGATCGAGGGCAACAAAGCCGGAAACGGCGGCGGAGTTTCCTATTCAGATGGAACCTTCAATATGCTCGGCGGTACGATTCAGTACAATGAGGGCAGCGGCAATACCGGCGGCATTCTGGTAATGAAAGACGCCTTCACCATGAGCGGTGGCACCATTCAGTATAATGTAGGTGCAAACTTCGGTGGTATTGGTGCAACTACGAACTTAAATTTCTCAGGGACTGCCGTAGTCAAAGGAAATGTGATTAAAAATCCAACAAGCGGAATGATCACAAAAACCGATTCCGGCTACGCGCTTGCAGAAGGCGGAACGCCTTGTGATGTGAAACAAACAGCCGCTAATCTAAAGATTAATGTGGTCGGACAACTGGCAAGCGGTGCCAAGATAGGTGTATTCAATGCTTATGGGGCAAACGCATTTACAACAGGCTACAACACATATAATGAAAGCAGCGAAGCCTCTGCGTTCTTCTTTAGCAATGACTCAAATAAAACCATCAAGAAGAACGATGACGGAGAATTGATTTTTGCTGACTTTGATGTCGAAGATGTTATTGCAATGATTTGTGCCCTGCCGGAGGCTTCAGATGTTACGACATCTGACAAGGACGACATTGAGGCTGCAAGGAAAGCGTATGATTCTCTGAGCGATGATTTAAAAGCAAATGTTACGAATTATGAGAAACTGACGGCAGCTGAGGCAGCACTTGATCAGGCTCTGTTTACTGCTTACAAGACCGAGCAGAAAAATGCAGCAGATGGCAAGGCACAGGAAGGTGACAGCGATGAAGCAACGGCACTGATCGCCGCTGCCAAGAAAGCGATTGATGAGCTTACCTACGATACAAGCAAAGAGCTCAGTGAGAACAAGGCGGCTGTTGATGCAGTTATCACGAAGCTTGGAACAGACCTTGCAGATCAGCGAGCGGCTGATCTGGTCATCACTGCGATCAATGCGCTTCCTTCAAGCAACGAGGTGACCACCGCCAACAAGGACGCAATTGAAGCGGCAAGAGAGGCATTTGACGCCCTTACAGACGCTCAGAAAGCTAAGGTAGGTGAAACTGTTCGATCAAAGCTTGAATCAGTGGAGACTGCATTGAAAAAGATCGATCTGGGCAACGCCATCGACGAGGCAGAGGCCTATTACAACAGCATCAAGGAAAGCAATCCCGAACCTGCTGCCACGCTCTTGGAGGCCATCAACGCGGCCAAGGCGGTGAAGGAGAATGCCGACACCACGCAGACGGATGTTGACAATGCCCTGTCTGCAATCGCTGCTGCGAAGACAACAGCAGAGCAGGCTGTTCTGGCTGAAACCAAAACTAAACTGGGCAACGCCATCGACGAGGCTGAGGCATACTACAACAGTATCAAGGAGAGCAACCCCGAAGCTGCCGCCACGCTCCTGCAGGCCATCAATGCAGCCAAGGCGGTGAAGGACAATGGCGACGCCACGCAGGCGGATGTAGAGAATGCTGCTAAGGCGCTCGCCGGAGCCAAGACAGTAGCAGAGACAGTAGCTGCGATCAATGCCTTGCCTGATTTCAGCAATGTGACCGCCGACAACAAAGCCAGCGTCGAAGCCGCGAGAGCAGCCTATGACGCTCTGACCCCGGAGCAGCAAAATGGGGTTTCCGCTGATACCCTCAAGAAGCTGACCGATTCCGAGGACAAGCTTGTGATCCTCCAGACTATGAGCGAGGTTTCGGCAAAGACTGGCAGTGATGCGGTCTATAACGGAGGAAATCCAATCCAGCTGATCAACACACCGACTACGGCGCTTCCGGAAGGTTATAAAATGGTATATACTGTGACCACTGAGAACAAGGCTCCGTCGGATGAATCCCTTTATACCACATCCATCCCTACAGAAACCAACGCGGGAACCTACTATGTATGGTATAGAGTTAAGGGCGACAGCAATCATAACGACGTTGCGGCAGCATCTGTTACCGTAACCATAAATAAGAAATTACTTACAATCACAGCAGGTGCGAAGAGTAAGGTATACGGAGAAAAAGACCCTGAGCTGACTTATGATTCGACAGGTCTTGTCGAAGGCGACAACATAACAGGTTCCCTTACCAGAGATGCAGGCGAGAATGCGGGAACCTACGCAATAACACAGGGAACGGTTACTGCAAGTGATAATTATGAGCTCAGCTATGTACCGGCTCTCCTTACGATTACAAAGGCTGATTCCAACACAACCGCACCTACAGCAAACGAGCTAAACTACAGCGGTTCTGCACAGGAGCTTGTGACGGCGGGAACACCGACAGGCGGTACGCTTGTCTACAGTACGGATGGAGAAAGCTACAACGAAATGATTCCGACAGGAATCAATGCGGGCGAGTACACCGTGTATTATAAAGTAATAGGAGATGCTAACCATAATGACAAGGTTGTGCAGCAGGTAACCGTTACGATTCTTGCAAGAACACTGGACATCAAGGCTGATGAAAAGAGCAAGACTTACGGAGAAGATGACCCGGCTCTAACCTATACCAGCGAGGGATTGGTGGAAGGTGACAGTATTACTGGCGCACTTTCACGCGCTGAGGGTGAGAATGTTGGAACCTATGCAATCGAACAGGGTACGCTGACAGCAGGTGATAATTACATAATCACCTATACAGGCGCAAATTTGGCTATTACAGAAGCAGCGTCCTCTGTAACTACAGAACCTGTGACAAAGATGCCTACCTACAATGGCGGGAAACAGACTCTTGTAGCAGGCGGAGAGGTTGCCGGCGGCACGATGCAGTATGCATTGGGTACGGATGCGGAAATTGCGCCGACAGAAGGTTGGAGTACCTCCATCCCGGCGGAAACGGATGCCGGAACCTATTATGTCTGGTATAGAGCTGTAGGGGATAACAACCATAGCGATGTTGAGGCGACATGTGTCAGCGTGGACATTGAAAAGGCAGCCATCACGATTACGGCAGATGATAAGAGCAGCCAAAAGGGCGCTGAGCTACAGGAGTTAAGCTGGCAGGTCAGCGGGGATTATGTGTCCGGCGATGAGCTTGGCATATCGGCTTCCACCACAGCAGACAGTTCTGCCGACGCGGGAGTGTATCCGATTACAGTAAGCTGGAATGATAATGCGAATTATGAAGCGACCTTAATAAGTGGTAAGTACACGATTACAGCACCTGAAGAAAGCGGCAGGGTTGAGACGAAGACCATTGTGGCGGATAACGTACCTTCATGTAGTATCAGCAATTTAACGACAGAGCTTGCAAGGAGCCTTGCGACGGAGGAGGAGCTGATACGGGTGCAGAACGGCGAGAACCTTCTCATCTATCTGGATATGGAGAACATTGACGACAGCGTATCGGCCACAGACAAGAGCCTTGTGGAAGCAGCGGTAAAGGCATCATCAAAAGATGCGAAGGTCGGAATGTACCTTGACCTCACACTTTACAAGAAAGTCGGAGACGGGGCAGCGACAAAGGTTACGGACACGAAGGAAAGCAGAATTTCAGTAACGATTGAAGTACCGGATTCCTTAAAGGGCGGTTCGGACGTGACGAGGACATTCTACATTATCCGCGTACACGATGGCGCTACAGATATCTTAGCAACTACGACAGAAACGACAATTACCTTTGAGACTGATAAGTTCTCAACCTACGCACTGGCATACAGTGACAAGAGCAACGGCAGCCCGAGTGTGACGACACCGGCACAGCAGGAAAAAGCACCAAAGACAGGAGACAATTTCCCGTCTGTATGGCTGTGGGCACTCATACTTGCCGGAGGACTTGTACTGGTGGGATATGCAGGTGGAAGACATAAAGGATTGGAACGCAAGTAGAAAAATACGGTATAAAATTGAAACCGTACATGATACAATATAAAACAACTATCACGATGCACCGGAGCAGTTATCACAGAACTGCTCCGGTGCATCGCTTTTGGAGGAAGAGATATGCCGCGTGCCGGCGACGGCGAAGCCTGGTGCTTTAGCATGGCACATGTTTTAGGATTTTATAGGAATCCGTCTAGGAAGCCACAATAGGGAGCTTTTCGGCTGTGCTTGTCAACTCAGGTGAAAAATGGTATAATCTCAATTATAGTCTCATCAGTCTCAAATTATGACGCGACTGGTGAGACTACGATGAGATTGATGAGACTAACGCAAAAATGCTTCTTAAACTTGGGGGATAATTAATTTAATTCATTCATCGCATCCACATAATCCTGCAAGCCATTTTCTTTCAGTGCAAGCTTAGCATATGTAAGTGGCGAATCTTCCGCTAACCGGTACAGATATACAATATCATTCGGGTCATCAAAGATAACAGAGGAATTACATTCCTGACAACGAAAAACAAGAATTGTGTTCTCACCGGTATTGATGATAACGGAGTCTGTGGCTGGTTCATACATACCGAATTGGAAATTAAGATTGTTATTCATGGCATTCTCCTTCCCAAAGATATTTTGCACCATCTAGCAGGTCAATAATAGCTGTAAGCATATTAGTGTATTCAATCTGTAATTCCTTAATGGCTTCCGAAGAAGGCAGTGTATCAGGTGTGCAGGCGGTTGAAGTAAATCCCCTCTGCATTTCAAGTAATTGCAGATACAACGCATTTACAGTTTGTACCAAAGGATATATAGTTTCTTTCTTACCAACAACGCAGATGCGGTTATAGATGCAGGAACGGATAAAGTAATCTTTCTTCATCATTCCACTGGCAAGAATACGGGCTTCAATTTGTTTTCGTTCAGCGTCAGTAATTCTGAAGCTGATGGTTGGATTTTTATGTTGATTGCTCATGGTAATGCTCCTTTCGTTTTGGCTGTGGCAGCAGGCGTAATAGATAACCTGACAGCCACAGAAATTTATTCATTGTGAATAATAAAAAAGTAGATTATATCAAGCCTATGGAAAACTTTAGGTGCAGATACTGCAACTAATTTGCTACTAAAATATTTGAAAACGATGCGAAAAGACCGATATTTTACGAAATAGAAGTGCCCCAAATGTAGGAAATATCAGCATATGTGAATAGCTGATAGAAAACTCGGGAAGAGATGGAGTAGTTCCAAGTGGTTTGCAAGTGCATAGAAAACCAGTAAGATCAAGGGCTGAGAGCATTTGCTCCCAGCTCTTTTTAGTAATGATTCTAATAGTGATTCTAAATTGATTCTATAAATAGCTTTCTCGAACCACACAATGCGTGCACAAGACAGATGTGATATAATCAAGAAAACGCAATGCGAGGAGAATGAAATGGATATTGCAAAAGTGATTAAAGAATTACGTGAGGGTGTGAAAATGAATCGAAAAGAATTCTCAGAGCACACTGGGATTCCGGTTCGAACACTTGAGGATTGGGAGGCTGGTCGTCGTACTCCTCCGGAGTACATACCAAGACTTATAGCATATCAGCTGAAATATGAGGAATTGGTGGGGAAAGGTGTTAAATATGGAGGGGCAAGTGGCGAAAACGGAGCAGATTCAGACAACGGATAATATACCGTTGAAAGTGGAAACTATAGATATTAGGAGTCAAATTCATATCGTACGTGGGAAGCAGGTTATGTTGGATAGTGATCTTGCTATGTTATACAAGGTCGAAACAGGAGCTCTGAACCGTGCGGTTAAGCGCAATAAGAAACGATTTCCTGAAGACTTTTGTTTCCAACTGTCGGAGGAAGAGTTTTTGAGATGCCAAAATGGCATCTCAAAGGATGATGACCCAGATGGACGCGGCGGCAGACGATATATGCCATATGCTTTTACGGAGCAGGGAATATCGATGCTTTCTGCTATACTTCGAAGCGATGTAGCAATTAATGTCAGCATAGGTATTATGAGAGCATTTGTGGAAATGCGGAAATTCCTTGCAACAAACTCTCTGATACTGAATCGCGTCGAAGAATTGGAAGTTAAACAACTGGAATATCAGAAAAGTACCGATGAGAGATTTGATAGGGTGTTTCAGTATATCGAAGATCATGCCGAATCGGAGCAGAAGATCTTCTTTGACGGGCAGATCTATGATGCGTTTAGTTTGGTTACAACTATTATACAGAAGGCCAAGAGTGATATTATATTGATTGATGGATACGTGGATGTGAACACGCTGAACATTTTGGCGAAGAAGAATTCCGGTGTTGATGTTGCAATTTTTACATATGCCAGCGCACCGCTTACGAAAAAAGATGTGGAAAATTTTAATGCGCAGTATCCGAAGCTGACTGTTAAAAAGACGCAGGTATTTCATGATAGATTTATTATACTGGATGGGAAGACGGTTTATCATATAGGGGCTTCCATTAAGGATGCCGGCAAGAAGTGTTTTGGTATTTCACTGATAAATGATTCGAGCATTGTGTTAGATATACTGAACAGATTGAAAACGATTTAAAATAAAGTGCAGATATATGGTAAATGGTGGGACAAATGCGTGCATTGACGAGGAACTCAGAAAGGATTTAGTTGAGGAAATGGTAGATGTTCTTATGTACTACAATGATGTGATGCTTTGTTACGGTATTACTGCAGAAGAATTAAAGATGGGGCCTGCGGACAAAAAGTTGGACTGATGTCAGCGGTAAAATGCACTTTTGAACCCGACAGCTTTTGTTTGATTGTACAAATATCAATCCGTCATGCTATACTATCGTGGAAAAGGTAAAACATTCGAGCCCAAAGCTGTTGAGGTATTCTATGAAAAAAGACGGTCTCAATTTCAAACAGAAGATTACGGTTCTTGCTTTTTTTATATTTTTAGGAATCGTAGTCATTGTCCAGACAGAATACGCTTATAAGACGGATATCAGCCAGCAGAAAGAGAGAGCCAGACTGAATGCGAAGGTTTATGCTGACGAATTGTGTATTGATTTTGAAGGGGGTAAAAATATCACCGATGCTCTGGATGATACTGTCGTGGCATCTAATGGGCAGGTCAATAATTTTGCCCGCATAGCAGAGCACGAGATGGAGGACTATATCTCAAGCATTCAGCTGGCACCTGACTCAAAAGTACAGTATATCTATCCCCTGGAAGGCAATGAGGCCGGTCTTATCGATCTTTTGGCAGATAAAAAGCGTGGGGAAATAGTAAAATACAGTATTGAAAACAAAGTCACAAGCATGCAGGGACCTTTCAAATTAAAGCAGGGGGGCTATGGTATTGCCATCCGAAATCCTATTTTCATGCCTTCTCAGGATGGAAAGGATTCATTCTGGGGTTTTTCCATCGCAATAATCAAGGTGCCGGATATATTCAAAGATACACTGGATGCTCTGGGCTCGTTCGGATATGATTACTGTCTCTACGCGACTGAGTCACCCCTTTCATCTAAGAAAGTAAGATTAATATCCTCTTTCAGTTCAAAGGACCAGAAACTAGGAGATCCCGTAACGGAAAGCTTTCAGGCAGGAGGTTGTGTCTGGACTCTCAATGTAGAAAGACAGGGGGGATGGAAGTCGGAAAGACTTCCGATAGTTCTTTTAACAGGAATAATTTATCAGCTCTTTGCGACAGCAGTTGTATACCTTTTGCTTCGTACGAGACAGCAGCATAAAGAACTTCTGAAAAAATCGATTACTGATGAACTGACCGGGCTTTTAAGCAGGAGGGGTTTGGTAGAGGCTCTGGAAAAATATAAAAAAAATAATAATAAAGACAGGATGACGGCAGCCATGATAGATCTGGATGACTTCAAGCAGATAAACGATCTTTACGGGCACGATGTCGGAGATGAGGCACTTAAAAATCTGGCAGCGAACCTGCGTGAATCTTTTCCCGATTCTTCTGTTATATCAAGGAGCGGTGGCGATGAATTTTGCGTTATTCTTTTTGGGAAAAGTCCGGAAGAGTGCGAAGAAATCATTAGAGAGGCGTCAAAGAAAGAACAGTTTTTTGAATATGAAAACAACCGCTATAAGTATACGATCTCCATCGGCTACGCTGACTATCCGGAACAGGCTGATGGATTAAAGGCTGTTGTCAACCATGCCGATGAAGCGCTCTATTCAGCGAAGCTTGCAGGAAAGCACAGGTGTTTTCATTTTGAGCCGGCTATGGCAAATGCCAAACGTACGCAGCTGGGATTTTCATTTAAGGATGTAGTGAATGGCATACCCGGCGCTCTTCTTATTTACAGCGCGGCCGGTGATGAGGAAATTCTCTATGCCAATAATGAACTGATAAAGCTGATGGGCTGCAGCGACTTTGAAGATTTCATGGCATGGTCAAAAGGCAGTTTTCGCGGCTTTGTCCATCCGGATGATCTGGACGAAGTGGAAGAGTCGATACACAGGCAGATCGATGGTTCTCTTTCTGAAAAAAATCATCAGGAGGACTATGTGGAATACCGTATCATAAGGAAGGACGGCAGCATCCTGCCTGTGGTGGATATAGGAAGGCTTATCAGCACGGAGAATCATGGAGACGTGTTCTTTGTCTTTATAAGACCGCGGGATGAATTCAAGAAGAATTTCTGATAAAATCCTCAGCTGGGAGATAGGCATGCTTCAGATAAGTAACATTATAAAACAATATAAGACAGGTGATTTTGTCCAGAAGGCGCTGGATGATGTGAGTCTGAATTTTCGGGATCATGAATTTGTCTCAATACTTGGACCATCAGGCTCCGGGAAAACGACTCTTCTTAATATTATAGGCGGACTTGACCATTATGATTCCGGAGATATCTGTATCAACGGGGTCTCTACCAGGCGCTACCGCGACAGGGATTGGGATGGCTACAGAAATCACACCATAGGTTTTGTCTTTCAGAGTTATAACCTGATAATGCACCAGAATGTCCGGTCAAATGTAGAGCTTGCTCTCACGATTTCCGGGATCACCGGCGCTGAGAGGAAGAAGAGGGCTGAGGCCGCGCTAAAGAAGGTAGGACTCGGGGATCATATGGACAAGAAACCGGATCAGCTTTCCGGAGGTCAGATGCAGCGTGTCGCAATCGCGAGAGCCTTGGTAAACAACCCGGATATTATACTTGCTGATGAGCCTACAGGAGCTCTGGACAGCGAGACAAGTGTTCAGGTTATGGATATTTTGAAAGAGATATCGCTGGATCATCTGGTTATAATGGTGACTCATAATCCGGAACTTGCAAGACAGTACTCAAGCAGGATCGTGACAATACGTGACGGGAAACTTCAGTCGGATACAAATCCTTATGATCCGGAGACAGATGCCGTGGATCAGAAGCCGGCAGGAAAAAAAGACAAAAGAACCGGCATGTCTTTTTTTACAGCACTCTCTCTCAGTTTCAGCAATCTCAGAACCAAGAAGGCTAGGACTCTTATTGTCGCGCTTGCCGGTTCCATTGGCATTGTAGGAATATCCCTTGTGATGGCTCTTTCGAACGGAGTTAACAGATATATCTCCAAGCAGGAGGCAGATACGCTTTCGAGCTATCCCGTTAAGATTGACAGAACCGGTTTGGATGTGGCCGCCCTTATGGGGAGCAGTTCTGATATGGCATCTTCACAGGGTGATAAAAAGAGTCAGGGGAAAGACGGAAAAAACAATACTATAGCCGTCAGAAATCTTACAAAGGGACTCTTGTCCAAGGTGAGCACCAACGATCTTGCTTCATTTAAGAAATGGCTGGATCAGGATGGCAGAATCAGAAAAGAAAGTGATGCCATCGAATATATATACGATTTATCGCCTGTCATATACAGGGAGCAGGATGGAAATATGACTGAGGTAAGTCCGGTCAATCTCCTTGCAGGACTGAACCTCGGCAACTCCCAGATGAGCTCCATGATGAGTTCTGCCATGAATGTGGATATCTTTACAATGCTGCCGGAAAGTAAAAAGATTTTGAAGGACAGGTATACTCTTGAAGCGGGGTCATGGCCAAAGCATGCGAATGAAGTAGTCCTGATCCTTTCAAGTGACGGCCGGGTGAATGACAGCGTGCTTTATGCCCTGGGCATGAGAGACCGAAGCGAGCTTACTCAGCTGGTGCAGGAGAAGAGCAGCAGCAAAGACAAGACCGGAATCATGGACAGTGATGAAAAAACATATACATATAATGATTTTCTCGGTATGAAATTTCAGACCGTAAGCTCTTCTTCTCTATATGAAAAGGATGAGAAGACCGGCATCTGGATCGACCGTACCGGTGATGCGGATTTTGTAAAAAATGCTCTGAAAAACGGTATTACACTGAAAGTGTCAGGTATAGTCCGCCGTAAAGATGAAAATTCCCCATCTATGCGGGACTCATGCTTTGCCTATAACCGCGGGCTTATTACAGAGCTTATGAATCAAGCGGCGGGAAGCGAAATCGTGAAGGATCAGATGAAGCGGACTGATATAAATGTCCTCACAGGTCACACTTTTGCGGAGGATAATGATCCGAACCGGATAGATCTGGGGAGTCTCATTACAGTGAATCAGGATGCAGTGAAAAATATGCTCTCCGGCAACGGACTTAATGACGGCGGAATGGAGTTTGACACATCAGCTCTCTCGAAGGCTTTTTCCGGTATGGATTTTTCCGATATGAATTTATCTGATGGAATGGATATGGCAGCGCTTCAGGGCCAGCTGCCGCAGCTGAGTCCAGAGCAGCTGTCTTCCGTTTTAGATGGAGTGATAAGGGATGTTCCTGAGGATGAGATGCGGCAGCAGTTTTCTGATGTGATGAACCATTATCTCTCCTATGCTTCGGCAAATCCTTCAACGAATTATGCCGGCATGGATGATGCCATAATGAAATATCTTTCCGCGCCTGAGACTGCCGATACTATTCGTAATTATATAAATCAGAAGATCAAGTCATCAGGTGAGAAGATATTCACGAGCGATGAGATAGCGGATATGGTTATGGAGGTTATGGGAGATTTCCCTGCATATCTTAAGGATCGACTGAACGATGATGCAAAGAATGCGACTGACCCCGGTACTATGTCGGAAATCCTGAAAAGTTATATGCAGGAAACTTCAACCCAGGCAAAGATTGATCAGGTCCTGTCTGAAATCTCAGGTAAGCTTAAGGGTTTGTCTCTTGACGAGGATGATATAAAGAGTCTTATGAATCAGCTTGTCTCTGGTTACACTGCATATGCAAAAGCAAACGAGCTGCCGGATCCGTCTATTTTTTCAAAATCCTTTCAGGATTATCTGAAGACCGATCAGGGAAAAGCTGATCTTACAAAGCTTCTTGGAACTGTTATTGATACAGGAAAGCTTCAGGATAATCTTGCCGGTATGATCTCCGGCGAGATGCAGAATGTGACGGAGGTGGTTACAAAGCAGGTTCAGGATATGATCATGGCAGGTCTTGCAAAAGCCGGAGGTCAGATTCAGGAGATACTGAAACAAAATCTTTCTAAGGCCATGTCCGGTATCGGAGAAAATTTTTCGGCACTTCTGGATCCGTCCGCTCTTCAAAATATGATCAAATTGAATCTTGAGCCTGATAAGATACGGAGCATTTTGTCCGGCATGCTGACCGGAAATGGCAACAGCTATCAGGGAAATCTGACTAAATTCGGATATGTTTCAGCAGACGATCCTTATGAAATAGATATATTTCCAAGGAACTTTGCGGCAAAGGGCAGAATAAAGAAATTGATTTCTTCATATAACAATGATGTGAAGAAGGCAGGACATGAAGAAAAAGTTATATCATATTCTGATATGATCTCAGCTATGATGTCATCGCTTACCGGTATAGTTGATACCGTAAGCGTTGTCATGATTGCCTTTATCTCCATATCGCTTGTAGTATCGTCGATCATGATTGGTGTTATTACCTATATAAGCGTGCTGGAACGAAAAAAAGAGATAGGGATCCTTAGGGCGATGGGCGCATCAAAGAGAAATGTCGCGAATGTATTCAATGCAGAGACTTTTCTGACCGGATTTCTGTCAGGAACGATAGGAGTGCTGACGGCACTTGTTATTTCTATTCCGGTGAACCTGATTCTGCCGCGTCTCATTAACGGAGCGGATGTGAGAGTATATCTGGCGCCGCAGAATGCTGCCGGGATGATACTCCTAAGCATCGGACTGACACTGATCGCGGGACTTGTTCCATCAAGGAAGGCGTCCAGAAATGATCCGGTGAAGTCGCTGAGGTCAGAATGAAGGATTTTTTCTTTCGAGTAATTATGTCCATCAGATCTCCCGGATCCGCCGAATGAAGTTCACCAAAGCCATTCTGCAATAAGTTCCGCGATCCCGCAGGAAGCCATTACTTTAATAGGACCGACTTTGAATTTCCTTATGGCAATCAGGGCTGCGATGAAGTAGATGATAATGCGGACATCGATATTGCCCGGAGCAAAGGAAATCACGCCCTTTGGAAAGACAGCGGGCAGGAGAATGTCGATTCCGGCTACGAGAATAAGTGCCACAACAGTGGGACGAAGAAAACTTAATACTCCCTGCATGATTGTCAGATTACGATATTTGTTATAAAGGTAAGCGAGAACTGTAACAAAGATACAGGAAGGCAGAATGACACCCAGAGTCGCAATAATTGCTCCGGGCACGCCGCCTACCAGATTTCCGACAAAGCTTGCCGCGTTGACTGCAATAGGACCGGGCGTCATCTGGGAGATGGTGACGAGGTCCGTGAAATCCTTTGTGGACAGCCAGCCGTATTTATCAATGACCTGCGACTGGATCAGTGGCATGGCTGCATATCCTCCGCCGAAAGAAAAGGCACCGATTTTAAGAAATGCTAGAAATAATTCTATATATGTTCTGATCATTTTTTTCCTTTTTGTTATATGTGATGTTTTTTTTAAAGAGATAACTCGAAAGGAGGATCTCATGGCATATACAAAATCTTATTATTCATGCTTTTTTTCTGCAGAGCCTGAATTGTCTGTTTCTGCCATTTGGGTTTCACCCGGCGACCTTCTTTTTTTAGCGTAATGTTCACGAATCAAAGTCATCAGTACACCAAAGCCTGCTGTAACGAGAATTATCCATATGACATTCATATGCAGGAAGTAGTTCAGGACAAAGGAAAATATCATAACGGCCATGAGCAGAATATCCCGTGACTTTACAATGCCGGATGCCATATCAAAGACAACAGAGATGATGACAGCTGCAATGCCGGCATTCATGCCCTTAAGCACCGCCTGAATAACGAAGTTTGATTTAAAGGCATTATAAAAAAATGAGATGATCGTCAGAATCACAAAGGGAGGAAGGATAGAGCCGATCACTGAGACGATGACGCCTTCTATGCCTGCAAGCTTGTAGCCGACGACGATCGCTCCATTTACGGCAATCGCGCCGGGAGATGACTGGGCAATTGCAACGAGATCCAGCATTTCATCCTCATCGATCCAGTGAAGTTTATCTACAAACTTCTGCTTTAAAAGAGTTACGATCACATATCCTCCTCCAAAAGTAAATGAGGAAAGATAAAGAGTGGCGAAGAAAAGCTTTTTCAAAACAGCGCTTTTTTTATCAGGAGCCTTTTTTAATGGTTCTTTTGTCATGGTCAGGATTCATCCTCCTATGCTTTCTTTACCATTGTAGAACAGGAAATCAAATGTGTAAAATATCAGCAGGGAAAAAACATTCTTGCATAATAAAAAGATAAGTGCTACCATACGGACAAGCTGTAAGTCGGTTCACAGAGACAGAAAAATTTATTGTCTTCGAGAATGACCGGCAGCGAAAATCGAATAACTCTTCAGGGCAGGGTGTGATTCCCTACCGGCGGTAAAGCCCGCGAGCATTAGCATGATCCGGTGAGATTCCGGGGCCGACAGTACAGTCTGGATGAAAGAATGAGTGCGTTTATTTTTGTGTGTCTTGTCCTGAGGTATTTTGCCTCAGGATTTTTTTGCAGAGAGAGTCAGTAAGGAATCCACTCCGCGAAAAGAACATATCAATATAAAATATTTTAGCAGGCTCTGATGAGAATTCGTCGAGCCTGTTTTTTTCATATTTTTTGAAAGCCAAAGTCTTGAAATTTGAAAGGATATAAAAATCAGGAAAGGAAAATATTTGAGCTATATCAGCTCTCCTTCCTGCTTTTTATTTTTCTTTTGTTTTCATACATAAGGGCGTCTGCACGTTCGTAGAGCGCCCGGCTTGATTCGCCCTCTTTTCGAACCGCCATACCGTAAGCAAAATCCAGAGGAAGTCTCCAAATGCCGGATCGGATTTTTTCATCTTTATTAATTCATTGATACAAGATTCTATCTTTTCGTGATCGGCATAAGATATAAGACAGAATTCGTCACCGCCGACCCGGTATAATTTCCCATAATTCTTTAGTTCTTTCTGTACGGTCTGTGCAAAAGCGCAGAGATAGCGGTCACCTGTCTGGTGACCTTTATTGTCGTTAAAATACTTCAGATGATTAAGATCAAAAGAAACCAGAATCGGAACAGGTTTGCCTCTTTTCTTGAAAAAGGCCAGTTCGAAAGAATTTCGGTTTGGAATGCCTGTAATCTGATCCGTCTTGTCGAAGATACGGATAAATGTCAGAAACAGAAGGAGGTAGACTATGGAAATACATTCCCAGACTGCGACGACATCTCCGTCAGTATAGCAGCCGGTCGCTCCCAGTATTGCAATCAGGGCAGTAAAGATGATCATGATTCTGTTTTCCGAATCTATATCGTGTGCCAATAGTATGTCATGGGTCAGAATAAAGCAGAAAAGTATGATGACACCGGGATAGATCAATCTGGCGCCTGGCGTATTAACCATGCTGAGCTCTTTATTTATGGTGGAATAGACCGGGATCCGGATATTCAGGATATTTAAAAACATCAGCACGCCATCAGCTGTGAGTGCAATGGTGTCTCCGAGATCCCATTTATCTTTGTGATACATAAGAAGAAAAAACAGGATCATGGGGATACTGATAAATTCAAGGCTTGACAAAGTATTCAGCAAATGGCGGGATGCTTCGGACATATCAGAAATCTGATAAAAATATTCCCACACATGATCAAGGAATAATGTGATCAACAAGGTTGCCCCTATATTGTAAAAAAGACGGACGGCTTTTTTCCTCAGATTTGAGTTGGCATATATCCGTAACCATACATATATGATGATGGCTGCACTGATTAAATCAGAATAAATGATGGGAAATTATATCATTGTTGACCTCTCATGACGTAACGCTTATTGTTCCGAATTATTCAAACTGCTCTCAAGTTTCCGCCATTCATTCTATAGATTTTATCAACAAGATTCAATACCTGCTCATCACGGGCGGTCATGGCGGCAGATGTTTCCTTTTGGATATTAATAATAATGGAAAAATGGATCATAAATACCTTCCTTGGGGTTTGACTTTTTTACTAATCAAGCATAATCAATATATATTTGATTGGAAGTTCCAGATCTTTTTGTTTGACTTTTTTTACTGATCAAGCATAATCAATAATATATAGTCTGGCGAATTCAATGGAAGTATTGTGAAAATGCGATTGAATGATGTCGGAAAAATACTTTGATTTTTTTATTGCGTCTCAGGAAAAATGTTAAAGGAGTATAAAATGCCTGACGGGACAGATCTTTCCTTATATTCAATGACGATTCGTCTTTTGTTGTCTCTTGTGATGGGAGCGCTTATAGGAGTTGACAGAGAGACGGCCGGACATCCGGCCGGAGTGCGCACCTTTTCTCTTGTCTGCCTGGGCGCCTGCATCACCATGGTCACTGATCTGCAAAAGATGAAATCCCAGTCTTTAATAAAAAGTGACATAGCCATTGTCTTCACCATAGACATGAAAAAACGGAGAAGGCACGAGCCGGTTCTGGAGGAGATCAGCGAGCTCCCTTATGTGCGCTATATTGAAGAGATAAAGTGAGAAGATATGGAATTATCAGAATATGGCAAAAAAAATTCAAAACTGATTCTCATCCAGCCGGTAGATTCGCATGACCTTCAGCTGATGGAGAGTGAGATCAGGGCAATTAGTGGGCAATCAGATAAGGATTTTCGGCTGATCGCCTGCAAGGTCGATGACTGGAACCGGGACCTTTCTCCGTGGAAGGCACCGGCTGTCTTTGGAAACGAAGATTTCGGAGACGGAGCGGGAAATACTCTTAAGGAGATAATCGACCGATGTGTTTTGGATAAAGATAAAATATATTTCATAGGGGGATACTCGCTAGCCGGACTTTTTTCACTCTGGGCAGCATGTCAGACGGATATTTACAGAGGAGTGGCTGCCGCATCGGCATCGCTTTGGTTCCCGGACTTCTATTCATATCTGAAAGAGCATAGAATAAAGAGCCCGAATGTTTACTTAAGTATTGGCGATAAAGAGGAGAAGACCAGGAATCCCGTCATGGCGACAGTCGGGGAGAAAACCGTTATGACTGATACTTTGCTTAAGGAACAGGGAATCAACTGCGTATTTGAATGGAACAAGGGAAATCATTTTATGGATTCGGATTTAAGGACGGCGAGAGCGTTTGCTACTTTGATGAACCGGATGAAAGGCGGAAATTTAACCTAAGGTGGGGAGTGTTATTATATATAAAAAACTTCCCAAATTTCATGGATTATCTTCGCGATGAAGATTTTCATCACAGAAAATGATGTGCTTAAGAAGAGTCTTCCGATTTCCACATTGAACGAACAGTCACAGAGACAGGAGAACCGTTCGGCTCACCCCTATATGCCCTATACCGCCGTCACCAATCGGGGTTCAAGGCAGTATGCCGTGCTGAACGGAGCGGACGCATGGTCTGACCCCGCAACGGGACTTCGTATGGTAGGCGACCGTATCTGTATTGCCATCGGTCAGGGATATGGTATGAAAGCGGGGGATAAGGTAGATGTCGTTCTGGATGACGGATCCGTTGTAAAAAGTATTCTGGGCGACATGAAGGCTCTGTGTGATACCGATCCGAACGGACTTTATCATAATACGGATAGGGACGTGGTAGAGATGATAGTAGACTACAATGTATTCTCGAGAAATTCCGATCAGTATCTGACGGTGTTCCATGGACAGCCGGTAAAGAAATTAGTCAAGGTAGAGGGTTGAGTTAATTTTGTCAACAGAATTAAATAGAAGAAGTAAGGAAGCCAGATAAAAGGAGGCAGACGACATGAAGACTATTTGTGAAAAATTAAGAGAAGCAAGGCTCAAACTCGGCTTTTCGCAAGATTATGTGGCAAATTGCCTCGGAATCAGCAGATCAGCCGTTACCCAGATCGAGTTTGGAAATCGGAAGGTAAACTCGGATGAGATAACAAGTTTTTGCAAGTTGTATCATCTTTCAGCCGACTATCTGCTGAATACTGAAAATGTCGATACGAATCAGGTGGTTTTCGATCGTAATTTTAACGAACTTAAAGATGATGATCAGAAAGAAATATTGAACCTTGTTGCTTTCAAAAGAACTATGGCAGAACAACAGGGTCAATGGATGCTGTCTGATCATATTATCGAGAAATACCGGAATGATGCCGAAGGTCTGGCAAAATAAATTTCTTTCCACTGCTGTCAGAAGGACAGGGCAATCATAGTACAATTGTATGAAAGAGTAAACGCAACCTGTGCAAGACTAACGTCTACCTCTGATATTAATGGTGGAATTTAAAATTTCATTTTTGGAATATAATACGTTCATCAACTTCTTATATGACCAATGACTTTTTATGGTATAATGAACTTGGTCTTAATTGAGGAGGTTCATATTATGGAATTATCTCTTTTGGCAAAAAGCTTTAAACAGCATAACTTCAAAAATGAAGATGACGTTAAGATCAATTTTCATTCTGAAATCATCAGCCCTATTCTTAAACAGGTTAATCCACTGTTGGCTAATACATTTCACAGTGAAGATACACTGCAGTCTGGAGGTGGAGGTAGGACAGATGCTACGTTCCAGAATGTAAGCTTCGAGTACAAAAAGTACAACTATTTCAAGAGCGAAAACGGAATTAATGAGGCGTTATATGGGCGTGATGAGTCAGATCATGGCCTTTATGATTACATTATAAGTAGTGCTCCTTTTTCGACGAATGATCCCGAAGAAAAGAAAGTTGAAGCGATTCTTAAAGGCGTAGGTGTTGGATTTGATGGTTGCAAATTTATTTTTGCGCGTTTTATTCCCTCATCACAGAAAAACGATGACGTTACCTATTTTTAGTAATGAGAATAGTGGCTTTGATCGGACCAAGACTGATTGGTGCACATATGATGTAAAGGTGACAAGAGGATATTAAACATTCTTATTATGTTAATAAAAGAAGGAGAGAAAAATGAAAAAGAAACTTGTAATGGTAATGATTAGTACAATGTTGGTTGCATCCCTTATGGCTTGCGGTAGCAAGAAGAATGAGAGTGGGAAAGCCAACACAAAAACTGAGCAGTCTGCTAATAATACAGATACCAAGGATGCTAAGAAGACCGAGGAAAAAGAACTGTCCTACGACACAATCAAGGATTATCCAGAGACAAAGGCATCGGACTTTCAGACAGAAGGTACAACCGACTATCCAGATGATACAACTGTCACAGCAGCCTGCACATATTCAGGCAAGGACAAGGTTGTTGTTGTTCCATCAGAAATCGATGGAAAAAAGGTAGTAGAGATTGGAAAGCTTACATTTGGTCATAACAAGTATGTGGAAGGTATTGTAATTCCTGATACCGTAGAACGCATTTCTGATAGTGCATTTATAGGTTGCAAAAATCTAAAGTATGTTGTGTTATCAAAGAATCTGAAAGCTATCGAAGAAGGAACGTTTATTAACACAGGTATTAAGGAAATTACATTTCCAGCAACTCTATCTGACATTGGAGAAAATGGAGCGTCTTTAAATGGTCTTATAGGCGTAACCATAAATGTTGAACCAGGAATGTCGGATAATATTATGAGTCAATTAGAAAAATGGAAAAATGCTTTACATTTGACCATTGTCCAGAAATAAGAAATAAACAATATATGTTCATGAGTCGTATTTTGTGCTTGGAGTTTTGAAAAATTAAATAAGTATGGTTTTAAGGGACAGGGGTGGGTAAATATTTTGAACACATTGATAGTCAAAAGTCAAGTCCAAGTTTGTGTGTAAATTGATTTTCTCTTAGGCGCCTGAAAGAGTGCTATGTCTTAGGCTGCCCGGAGTATTTGTTGTTCCGCTGCCAGTTTCTTCAGGTCAGTAACCGTACTGGAA
>Ga0256406_1001722_pt1 | contig 34207 bp, 31 predicted proteins | sample RumenRJG_03DNA_FD_185986 | JGI IMG/M metagenome (GOLD analysis project Ga0256406, IMG submission 185986) | Bovine rumen microbial communities from Lethbridge, Alberta, Canada - RJG_03 | ecosystem: Host-associated > Mammals > Digestive system > Stomach > Rumen | place: Canada: Alberta | collected...
CACTGCCTACGCTTAAACCTCACCTCGCGGCTTTGGCTTCAAGGCTGTGTACCGGCTGCTTGCTGGGCTTTACCGGGGCAGGGCTTTCACCTGCCTGTATTCTAAGCGCCGAACTGGCGCACTCCTCAAAGATCGATTCTCTCAAAACAGCGGCAGGCATGCCGGTAAGATACCAGTGTGAATACAAGATAGTTCAAAACACCGGCAAGGAACAGACAAAGCTGAAGTCCAAGGTGTTCCAGGCCAAAGGCATTCACCGCGCCAAGGCCCGGCACAAAGTGGACGGCTTCAAACACAATGATCGCCGAAAACGCTGCGGCGATATAGCCGATAAAGGAGCCGAAGCTGTAAGCCGTCCGAAAGAAGCCGCTAAGGAAAATCAGGTTGAAGAGACCGAAGAGAAACAGCCCCGCCCCGAGCGCAAACAGGTTTGCATTCATCAGGGCATTCTCCCGGTATACGGCAACGTCCTTCAGTACCGTCATGCGCAGCAGAGTTGCAACCGTCATGACTGCAAAGCCGGTCATCTCCATCAGGCAGGTGAAGAGATACTTTCCCTTCACGATATCCTTCTTTGCAACGGGGAGCAGTGCGGAGAACACGAAATCATTCGCCTCCCTCGCATTCTGAAAGCTCTTGAAGATGCCAAGCGTCACAAAGAACACGCTGCACAGCACCGGATATCCCGGAAGGAAAAACATCAGACCGAAGACCAGGAAGAAATACGTTGCCGGTGATGCGGAAAGCGTCAGCTCTTTTCGGAGAATGTTACGCACGGACTGCCTCCTTTTCCATTCGAAGAATGGTATCCTCCAGGCTCTCCCCTGCATGAGAATACGCATCGCAGAAGTCCTGCTTTGTCTTCGCCGCCCTGATTTTTCCGCGGGAGATATAGAGGATGTCGTCCGCACACTTCTCCAGGTCCGACACGATATGCGTGGAAAAGAACACGGCCGTGCCGCCGTCCCGCAGCATCGTGAAGATCTCGAGAAGCTCTTCTCTGGAAAACGGGTCAAGGCCGCTTGTCGGCTCGTCGAGGATCAGAACCTCTGCCCTGTGAGACAGCGCAAGAACCAGGTTGAATTTGACTTTCATACCTTCGGAAAGCTCCCGCGGGGTCTTCTGCTCGTCGAGGCCGAACTCCTTCATATACTCCCGGTACGCCCTGTCGTCCCAGTTCTGGAAAAAGCTCTTTGTGACGAATGCAATGTCCCGCAGCCTTTTCCGTGGATACCAGCTGACACTCCCGGTGGAATATCCGATCCGCTGTTTGATTTCTTTCTCATGTCCTGCAAGCGGAAGGCCAAAGTAGCGGATGTCTCCCGCGTCCCTGTGAACCAGGTTCAGCATGGCTTTGATGGTGGTTGTCTTCCCTGCTCCGTTGCGTCCGACAAAGCCCGTAATTCTTCCCTGTTTCAGCGCAAAGGATACATCGCTCAGCCGAAAGTCCGGATATTCCTTCATGAGATTTTTCACTTCGACGATATTCATGCGTGCCTCCGTTTTTCCTTTCCGGTCTCGGATTTGTATGAATATCGTAAGCTCCGGTTGCCCCGGGATCTACCAACTGCAGGCAACACAATTTCACAATTTCTGTCAGCTTTGGTTGCCGTCGATTCCGTCTCTTCCAGCCTGGCAATTCATCGGTCAGTTGCCGCAATCCGGCAGCTTCCATAATCGTCTCGATCGATGGATGCCACCAGTGTGTCCGATCGGAAGTACTTTGTGTTTCTCTGCCGGGTGATTCCAGGAGAATATCGGTGCCCTCTGTAAGCTATTTCTGACAACTCAGATGCTCAGGTGCTTCTCCATGATCCAGCCGGAAAGCAGATATAAGAGTACGACAATGCCGGCATGGGCCAGGACCTTAATGGCTGTATTTCCTTCCGGCAAAAGGCTCCCTGCACGAAGGATCATGATGGCAAGGAACAGAACGATCAGGAGCGAAATCCAGAAGGATCCGCGCTTTCCCCGAAGCAGTGATGCCTGCATCACGATGGCAAAGAAGCAGACCATCAGGATGGTAAGCCAGACGAGGGCAGACATCCCGAGGGTGCTGCAGACATCTCCCACCTTCTCCATGTCCAGGTTTTGGGGCAGAAGTATTTCCGAGAACTGCACCAGACCACCGCCTCTCCATGCAAGAAGCAGGAAATCCGCGACAGAAAGGAGTCCGAAGATCAGGACCGAAACAGCCAGGACCACCACATCCTCCAGCACCTTCGCCCCAAGAACCGCATAGGAGCGCTCCGGAATCAGAAACAACATGCAGCTCTGACTGGAATTCAGCTCCCGGCGCAGAGTCCACATGGGAAGCAGACTGCAGAGCATCACGCCAAAAGTCCCGGCCAGGACCAGGATGCCGGTGCCGACTGTCAGGAGGAATACCGTCCCGTTACTGAGGTTTGGCTCCCCCCGGAGAAGGAATGCATCCTGGGGGAGAAAGAGTATGCCGCCTAGCAGCATGACCTCCCCCAGCACCGTGCTTACAAGAAGGGCAAGGAGTGCCCCTCTGGATTTGCGAAATTCATATTTCAACAGCTTTGCCATTGTAATTCTCCTCCCTACTGCATCAGTTCCCGGTACTTGTCTGCGAGGGATTTTCCCTCCCGGGTGCGAAGTTCCTCAATGTCCAGATCCGCCGCCATCAGCCCGTTCCGGAAAAAGATGGCCCGGTTCACCGCAGACTCGATCTCCTCAACCAGATGGCTCGAAATGACAATGGCATTCTCCGGATCCGAGGAGGCCAGGATCACCTGCAGGATCGAATCCCGTGCCAAAAGATCAATCCCATTGAAGGGCTCATCCAGCAGATACACCTTTGCTGCCCTCGCCATCGTCACGGCAACTTTGCACTTTGCCCGCATGCCCGTGGAGAGGGTCCGGACCTTCTGATTACCGTCCAGTTCCATCTGCCGGAGCAGTGCCTGGTAACGGTCCATCGAGAAGTCCGCAAAGAAATCCTGATAATATTTTCCCACCTCGTTCACGCTCATCCAGCCATACAGGTAGTCCTCTGTGGGAAGAAAGGCAATCTCGGCTCTGTCCTTCCAGCAGACAGGGTGATTTTCCCACAGGACGCCGCCTGCACTGGGGTGCAACAGTCCCGCCGCCATTTTCATCCAGGTCGTCTTTCCACTCCCGTTGGGGCCAAGGAGCGCATAGATATTCCCGGGCTCAATGTCAAACGTCACTCCCTGCAGGGCTTTCTTTCTTCCATAGCCCTTTTCCGCTTCTTTCGTACACAGCGTCATTTTCCTTCCTCCTTCAGGATCTTCCCGATCTCCTCCACGGTAAATCCCAGAGCGTTCATGCGCTCCAGGAACTTTCTTGCGAGATCCTTTGCCATTTCCTCTCTCACTGTCTTTTGTATCTCTTCCTGTTCCACAACGAATGTCCCAAGTCCGCGCCGCGTCTCACAGATGCCCTGCTGCTCCAGCACCTGATACACTCTTGCGGCAGTATTGGGGTTGATCTGGTACTGCTGCGCCAGTTCCCTGCCGGAGGGAAGCTTTTCCCCCGGCAGGATCTGGCCGGACGCGATTTTACCCTTCAGGTCATTTACCACCTGCAGATAAATCGGTATGGATGTATCAAAGTTCATCTTGCACCTCCGTTATCTACTGTACTAGTTATATAGTACACTAGTTATAAAGTCAACCCCTTTTTTTCGCCCGGAGAGTCTGCGTGTCCATCGAGGTGATACGGGCCGCTATGCAGGCCGCGATCAGCACGGATGTGCCGATACGGCCGGCAATCGCAAGAGCGCCGATCAATGCTTCGACTCCTCCCCTGTCGGAATGCAGGCACAAAGAAAGGAGCTTCCGCTCGGAGGCTCCTTTTCATGAATTTTATGCAGTTGGTTCTGCTGTTCCTTCGGATCAGTAATCAAGATTACTAATTCCAATTAGTAATCTTTCTGATCGAGGTACTTCAGGTAGTTCATGACCATCAGGGCGATCTTGAAGGTCAGGGCGTCCTCGAAGTTGCGGATATCCAGACCCGTGCTCTTCTGCAGCTTCTCAATGCGGTAGACGAGGGTGTTGCGGTGGATAAACAGCTTTCTCGAGGTTTCGGACACGTTCAGGTTGTTGTCAAAGAACGTGTTGATCGTCGTCAGGGTCTCATTGTCGAGATTGTCCGGGATGTTGTCGCCGAACACCTCCTTGATGAAGACGCGGCACAGGTTCGAGGGCAGCTGATAGATCAGGCGTCCGATGCCCAGCTCGTTGTAGCTGATCACCTTCCGGTCGGCGTAGAAGATCCTGCCGACATCCATCGCCATCTTCGCTTCCTTGTAGGACTTGGAGAGGTTCTTGAGATCGTCGACGATCGTGCCGTAGGAGACGCGAACGTTCAGCATCGCCTCGGTGTTGAGCATGTCCACGCAGACCTGCGCGGCCTGCTGGATCTGGTCATAGGATTCCGTGGTGTCGACGGCCTTAATGAGAATCACGGAGTTCTCATCGACCTCGGTCAGGTAGTCGCCGTTGTGAGCGGTGAAGATGCCGGAGAGGAAATCCTCGGCATTGGTATCGCTCTCCTCGGACTCAATCTCGATGAGTACCACAGCGCGCGGCACCGTGAAGATGATGTGCAGCTTCTTGGCCCGGTTGTGAATATCCACCAGCAGAAGGTTGTCGAGCAGAAGGTTCTGGAAGAAGTTGTTGCGGTCGTACTTCTCCTTGTAGGCGTGCATCAGGTTCTGGATCTCGGAAACCGCGATCCTTGCCACCATCAGCGTGTAATCGGAACTGCCGATGGCCGTCAGTGCAAACGTCACTTCCTCGTCCTCGCGGACCTTCAGAATGTAGCGGTCGCCGATGATCTGGGAATCCACTGCCTGCCGGCAGAAGTTGGAAATCATCCCGGGATCCGTGATCTCCGCATTGGAAGTGCGCGCATAGAGTGCACCGTTGGTGTCCTGAACGCAGAACTCAACCTTGGAAATCGAGGTCAGCTCCTCGAGGCAGTTTTTCACGATCTGTGCAGATATCATAGTCTCATTCCTCTTTCTCGCAGGGTATACAGCTGAAAAACTGTGTACTTTTACCATGCACTTCTTTATTGTACACGGGTTTTTTGGCGATAACAACCGGAAATTCCAAAGGAATGGACGACTGTTCTGCCATTCTGTCCTGTCCCGTGTCCCGGAACATGAAAAAACCGACAGGAAGCTTTCTGGCTCCCTGCCGGTCCTGAAATCATATGAAACTTGTCTGAGAAGCGTTCGGACTAGTTGCAGATCGTCTTCTCGGTCTCCTTGTCGAAGACATGAATCTTGTCCAGATCCATAGCGAACTGAACATCAGATCCCGGTCTTGCGGTCGTGGACGGATCGACACGTGCAGTCATAGGCGTGCCGGCCAGATCGAAGTACAGGAATACTTCTGCGCCGAGCAGCTCGTAGACGTTGATCTTCGCATCGAAGAGAACCTCTGCGCCCTTGATTCTGTCGGGGTGATCGGTCATGTGCTCCGGACGGATACCCATGACAACGGTCTTTCCGTTGTAGCCGCCATCCTTCAGAGCCTTGGACTTCTCCGCATTGAGCGGAATCTTCTTGCCATCGAGAACAAGGCAGGCCTTGTCGCCCTCGATCTGGCAGGTGACATCCAGGAAGTTCATCTGCGGAGATCCCATGAAGCCTGCGACGAACAGGTTGCACGGCTTGTCATACAGATGCTGAGGCGTATCGACCTGCTGCACGACGCCGTCCTTCATGACGACGATTCTGGTGCCGAGCGTCATAGCCTCGGTCTGGTCGTGGGTGACGTAGATGATCGTGGTGCCCAGTCTCTGATGGAGCTTTGCGATCTCGGATCTCATCTGGACACGAAGCTTTGCGTCCAGGTTGGAGAGAGGCTCGTCCATGAGGAAGACCTTCGGGTTACGGACGATTGCACGGCCCATTGCAACACGCTGTCTCTGGCCGCCGGAAAGAGCCTTCGGCTTGCGGTCAAGCAGCTGAGTCAGATCCAGGATCTTTGCTGCGTTGCGGACAGCCTTGTCGATCTCGTCCTTCGGAACCTTGCGGAGCTTCAGGCCGAATGCCATGTTATCGTACACGGTCATGTGCGGATACAGAGCGTAGTTCTGGAAGACCATTGCGATATCGCGGTCCTTCGGCTCGACATCGTTCATGACCTTGCCATCGATCTTCAGGGTACCGGAGGAGATATCCTCGAGACCTGCGATCATACGGAGGGTAGTGGATTTACCACAGCCGGAAGGTCCGACGAAAATGATAAATTCCTTATCCTTGATATCAAGATTGAAGTCCTTCACGGCTTCGAAACCGTTCGGGTATTTCTTGTAGATATGCTCAAGACTGAGACTTGCCATGGTTTTGTTCCTCCCAAAGTAATGCGGAAATATTGATAATATACCCGCTCCCGTTCTTACGTTGAAAATTATAGAAGAATCTATTTTGGAAAACCATGAGACAATTCAACAAAGTTTGCTTTATCATTCCGTCAAAAGAGCAAAAAGCGATCACCCTGTTTTCAGACTTCGTCATTATCACTATAAGACCATGCAAATCGTCGTGAATCTGTCCAATTTTCGTGCGAAACGCCCGTCGTCCTTCTTTCGGCGGTTTCCCCGGTTTTCCTTTGTTTTCGGCTTTTTTCAGGTACATGAAAAAGGACGTTTTCCTTCCGTTTTCGTCGTATTGCACAAAAAACGGCCCGGATTCCCGGAACATGACCGTTCCGAAAACCGGACCAAAATTCTCATATTTGGCTACCGATCGCCCCTATTTTGCCGAATCACTCCCCGCTGACGTCTCTTCCGAATTCGTCAATTCTGTATCATTATCTGACTCTTTGTTCCTCGGAACTGCCGTCTCGATGGCTTCCTTCAGTGCCTCGAGATCCGCGGGATCATCGGAGAGCTCAAAGTCCGCATCGGAGACCTCCTTCGGCTTCTCGGGCTCGAGCTTTTCAAAGACCGGGCTGTAGAGCATGGCCTGCAGGACCACCGGGAGTGAGATCCCGAACATCATGAACAGCGGGATCAGCGCATAGGTAAACGAGAGCAGCAGGACCGGAATGATCCAGACAAGGGTCATCACGATGGAGCGGAACAGATGCCCGATCCCGAGCAGGAAGGCGTTGCGGAACGTCCCGCTCACGGTGTTGACGAAATGGCAGAGCACCGGAAAGACCCACTGGGTGAAAATGAGCAGTATGAAGCACACGGCAAAGATCAGGATCCTGACCGGCGTCGGGAAGATCTCCATGTAGCGGCTCTTCAGCATCAGGTACGCATCAGCGCCCATGACAAAGTAGATCAGAAGGATGATCAGTCCCGTGCCGATGCCCTGCTTCAGGTTCTCCTTAAACGAGTGGAAGTACCCCTTGACGATGTAGGTGTCCTCCCCGCGCACGATCTTCAGGCACATGTAGTGGCAGGCGGTCATCGCCGGCCCGAACGTAATGACCGGGATGCACAGAACCATGGTCAGCACGTTTATGATGACCAGGTTGCAGAGTTTCTCCAGAAACTGCATCACCGGATTGTCCACATCAAAGATCCGACTCATGGTCGTTTACCCTCCTTCTGTCAGTTGAATAGCCCGTCGATCCAGTCGTGGATTCTGTCCTTGAGCGACGTCGCAGCGCTGTCCACGGCCTTGTCCGCCGTATCCTTTGCCGCATCCTGTGCCTTGTCCTTTACATTCTGCACGGCCGAATTCGCCGTATCGCCCGCCTTCGGGATGGGCTCAAAGAGCGATCCGGTACCTGTTGCGGCACTGTCCGTGCTCTCGGAAACCGTGCTCTCTTCCGGCGCACTCTCCGACACGCCGCTGTTCTCTAAGGCCTCGGCAGCAGAAGCCGCACCGGTGCTCACCTTTGTTCCGAAGATCCTGTCCACGATCTTCATCGGGGAGATCCCGAGGCTGTCCAGGTAGTCCATCGCCTCGAGGAACTTTTCCTTCTGACTCTCGCGGGTCACACCGGTGCCCGGTGCATCTGGTGTGCTCTCTTCTGCGAAAACCGGCTGTGCTGTTACAAGGACAGCTGCAATCCCAAGGACTGCAGCTGCCGTTCTGAACTGTTTTCCTGTCATCAAAAATCTATCCTACGAGATCAGAGACCCTGCGGGCAGATCCTGCTCCGGGCGCATCAGGCAGACATTTCCGTCCGCGTCCTCCGCGCACAGAAGCATGCCCTCCGACTCCACGCCGGCAAGCTTTGCCGGGGCGAGGTTGCAGATGACCATGACCTTCTTGCCGACCATCTCCTCGGGTGTGTAATACTTCCGGATGCCGGAGACGATCTGCTTGACCTCATTGCCGATCCTGACCTGCGAGCACAGGAGCTTTTTCGACTTCTTCACCGCCTCGCACGAGATGATCTCGCCGACGCGAAGCTCGAGCTTGTCAAAGTCATCGATGGAGACCTGCGGCTTGTGCTGCGCGGGAGCCTCGTCCTTTGCGGGAGCACTGACGGGCGCATCCTGTGCCGTGCCTTCCTTCTTCGCATCGCCGACCTCACCTCTTGCAGCAGCGGCAGCGGCCTCCTCGGCCTGCTTCTTCTGGATGACCTCAACTTTTGCCATGATCTCCTTCATGTCGAGACGGGCAAAGAGGATTTCGGGCTCCGCGGTCACCTTATTGCCGCTTTGATACAGGCCGAAGGTGCCGAGGGTATCGAAGTCACGAAGCCTGGTACCGAGCTGGGATGCGATCTTCTCGCCGGTTTCCGGCATGAACGGAGCAAGAAGGGATGCGCCGATGGAAATGCCCTCGACCAGGTTGTAGAGGACAGTCGAGAGACGGTCTTTCTGTGCCTCGTCGCGTCCGAGAACCCAGGGCTGGGTCTCATCGATGTACTTGTTCAGGCGGTTGAAGATGACAAAGATGTCATCGAGCGCATCGGCGATCCGGTACTTCTCCATATCCGCCTCGACCTTTGCGTAGGCAGAGGTGCAGACGCTCTTTAAGTCATCATCAAACTGCGGATCGGCAGCACCCTTGTCCGCGACCACGCCGCCGAGGTACTTGTTCACCATCGAGACCGTGCGCTTTACCAGGTTTCCGAGGGTGTTTGCAAGGTCCGCATTTGTTCTCTCCACCACGCGCTCCCAGGTGATGATGCCGTCGTTCTCATAGGGCATCTCGTGGAGCACGAAGTAGCGCGTCGCATCGACACCGAACAGATCGGCGAGATCATCGGCGTAGATGACGTTGCCCTTTGACTTGGACATCTTCTCGCCGCCCTGCAGGAGCCACGGGTGTCCGAAGACGGTCTTCGGCAGTGGCTCGCCAAGAGCCATCAGGAAGATCGGCCAGTAGATCGTGTGGAAACGCATGATGTCCTTGCCGACCAGATGCAGATCTGCCGGCCAGTACTTCTTGTACAGCTCCGAGCTGTTGCCCTCCGCATCATAGCCGATGCCGGTGATGTAGTTGGAGAGCGCATCGAGCCAGACATAGACCACGTGTCCCGGTGCGAAGTCAACGGGGATGCCCCAGTCAAAGCTCGTTCTCGAGACGCACAGATCCTGCAGTCCCGGCAGAAGGAAGTTGTTCATCATTTCCTTCTCTCTGGACTCGGGCTGGATGAAATCGGGATGGGTGTTGATGTAGTCGATCAGGCGGTCCGCATACTTGCTCATCCTGAAGAAGTATGCGTCCTCCTTCTCCTCGTGCACCGTGCTGCCGCAGACCGGGCACTTGTCCCCGTCGACGAGCTGGCTCTTCGTGTAGAAGGCCTCACACTCGGTGCAGTACATGCCGTTGTAGGAGCCAAGGTAGATATCGCCCTGGTCATAGAGCTTCTTGAAGATCTTCTGGACCTGTCTCTCGTGGTCCTCATCGGTGGTGCGGATGAAGCGGTCATAAGAGGTGTTCATCAGATCCCAGATTCTCTTGACCTCGGCCGCCTGCTTGTCGACATAGGCCTTCGGGGTCATGTGCACCTGGGCAGCTCTCTCCTGGATCTTCTGGCCGTGCTCATCGGTGCCGGTCTGGAAGTGGACATCATATCCGTCCGCTCTCTTCCATCTCGCAATGGAATCCGCCATGACGATCTCATAGGTGTTGCCGATATGCGGCTTGCCCGATGTGTAGGCGATCGCCGTGGTGATATAGTATTTACCCTTGTTCTGCATCGTGTGATTGCTCCTTTCTTTCCGGGCAGTCAGTATCAGTAGGTCAGGACCTCACAGCCGGTCTCGGTGACCAGCACCTGAACCTCCCACTGGGCGGATGGCTTGTGATCCTCCGTGTAGATGGTCCAGCCGTTCTCCTCGTCCTGATAGATCTCATCGGTTCCCATGTTGACCATGGGCTCAATCGTAAAGCACATGCCGGGGACCATGAGCATCTCCGTGCCGGGTTTCGAGACATAGGAGACGTACGGATCCTCGTGGAACTCGAGGCCGCAGCCGTGGCCGCCGATCTGGCGGACCACCGTGTAGTCGTTGTCCAGCGCGTGCTGATGCACCGCGTTGCCCATGTCGCCCAGGAACGTCCACGGGATCACGTGCTTGATGCCGATCTCCACGCACTCCTTCGTCACCTGCACCAGCTTCTTCTTCTCCGGCGAGACGTCGCCGATCATGAACATGCGGCTCGAATCGCTGAAATATCCGTTCAGGATCGTCGAGCAGTCGACGTTGACGATGTCCCCGTCCTTCAGGATGACATCCTTTGAAGGGATGCCGTGGCAGACCTCGTCGTTGATGGAGGTGCACACGCTCTTCGGGAAGCCCTCGTAGTGAAGGTCTGCGGGAATGCCGCCCATCTTCACGGTCGTGTTGTAGACAATGTCGTCGATCTCCTGCGTGCTCATGCCGGCGTGGATCTTCTCCGCGATCTCATCGAGCACCGCGATGTTGATCTTCGCGCTGTTCCTGATGCCCTCGACGTCCTTTTCGGTCTTGATCAGGCTCCGGTCCGGAACCTCGGCGCCCTTGATCTCGAACTCGCGGATCTTCTCGTCAAACTGCTCATGGCAGTGCTTGTACTTCTTTCCGCTGCCGCACCAGCACGGTGCGTTGCGGTCATACTTTACCCACTTCTCGCTCAACTTTGTCTCACACTTTCTATCCCCTGGTAAACAGGTCGTTGTAGTACCGGACACTGGAATACACGTCCCCCTGCTTTCCGCCAAAGACCGCAGAACCCGCAACAAGGCAGGTCGCTCCCGCCTCCATGGCGCGTCCGACGGTCTCCCTGTTGATCCCGCCGTCGACCTCGAGCTCAACTTTCTCCGAAAGACCCGCCTCATCGATGGCTTTCCTGGCCTCTTTGAGCTTCCGGTCCGATTCCGGCAGGTACTTCTGCCCGCCAAAGCCCGGGTGGACGCTCATGACAAGGAGCAGGTCGAGATCCTGCAGGTACGGCAGAGCTGCCGCGACCCCGGTCTCGGGATTGATCGCAAGTCCTGCCTTCTTTCCGGCGTCATGGATGATGTCGATGCAGTCCTTCACATGGAAGGTCGCCTCGAGATGGAACGTGATGATATCCGCGCCGCAGGAGGCAAACTCCTTCAGGTACCGCTCCGGCTCCCGGATCATCAGATGCGTGTCGAGCACCTGGTCCGTGGTCTTCCGGACGGCCTTCAGGATCGGCATGCCAAAGGAAATCTGCGGCACAAAGTCCCCGTCCATCACGTCGAAGTGAAGATAGGGTGCGCCGGCCTCTTTCGTCTTTTCGATGTCGTCTGCAAGGTGCAGAAAATCTGCCGAGAGTATTGACGGCGATAACCGGTATTCCATGTCTGTCCTGTCCTTTCCTCTTCTGAAAACAGCGTTCTCATTATAGCAGACTTGCGTACACGAAAAAACCTGACCGGTGCGATTTCACCCGGTCAGGCCTGTTTCCTGCTGATCAGAACGGATTATCTGGTGCGGTTTACGAACGCGCGCACCTGATTGGTCACGCCCTCTGCGTCAAGCTGGTAGAAGTGCATGAGGTCTGCAGCCGATCCGGACTGGCCGAAGACATCGTTGATGCCGATGCGGCAGAGTCTTGTCGGGCAGTCCTCGGAGAGCACCTCGGCAACCGCAGAGCCGAGACCTCCGATGGTCCAGTGCTCCTCGGCCGTGACAACGCGGCCGGTCTTTCTTGCGGAATTCACGATGATCTCGCGGTCAATCGGCTTGATCGTGCAGATGTCGATGAGCTCCACCGAAATGCCCTCCGCCTCGAGAGCCTTCGTGGCCTGCATCGCGGAGTCGCACATGATGCCGGTGGCAATCAGGGTGACATCGGTCCCCTCATGGAGGATCTGTCCCTTGCCCATCTCGAACTTCATCGAATCATCGAACACCACCGGGACCGCGGAGCGGCCGAGGCGGATATAGACGGGGCCGACATGCTCGACGGCAGCTCTCACGCACCGTCTTGCCTCGGTATCATCGGCCGGGTTCATGACGACCATGCCCGGGATCTGGCGCATCAGCGCAATGTCCTCGAGGCACTGGTGGGACGCACCGTCCTCGCCGACGGTGATGCCGGCATGGGATGCTGCGATCTTCACGTTCAGGTGCGGATAGCCGATGGAGTTGCGGATCTGCTCATAGGCACGGCCCGTCGCAAACATGGCAAAGCTCGAGGCGAACGGGATCTTGCCCGCTGCCGCAAGGCCTGCCGCAATGGCCATCATGTTGCCCTCTGCGATGCCGCAGTCAAAGAAGCGGTCCGGGAACTTCTGGGCGAACATCGCGGTCTTCGTGGACCCGGACAGGTCCGCATCGAGAACGACGATATCCGGATTCTCGGCGCCGAGCTCCTGGAGCATGTGGCCGTAGCTCTCTCTGGTTGCAATCCTGCTTCCTAATTCTGCCATGGTCACGCCTCCTCCTTTGCGAGCTTCTCATCAATCCTGGCAAGGTCTGCCATTGCGACCTTGTACTGTTCCTCATTCGGAGCCTTGCCGTGCCAGCCGACGGCGTTCTCCATGAAGGAGACGTCCTTGCCCTTTACGGTGTGGGCGATGATGACGGTGGGCTGACCCTTCGTCTCTCTGGCTTCCTTGAATGCCGCGCGCAGCTGATCGAAGTCATGGCCGTCGATCTCAATCACGTGGAACTTGAATGCCTCGAACTTCTGGCCGATCGGGTTCGGGTCATTGACGTCCTCGACGCGGCCGTCGATCTGCAGGTCGTTGTTGTCGATGATCGCGCAGAGGTTGTCGAGCTTCTGGTTTCCGGCAAACATCGCCGCCTCCCAGATCTCGCCCTCCTGCAGCTCACCGTCGCCAAGGAGCGAGTAAACACGATAGCTCTTCCTGTTGAGGCGTCCGGCAAGTGCCATGCCGATCGCCGCGGAGAATCCCTGTCCCAGGGACCCGGTGGACATGTCAACGCCGGGAAGCAGTGCCATCGAGGGGTGTCCCTGCAGACGGCTGCCCAGGTGGCGCAGGGTCTTCATTTCCTCAATCGGGAAGTAGCCGCGCAGAGCCATGGCGGCGTACATGCCCGGGCATGCGTGGCCCTTCGAGAGGACAAGCCGGTCGCGGTCGGGGTCACAGGGCTTTTCGGGGTTGATGTGCATCTCCTCGAAATACAGCTCGGTAAAAATCTCCGCCGACGAAAGGGATCCGCCCGGATGCCCCGCCTTTGCGGAGTAGACGCCCGTGATGATTCCCTCACGGACCTTGTTAGCAGTTTTCTTCAGTTCCAGGTTGTTCAATGGCCGCCTCCTGTGATACCTCAACAACACGCACGCTTTGCTATTGTATCATACCGATTCCCTGCAAAACACCCAATATTTTCAGTTCCCGGTACGGTTCCGGTCCATATTTTCCACGACATCCCGGTCCCAGAGCAGGATGTGGAGCTTTTCCGCCATCCGCTTTGCGGGCTCCGTGAAGTACTGATTCGTCATCACGGCGCCGACCATGCAGTCGTACCAGTCGCGTCCCGCATAGATCTCCTGCACCGCAATGACACCGACCGCATCGTCGTAGCACTTGCACTGCACCGCATAGGTGACACCGCCCTTTGCACAGAGGATGTCCGCCCCGAAATCCCCGGAACCTCTCGTGACCTCCACGTTCCGGAAACCGTTCGCCTTCAGAAGATCCGCGCAGTAGTACTCGAAATCATGCCCCTCGAGGTCATCCATCGCCGGGTGCTTCTTCCGGTACCGGTGTATGAAGAACAGGGCAAACGCAAAGAGGACCGCTGCAATCAGGGCGCAGGTGAGGGCTATTTCAGGATTCGTCATCGTGTCCTTTCTTCATCAGGGACTCCCAGGGCATCTGCCTTGCGCGAAGAAACGCCTTTGCAGCCCTGCCTACGCCGGAAGGAAAGACCGTCTTCTGCAGATTCATGTCATCGACGGTCTCCGGAAAGCTCTGCATGTCCGGCACGGGAAGATCCGTGAGGAACATCTGCGGGTGCACGTAGTACTCCTCCATCGTGTCGAGCTTCAGGGCCGCAAGCTGCGCCCGCTGTCCCGCAAGGTGCAGGGCAGGATTCTCATCGTTCACATAGTCAAAGCACTTTGCCCCGCAGTCGATGTCGAGAAACATCCCCCCGTGAAAGATCCTGCAGCGGGAGAGCTGCATGCCCGTCACAAAGGATGGATTTTTTTCCTTCCGCTGCGCATCCTCATAGTAGCTCGTGATCGTGTGGCCGCAGATGAAGTAGTCGTAGCGTTTTGTCCCGGTATAGCCGGCAAAGGGATTCTCCTGCAGGTTCAGCCGCCGCCAGAGTGCCTCGTGCCGGTGGTGTTCCTTCTCCCTCTCCGTGCAGTTCATGTCATAGTAGTAGGGATAGGCGTGGGCAAGCATCAGGTTCATGCCGCCGATTGAAACCGATGCGGACAGGGGAAGGTCCTTCAGCCATCGCCGGAGGGATGCCTTCTGCTCTTTGGGAAGGGAGAGGTATCCGTTCCAGGTATCCAGTCCCCGGTTGTAGTAGAGCCAGTTGTCGAGGCTCTCCCTGTCGATGGTCCCCGCCTCGTCGTGTTCTGCCGCCGTAAGGAACATCTCCTCGTGGTTTCCCATCAGGCAGTGCACGAAGGGGTAGACGCTGTCGAGATGGCGCACGAACTCTATGGTCTCGAGGCTCTTCTTTCCCCAGTCGCCGTAGTCTCCGACAAGGTACAGCTCATCAGCTCCGTTGTATCGAAATCCGATCCTTGCAAGGAGATGCCGGAATTCGTCCAGCGCCCCGTGCAGATCGCTGATCGCATAGACCGCCATAAATCACCAACCTAAATGAGGATCCCCTGAAGATGATCCATCTCGTGCTGGATCGCCTCGGCCGGAAGGCCGAAGAAGGACGCCTCATGTTCCGTGCCGTTTACATCCTGATAGGAAACTTTGATGTGCCGGTACCTTGTCGCCTTCCGGACACCGGAAAAGCACAGGCACCCCTCCTTAGTCTCATAGGGCGCACCCTTTTCCGTGATCTTCGGATTCAGCATGACAAGGGCACTTCCGTCCATGCCCCGGACGCAGATGATCGCCTTCCGCGAGCCGATCATGTTGGCGGCAAGCCCGACGCACCGGTCCTCATTGGCATTCAGCGTATCCACAAGATCCTGCGCCACCGAAATGTCGGCCGGGGTTGCCCTCTCTGCCTTCAGCTGCAGGAACATCACGTTGGTCTGAATCGGCTGTACCATCTTTCGTCCTCTCTTTCGTTCTTCAGTATAGCACAGGCATAAAAAAGCCGCCCCGGGAACCGCATGTTACGGTTTCCGGGGCGGGAACGTTCAAATCAGAACCTGTTCAGTTCAGGACCTGTTCAGCAATCAGAGCTGAGGGCCTGCAGCGACGAGTGCCTTGCCGGCCTCGTTGCCTTCATACTTCTTGAAGTTCTTCTGGAAGCGGGCAGCCAGATCCTTTGCCTTTGCATCCCAGTCAGCAGCGTTCTTGTAGGTGTCGCGGGGATCCAGGATTGCAGGATCGACATCAGGCAGCTCTGTCGGAACGACGAAGTTGAAGTACGGGATGGTCTTCGTAGGAGCCTTGTCGACAGCGCCGCTCTGGATTGCGTGGATGATACCACGGGTATCCTTGATGGAGATACGCTTGCCGGTTCCGTTCCAGCCGGTGTTGACGAGGTATGCCTTTGCGCCGGACTGCTTCATGCGCTTTACCAGCTCCTGAGCGTACTTGGTCGGATGCAGCTCCAGGAATGCCTGGCCGAAGCAAGCGGAGAAGGTCGGAGTGGGCTCGGTGATGCCGCGCTCGGTTCCTGCAAGCTTTGCGGTGAAGCCGGACAGGAAGTAGTACTGGGTCTGCTCTGCATCCAGGATGGAGACAGGCGGCAGAACACCGAATGCATCAGCGGAAAGGAAGATGACGTTCTCAGCAGCCGGGCCGTGAGAAATGCCGTTTGTAACCTTCTGCACGATGTTCTCGATGTGATCGATCGGATAGGAAACACGGGTGTTCTCGGTGACGGACTTGTCCGTGAAATCGAGCTTGCCGGTCTTCTCGTCGATGGTGACGTTCTCAAGAAGAGCGTTTCTCTTGATTGCGCCGTAGATATCGGGCTCAGCGTCCTTATCCAGGTTGATGACCTTTGCATAGCAGCCGCCCTCGAAGTTGAAGACGCCGTCATCGTCCCAGCCGTGCTCGTCATCGCCGATGAGCAGTCTCTTGGGATCGGTGGAAAGGGTGGTCTTGCCGGTGCCGGACAGACCGAAGAAGATGGAGGTGTGCTTGCCCTCGAGGTCCGTGTTTGCGGAGCAGTGCATCGAAGCGATGCCCTTGAGCGGCAGGTAGTAGTTCATCATCGAGAACATGCCCTTCTTCATCTCGCCGCCGTACCAGGTGTTGATGATGACCTGCTCACGGGAGGTGATGTTGAAGACGACTGCGGTCTCGGAATTCAGGCCCAGCTCCTTGTAGTTCTCAACCTTGGCCTTGGAAGCGTTGTAGACAACGAAATCAGGCTTGAAGTTCTTCTCCTCTTCGGGAGTCGGCTTGATGAACATGTTGCGGACAAAGTGTGCCTGCCATGCAACTTCCATGATGAAACGGACAGCCATGCGGGTATTTGCGTTTGCGCCGCAGAAGCCATCGACAACATAGAGCTTCTTGTCGGAGAGCTCCTTCTTTGCGATTTCCTTAACGGCAGCCCAAGCTTCCTTGGAAGCCGGATGGTTGTCGTTCTTATACTCATCGGAAGTCCACCAGACGGTGTCCTTGGAGTTCTCGTCCATGACGATGAACTTATCCTTGGGCGAACGGCCGGTATAGATGCCGGTGAAAACGTCGACAGCGCCCAGATCGCTGACATAGCCCTTCTCATAGCCTGTCAGTTCCGGCCTTGTCTCCTCTTCGAACAGCTGCTCGTAGGAGGGGTTGTAGACGATTTCAGGGGTTCCGGTAATGCCATACTGAGTTAAATCAACCTGTGCCATTTTGTACCTCTTTCCTTGTCTTGAAACAACAATCACTTCAGGGCCAAAGCCGCGGTTTCAGGCCGGTCCCGGAATTACATTGTTACTTTTTTAACACCGCCTAATGTTTTACCATACCTGGCCGCAACAAATCAACCGGACACAGCCATTTTTAACCGATTCTTCATAAAAAAGTCCGGGGGATCCCGCTTTTTCAGGATCTCCCGGATTCGATTGGCATGCAGGCGTTCTTGTATCATGTCATTCCTTGTCCTTGCATGCCGGTGTCGACATATTCATCAGCGCAGATGCGCTTCCTTTTCACGCGGCTATTATACCACGTCTGTTAAACGCTTCTCATCGCCACATGGCTTCCGCTCTTTCCGGTGCTGGTCACCTCGATCTGTGTCGGGATGGCCTCGCGCAGGCGGTCGACGTGAGAGATCACGCCGACAAGCTTCCCGCCGCCGGTCAGGCCCTTCAGCACCGTCACCGCGTTGTCAAGCTTCTCATCGTCAAGGGTTCCGAAGCCCTCGTCCACAAAGAGCGCCTCGATTCTGCGGCCGCCCGCCTTTCTCTGGACGACATCGGAGAGTCCGAGGGCAAGGCACAGCGATGCCTCGAATCCCTCGCCGCCGGAGATCGTCGCCGTATCCCGCTCAAGCCCGGTCCTGTGATCGATGATCGAGATGTCAAGTCCCGCCTTGGCGTTTCTTGCCCGTCCGCTCTCGCGCCGCACCAGCTCGTAGCGCCCGCCGGTCATCGTATCGAGCCTTACATTTGCCATCCGGAGCACCTCCTCGAAGGTCGAGGAGAGGACAAAGCGGTCAAAGCTGACCTGTCCACCCTCGGCGTTTGCCCCGCCGGCAAGGCTTCCCAGCCGGTCGAGGATCGCATAGGCTCTGTCCGTCTTTGCAAGTTCCTGCACCTTCGATGCGGCAGCCTTCCTGGTCCCCTCGTGGCTCTGGCGGATTCCGGCTGCTTCTTCCGTCTCCTTCCGGGCTTTTGCCTGCCGCTCCTTAGCTTCCAGAAGGGCCTTCTCGTCAGCCTCAAGATCCGGCATCTGTCTGCCCTCGCACTTTCCGGCAAGCTCGTCCCGTTTCTGGATCGTGTTCTTTCTCTCGTTCTCGAAATCCGTGACGCTCTGCCGTCTCTTTTTGAGGTACGACTCCATCTCCTCCCCGTAAGGCGCCGTGGTAAGGACGAGGACCTCCTGTTCGTTCGAAAAGCCGAAGGACGTGATGGCCTTTTCCATCTCTTCCTGTGCCGCAGCAAGGCGCTTTGCTCTTACGGGCGCCTCCTCCTTCCTGGTGTTCAGCTTTCCGCTCTCACTGTTATAGGCTTCGAGTGCCTTCTTCTGCAGGGCAAGGTGCTGATCGATCTCTTCCTGAAGGTTCCTTCTGGTATCGTCGAGTGTTTGTCTTTCCCGCACCGCGTCAGCCTTCTCCTTATAGGGGAGCTTTTCCTTTTTCCCCCGGATCTGCCCCGCCTGTTCGGAGATGTCTGCTCTCTGCCCGCTGATGATCTCCTCGCCCCTCTTTTCGTTCTTCTTCTGATCGTCGAGGATCGGCTCATACTTTTCAATGCCGGCCAGTGCCTTCCCGTACGCAGCTGCCCTTTCTGCCGCCTTCTTTTCCTCTTTTTCCGCGGCAGCAAAGGCTTCCTGAAGAGCGGTCATTGTCCGGTCGACTTCTTCCTCCTGCAGGAGCTGTTCCATGGCTGCTTCCGGCACCAGCTTCCGGTAGTCGGACAGAAGGCTGTCCTTCTCTGCTGCAAGGCGCGACTTTGCCGCTAAAAAGGCGCTCTCCAGATTCCCCCGCTCCTTTTCCGCGGTGTCCGCCTTTTTCCGTGCGCTGTCCACCTTCTGCCTGGTGATCTCGCCGGTGCCCGCTGCAAAGTGGTGCTCCTGTCCCTTTACAAAGTGTGCCCCGCACACCGGGCAGGTCGCGTTCCCTTCCTTCTCCAGGGTGTTCTCAAGCTCCATCCCGAGAACGGCCGCCTGGGATGCGAGGAACTTCTGATAGAGGTCGTTTGCCTCCGTGGCAAGGCGCCCGGCCTCCTGCGTCTTCTTCTGAAGCGTATCCTTCTGCAGGTCAAGCTCCTTTTCCTTCTCCCGGATACTCTGAAGGCGTGTTTTCACGTCCTTTGCGGCATCAAGTTTCTTTCCCGCCTCTTCAAGAGCAAAGGAAGCCTTTTCCTTATCGGCCGGCGCATCCTTTAACAGATCCCTGGCCTCTTTCATCTGCTTCAGGGCATTCTCATTGGTCTCGATATTTTTCTTCAGCTGATCGAGTTTCTTCAGGTCGCTCTCCTGCCTGGTTTCCAGCGCCTTCAGTGCCTTTTCCCTGGTCTCGAGGTCGTCGTAGTCCCCCATGGAATCGTCGATTCCCCGGATCTTCGCCGCAAGATCCAGCACCTTTCGGGAGACCTCCGCATCACCCTTCACGGCAGCATCGCACGCAGAAACCCTGGCGCTTAATTCCGCGCAGCTCTTTGTGAGCGAAGCGATTGCCTCCTGCACCTTCCTGGCCTCGTCCCTGTCCCGGTTTCTCTGAAGGATCAGGGGCAGGACCCTGTGCAGGGCAAGGTCGATTCGATCGTTCTCTTCCTTCTGTCTTTCGATCTCCGGTGCCTGTTTTTTCAGGCTCTCCAGCCTCTGATTCAGGGCCGCAAGATCGTCAAAGTTCTGTTTTACCTGCTGGTCGAGGGTTTTCTTCTCGGTCAGGGAAAGGACCGCCGCGCCGGCCTCATCCAGTGCCTTTCCGGCATCCTCTGCTCTCTTCTGATCCTTCCGGACAAGGTCGTCAAGGTGCAGGAGAAGGTCCGGATCCCCGGGAAGAAATCCCGCCCTCTCCTCGTCGGAAAGACCTTCCGGCACAAGGAACGCCTCCATCGTACTGGTGAGGGCCGCTCCGGCCGTCTGCCGCTGCCGGAAGAGCTCCTTTCTTGCATTCTCAAGCAGGGTCTCAAAGGCCCTGCAGGCCGTGTCATCAAAGAGCTTTCCGAGGATCTTCTGCCGCTCGTCGCTTCCCGCGGAGAGGAACCTGCGGAACTGTCCCTGGGCGAGCATCACGATCTTCGTGAACTGATCCGCATTCAGGCCCGTGATCTCCTCGCACCTTGCCGTGACCGAAGTCTCCTTCTCTGCAAGGACCTGGCCGTCCGCGTCATAGAGGATGGCCTTCTTGCCGTTCGAGCAGTCGTACTCCTTCGTCTTCTGGTTCTTCCGAAAGTGCAGGGACCTCTCCACGCGGTACTGCTTTCCCTGCTCCGTGAAGGTCAGCTCCACCTTCATGTCCGTCGACTTGTCCGCAAAGTCGCTGTGCATCATCTCGGGCTTTCGCTCGCTCCCGCTGAAAGTGCCGTAGAGCGCGTAGACGATCGCATCAAAGATCGTCGTCTTCCCCGCACCGGTATCCCCGGTGATGAGGTACAGGTCCGAGGTCAGCTGATTGAAATCGATGACCGTCCGGTCCCTGTAGGAGCCGAACGCCGTCATGACAAGAATGGAAGGTCTCATTTCAGTTCCTCCGCAAAGGACAGCAGGGCTGCCACATCGTCATCGCCTAACGTCCCGCCGCTGTTTCGAACGATCTCTCCGGCCTTTTTGATGACGGCAAGCTCGTTATCATCGGGCTCCGCGCCCCCGCTTCTTGCCCTGTAGAACATCGCAAAGAGCTGCTCCGGGGTGCTGGACGCCGCATCCTCCTCCTTAAGGCTCCCTGCGTCCTCGCTGAAGGCCTCGTAGTCGGAGTGGATCTTCATGAGAACACTCTCATGGCTTCCCGCGATCGAGACAATGTCGTTGTAGATCATCGACGTTATGATCTGATCCGTGATCTCCACGGAAAGGTATTCTCCCCTGTGGTCTGCGCGCACAAGGTCCTTCCGGACCTCCTCATAGCTTCCCCTCACGATGCGCATCGGGTGGAGCGGCGGGATCAGGATCGTCCGGATGTCCGGCTCCGTTCCCTTCGGCCCCAGAGTCACGCACACGGGGCCCTTCTTTGCCTGTTTCGTCTCATCGAAGTGATAGCACAGGGGCGAACCCGCATAGCGCACGGACTCCCGTCCCACGGGATAGGCCGCATGGATATGTCCCAGGGCCACGTAGTCGAAGGCATCAAAGGCGTCCGCTCTCACCTCGCCGACGCCCCCGATGACGGACTCCGAGCCACCGAAGATCTCCGTCTTTCCCGGGGTGATGACGTTCTGGTGGGCGACAAGAACGTTGCGCTGGGATGTATCGATGTCCTGCCGGGCAAGAATCGCACGCACGGCGCTGTCGTAGTCCGTGATGCCGTCGTCCTTCAGAAGTGCCCGCACCCTCTCCGGAAAGACATAGGGCAGAAGATAGACATTCACCGGGCCGCAGGCATCGGAAAGCGTAACTTTCGTCAGCTTCTCCGTGAGCGTTCCCGCGGCATAGACGTTGCTCTTTGCAAGGAAGGCGTCCGCATAGGAGATCCGCTCCGGGCTGTCGTGGTTTCCCGCGATGAGAAACACACAGAGGTCCCGGGAGGAGAGCTCTGTCAGGAGGCGGTTTACGGTCTCCACCGCATCCCCCGAGGGGAGGGCTCTGTCATAGAGATCCCCCGCGATGAGCACAGCGTCGGGCTTTTCCGAATCGCAAAGCTCCAGAAAGCGGTCGATCCAGTAGGCCTGATCGCCGCCATCCAGCATCGATACCCCGCAGACGCACTTTCCGATGTGCAGGTCGGATACATGCAGAAACTTCATTTTTCCCCCTCTCCCGAGAGCAGTGCCTGATAGATTTCCCGCTTCGAGACACCGCGGTCCTTTGCGACCAGCTTCATCGCGCTCTTTCTGTCGATCCCCTGGTCCTCATAGCGCTTCATGTGCTCCTCAATCGTCATGGAGGAAAACGCATCGATCTTTTCCTGCCGGTTTTCCTCCGGGTCCCGTCCCTCGATCACAAGGACGTACTCGCCCCTTGGCTCGTTCGTCTCATAGTAGGCGATCGCCCCCGAAAGCGTTGTCGGCATGGCCTCCTCGAAGCGCTTCGTGAGCTCCCGGCAAAGGGTGATCTTCCGATCTCCTGCCGCATCACAGAGCTCCTTCAGGGTTGCCTTCAGGTGGTGCGGCGCCTCATAGAAGATCGTGGTGCGCTCCTCGGTCCGAAACACGGAAAGAACCTTCTGCCGCTCCTTCTTGTCCGGAGGCAGGAACCCCTCAAAGCAGAAGCGCCGTGCGCTCATGCCGCTCATCGTGAGCGCAACGATGAGGGCACAGGCCCCGGGAAGGGATGTCACCCGGATTCCGCTCTCGATGCACTTCTTTGCGAGCACCTCTCCGGGATCCGAGATCCCGGGCGTTCCGGCATCGGTGACGCAGGCGATGTTCTTTCCTGCAAGGAGCTGCGAGACGAGCTCGTCCGCCTTCTCGTACTTGTTGTGCTCGTGATAGCTTGTCAGCGGCTTCCTGATGCCGTAGTGATTCAGGAGCTTTAGGGTGTTTCTCGTATCCTCGGCCGCGACAAGGTCGCAGGTCTTCAGCGTCTCCAGTACCCGGAGCGTGATGTCGTCCAGGTTTCCGATCGGTGTTGCGCAAAGGTAGCAGGTCCCTGCCATGTCATTCTCCTTTAAAATCCATACAGGTCTCTCACCTCATCGGTGTAGACGTCCTTTTCCCGAAACACGATGAGCGGCTTTTCGACTTTGATCCCGGAGTTCCCGCCCCGCACGCAGTCGAGAAGGACCATGTTCGGGTCGCGGTCCGCGAAGGGATAGACCAGCCGCATGCGCTTGGGTTCGAGATGGTGCCTGGTAAGGCACAGGAAGATCTCGGTGAGCCGGAACGGGCGGTGCACCATGAAGACGTGCCCGTGCGGCCGGACCAGTTTTTCTGCGGCACTTGCCACGTCATCCAGCGTGCAGCACACCTCGTGGCGTGCGATTGCCTTGCTGTCTTTGGGATTGGTCAGTCCGTGGCCTCCTGTCATGTACGGGGGATTGGTCGTCACCACATCAAAAGAGGCAGGCGCAAACAGCGCGCCTGCCTTCCTGATATCTCCCTGTACGATGGAAATCCGGTCCGAAAGGCGGTTCAGGGCAACGCTCCTTGCGGCCATGTCGGCCATGTCCTCCTGCAGCTCAAGCCCGGTCAGATGAGATGCCTTTGTCTTCGCGGACAGAAGGAGCGGGATGATGCCGGTCCCGGTCCCAAGATCCAGAACCGCTGCGCCGTCCGGAACTTTCACCCAGCCGGTGAGCAGCACCGCGTCCATGCCGAAGCAGAACTTCTCAGGATTCTGAATGATCCGAAGACCCGCTCTCTGCAGGTCGTCTGTTTTCTCCCCCGGCCGCACCAGCGCCCTGTCCCTGGCCTCTTCTGCCATGGCCTCGTCTTCCATGTCCGGAACGTCCTCCGTTCTTCTTTGCATTCGGGTTTGACGCATCTGCGCCGCCGTTTGCGCCGCCTCCTGCATTACCGCCGTTGCCGCCGCGTCTTCCCTGCGGTCTTTGCTTCTCCGTCTTCTCCTGTCCGGAAGCGTTCTGGGATCCGGATCCTGCAGGAGCTCCCTGCTGAGATCCTCCCTGGGATCTGGAGTCCGGTCCGTTCTTTCTTTGCGGTCTGCGTCTTCTCTTTTCCCTCGGATCGCGCTCAGGCTTTCCTGCCTTCTCGGAAGAGGGCTGGGAAGCGGGGGCAGCCTGTGCCGTAAAGTCCGCCGCCGCAAAGTCGTGGTCCTTCGGCGCCTGCGCCGATGCATGGTCCGCCGTGTGGTCCACGCGCTTTGCCACTTTCTCGTCGTTTCTTGTAAACCGCGGCTTTGCCTGACCTCTCTTCCTGCGGCGAAGGATGGTCAGATCCTTGGCGTCGTACTCGTGCAGCTCCTTCTCGTCGTTTACCTCGACGATGATGCGCACCTTCTGCCGGAGGATGTTGACGTTCTCGACATCGCCGGTCAGGCCGTCCGAGTCCTGCACCTCATCGCCGATATGGGGCAGCTGACGGTTCAGCTCCTCATAGGTTTCCTCCTCGTTCTTGAGGCAGCACATGAGACGCCCGCACACACCGGAGATCTTCGCCGGGTTGAGCGAGAGGTTCTGCTCCTTGGCCATCTTGATGGAAACCGGCGCAAAGTCGGACAGATAGGTGTGGCAGCAAAGAGGTCTTCCGCAGGATCCGTACCCGCCGAGGATCTTGGTCTCATCGCGCACGCCGATCTGGCGAAGCTCGATTCTCGTGTGAAACACCCCTGCAAGATCGCGCACGAGATCGCGGAAATCGACGCGCTCCTCGGACGTGAAGTAGAAGAGAATCTTGTTGTTGTCAAAGGTGTACTCGGCATCGATGAGCTTCATGTTGAGGCCGTGCTGACGGATCTTCTGCTGGCAGATCTTATAGGCTTCATGCTCCTTCTGCCGGTTCACCTCATGCCGGTCGATGTCGTCCTGATCCGCGATGCGGACGATCCTGCGGGGTCTGACCCGGAACTTCTTCAGGTCGATCTTCATCGGGTTGTTGACGCAGGTGCCGAACTCCCGGCCGCGGGACACCTCGACGATGACGGGGACGCCCGCCCGGACCTGAAAGTCCCCTGCCTGGAAGTAGTAGATGCGCCCCGCTCTGCGGAACCGGACGCCGACCACCAGGGCAGGCTCCGGGGTATACCCGGGCTCCTGATCGTTCTCCTGTGTCTGCTCTTCGGGCTCTGCTTCTTCCGGCTCATCGATGTCGTCCTCGATGCCGCCTTCCTTCTCGTCCTGTTCCTTCTCCTCGAGGGCCTCGAGCTCCTGTTCCTCCTCGGCGGACGTCTCCTCCTCCGCTGCAGGCTCCACCTCGGCGTCCTCGTTCTCTTCGAGGACTTCCTCTTCCTGATCTTCCGTATCAGTGTCTTCTGTCTTTGTCTCCTCGGCAGGCCCGGTAAGCGCCTTCTTCTGAGGCGCGGCAGGCAGGTTCTTCTCCGTGGTGACCTTCAGGGTAAAGGTCGCCTCTTTCCGGAGAACTTCTCCGTCCTGCTCCTCTTTTCTCGTCGCATTGACGTAATAGGATGTCCTGTCCGCGTCCTGCGTCAGGATCTGCCCCTGCTTCGTGATCGCGTCATGGGCCTCCTTTGCCTTCTGCACGGCCTTCGGATCATCGAGAATGCCGTCGAGGATCTCATCTACGGAGAAGGCATTGGACTGACTGTTCTTTTCTTCGTTATCCATGTATCTTGCTTTCTAACTCAAGGCGTCCCGCATCGACAGGAGCATCAGCTCACAGGTCATCACGGGATCACCGTTTCTTGCTCTTCGCTCTCTGGCGTTTGAGACGGCAAGGCGAAGCCTCTCCACCTGATCAAATGTCAGAGACGGCTCATTTTCCACAGTATGATTACTATACGTTATCGGGGAATGGAAAATCAAGGACGGGGCATTTGCAAGCCCTGCCGCAAGGTCCCTCACATACATCTCCGCAAGAAAGTAGAACTCCTCCTCCGCGTCAAAGTCCGCATCCGTCCCGAGGATCCTTGCTGATGCAAGGGACAGATCCCCGGCGCTCTTTTTCGGAAGGTCCCGGAAAAGCTCCGTCACCTGCCGGAAGAACTCCTCATAGCTCTCACTCCCCGAAAGAAGGCGTGCCCGCCCGGGATTTCCGTTTGCAAGAGAAGCGTACCGGTGCGCCTTTTTCGGATCGATGCCGCGGGATACGAGATCCTTCTCGATAAGGTCCGACGACACCGCCTGCAGGCGCAGGGTCACGCTCCTCGACAGCACCGTCGGCAGAAGGCCGTCCGTACTGCCCGCAAGAAGCAGCAGCACCGCGTAGGCGGGCGGCTCCTCGAGGGTCTTTAACAGCGCATTCTGGGCCTGTGCCCCCATCTTGTCGGCAAGGGGCAGGATGTAGACCTTGTGGTCCGCATAGTAGGGAAGGATCGCCACGGAATCCCTCATGCGCCGTATGTCATCAACCCCCGGGGGCTTCATCTTCCCGGTCTTCGGATCGACGTTCCGGACGGTGATGAGGTCCGGATTTGCCCCCGACTTTGCCTGATGGCAGGAGCGGCACTCCCCGCAGGCCTCGAGAAACCCGTCCCGCTCCACCGGGTGCTCGCAAAGAAGCGCCGCGCCGAAGGCCTCGGCCAGCTCATGCCTGCCGGATCCTGCGTCTCCAGTGAGGATCATCGCATGCAGAATTCGCCCGGTCCGCACCATGTCCGAGAGATGCCCCGCGGCTCTCTTCTGTCCTGTGACGTTGTGGAAAAACAGCTCTCCCATCAGTGCTCCCCGTATGATCGAATAAAGGCGGCAAGCTCTGCCGTGCAGGCATCAAGGTCGTTGTTGACAAAGCGCCTCGTGATGCCGGCAGAAACAAGGTTCTCCTCCGAAAAGTCCTTCTGATCGGCAAGAAAGCGCCGGCACATCTCCTCATAGTGCGGTGTCTTCTGTGCTCTTTCCCGATGAAGCGCTCTTTCAAGCCGCTCCCCGTCGTCAAGCTCGATGTAGAGGGGAACAACGCTCTCCCCGCCAAGGGCTGCCCTGAGTGTGAGGTATGACTCCAGCGTCTCAATCGCAAGGACCGATCCCTTCGACAGGTCGAGCTGTCTGTCTTTTACCGTGTAGTAGTACCAGGGCCCCGCGATCGTCTGATAGCAGCGGGACTCGAGAACCAGTCCCCTGTCCTTCAGGGACTGATATTCCTTAACGCCTGTAAAGAAGTACTCCCGTCCGTTCTCCTCCCCGTCCCGCATCGGGCGGGTGGTATAGGGAACGAGGGGACGAAGGGACAGTCCCCTGTCCCGAAGGAGTTCTTCATAGATCGTATCCTTGCCGGATGCGCTTTTTCCCATGAGACAGAACAGCCTGCCGCTCATACCCTGCTCCTTTTTCTCTGAATTCCGGAATCATTCTACCACAGAAAAAGAACCTCCCGGGGCATACGCTCCGGAAGGCTCTGGAATCATGTCTTACTTCGGTAACAACCTGCAGGTTTGTTACCACACCTCGATCACGCGGATCATGTTGGTGTTGCCCGATACGCCCAGCGGCACGCCGGCGGTCAGGACGATGCGGTCGCCGCTCTTGACGCAGCCCGCTTCCTTTGCGCGGTTCACGGCCGCCTCAAAGAGCAGATCGGCACTCGGCTCCTCCTTGATCATCAGGGGCTTGATGTCGAACAGAAGGTTCATCTGGCGCGCCACCTGGGCCTTTGTGGAGCAGGCGATGATCGGGCAGGTCGGGCGGTAGCCGGAGAGTCTCTTTGCGGTAAAGCCCGAGATCGTGACCGTGATGATGGCATCGGCCTTGATGTCGTCCGCGATCTGCACGGTCGCGTGGGAGATCGCCGTGGTGATATCGCTGGAATCATCGATGTGGCGGTTCTGCATGCGGGATGCGTAGTCGATGTCGGACTCGGTTCTCTCTGCGATGCGGCTCATCGTTGCCACCGCCTCCACCGGATACTTGCCGTTTGCGGACTCTCCGGAGAGCATGATGGCCGTGGTGCCGTCATAGATGGCGTTTGCAACGTCCGTGGTCTCGGCTCTGGTCGGTCTCGGGTTGTGGATCATGGAGTCGAGCATCTGGGTTGCGGTGACGCACTGCTTGCCCATGCGCTCTGCCATGCGGATCATCTTCTTCTGCAGCACCGGAACGTCCTCGAGGGGTACCTCGACTCCGAGATCGCCGCGGGCCACCATGATGCCGTCCGCGACCTCGAGAATCTCCTTGAGGTTCTCGACGCCCTGCACGGACTCGATCTTTGCGATGATCTTGATGTTCTGTCCGCCGTGCTCGCCCAGGATGTGGCGCATCTCGCGGATATCGGAGGCGGTTCTCGTGAAGCTTGCCGCAACGTAGTCAAAGCCGGTTTCGCACCCGAAGATCAGATCGTCCCTGTCCTGCGGGCTGATGAACGGCATCGACAGGTTTGCGCCGGGAACGTTGACGCCCTTGTGGTTCGAGATCTTGCCGCCGTTGCGCACGGTGCAGACGATGTCCGTGTCCGTGACCTCATCGACGCTCATGCCGATGAGACCGTCATCGATGAGGATGGTGCCGCCGACCGTCACATCCTGCGGAAGGCCCTTGTAGGAGATGGAGCAGCGGGTCTCATCGCCCAGGATCTCCTCGGTGGTCAGGGTGAACTTCTGACCGGCCTTGAGTTCCACGGAGCCGTCCTTGAAATCGCGCAGGCGGATCTCCGGTCCCTTGGTGTCCAGGAGGGTGGCGACCGGAAGATTCAGCTTCTCGCGCATCTTCAGCACCTTGTCAAAGCGCTCCTTGTGCTCCTTGTGGGAGCCATGGGAAAAATTGAAGCGGGCGACATTCATGCCGGCCTGCATCAGTTTGCCGATGGTCTCCTCGTCATTGCTCGAAGGTCCGAGTGTGCAGATGATCTTGGTCTTTCTCATTCCGTCCTCCAGTTTTCTTCTGATCTGATTTCTGTTCTTCTTCTCAAAAATGGGTACGCTGAACATTAACACGCGCCCTGCCGATTGGCAATGATTTATTCTAGCACCTGAAGGGGTCTGTCCGCTGAAAAATTTGGGTAAACCGCAGCCCGCGTCCGCCATCCTTTGCTCTCACATGTTATACTTTTGGACGGAAAAACCGGAAGTTCAATTTCCTTATATTTTTTGGAGGTTACGGAATGATTCTTACACGTGAGGTTGCACAGGATACCGTCTGGATCGGCGCGTCCGACCGCAGACTTGAACTCTTTGAAAACCTGTTCCCGCTCCCGAACGGCGTCTCCTACAACAGCTACGTGGTCCTCGATGAGAAGATCACCCTGTTTGATACCGCCGATGTCTCCGTCGCGGAGCAGTACTGGGAGAATCTCGATGCGGTGCTTGCCGGCAGAAAGCCCGAGTACCTGGTGATCCTGCACATGGAGCCGGATCACTGCTCGCAGATCGCCCACGTCGTTCGTGCCTTCCCCGACATCACGCTGGTCGGCGGCATGAAGACCTTCACCTTCCTGTATCAGTTCTTCCCGGAGCTGAAGGATCAGAAGAAGCTCGTGGTCAGGGAGGGCGATACCCTGACGACCGGAAAGCACACCTTCGCCTTCGTCTGCGCTCCGATGGTCCACTGGCCGGAGGTCATGATGGCCCTCGATACCACGACCGGTGCCCTCTACTCGGCAGATGCCTTCGGCACCTTCGGCGCCCTTGAGGATTCCATCTTCGCGGACGACTATGACGTCGAGCACAAGTATCTCGACGAGGCACGCCGCTACTATGCAAACATCGTCGGCAAGTACGGCCAGCAGGTGCAGATGGTCCTGAAGAAGGCGGCAAACCTTCCGATCAGGGAAATCCTGCCTCTCCACGGCCCCGTCTGGAGAAAGGCCGACGGCATCGCCTGGTTCATCGACAAGTATCAGAAGTGGAGCACCTACACGCCGGAGACCGACGAGGCAATCGTTGTCTACAACAGCCTCTACGGCCACACCGCAAGCGCTGCGGAGACGTTTGCCACCCTCTACCGCGAAAAGACCGGCACAAAAGTCACCGTCTATGATGTCAGCAAGACCGATGTCTCCTACCTCATCAGCGAAGTCTGGCGCTGCAAAAAGGTGGTGCTCTTTGCCGCAACCTACAACAACGGCATTTATCCGAAGATGCTCGGCTTCATCGACGACATGGGTGCCCTTGCCGTGCAGAACCGCACCTTTGCGATCGCGCAGAACGGCACCTGGGCACCGGTTGCCGGAAAGCTCATCGCTGACAAGCTCTCCGCCTTCAAGAACGTGACCCTCGTCGAAAACATGTTTACGTTCAAGTCCGCCCTGCATGAGGCTGACCTTGAGGCTTTCAACCAGTTCGTGACCGACGTCGCAAACGCATAAATTTCCCGAACGCAATACAAAAAGAATCTGGAAGATTGCATCTGCAAAGTGATGCAATCCTCCGGATTTTTTCATTTGATCTGGATCTTGTCCCAGGTATCGTCCGGGATCAGCGCGATGTAGGTCTTCCCGGGGTTCATCCTGATCTGCTCCCCGGTGCCGCCGATGTAGATCGTATCCCCCGACTCGGAGTCCTTCTTCCAGAGGATCGGAACGGCCTTTCCCTCCGTGATGTACCAGCCCTCCCCGAGGCCGATGCAGTTATAGATGAGGTATCCGTTCTTGTCATACTGGTGGTAGGTGACGTCCTGCAGGATCACGTTCTTGAAGTCCATCGTGGCATTCGTCTCCGCGTCCTTGTGGGTCTTCCCGTACTCGCTGTAGGTGTAGGTCTTCGTCTTGCTGTTGTAGGTGAGCTTTGACTTGTTGTGCCAGAACGCCCCGGACAGATCAACTTCCTTCCCCGCCTTCGAGACCGGGCCGTCCAGCTTCAGGTCGACGTGGCCGTCCGGGTCGAACACGAAGTGATCTTTGTCAAATCCCTTCGGATAGGTGGAGGAAAGACCTGCGCTCTTGAGCTTTTTCGCGACAAGATCTCCGCCGCTGATGTAGTCCGTGAACTCCCTTGCCTTCCCGTTCTTGTAGCGCTTGAAGTCCCCCGCGTAGTGATCCGGATAGCGCTTGAAGTAGACGTTGTTGTAGAAGGGTCCTCCGTCGTGCAGAAGGACGGCATCGTACTCCTGTGCAATCAGGATATTGGTCGGCCGTGTGCTGCGGATATTTCCGGTGCGCGCAAGGTTTCCCCAGTCCTTGTAGACGCACATGAGCCTTGTAATGCGCTGATTGGCAAGGCTGTTCACCATCTCGTAGACGATGTCCGCGTTTGCCGTGTTGTAGTGCGGCAGAGCGATCGTCTCGTTGTCAACTATCACCGCAATCGGCCGCTGGTTCCGGATCGAGGTGGAGATCTCCTCCCCGGTAAGCTCCGATCGATACGTTTTTGCCGCTGTCTTCTTTTCCGCAGCCCCCGCAGGCAGTGCCATCACCGCGCACAGAACAAAGACAAGGACCGCTGTCCACACTCTCTTTTTCATAGACTCCCCCGTTTCACTTAAAAAAGAGAGGGCACCGGAATCCCGGGACCCTCCCCTCTCAGTCGCTATATGCTTCTCCCGGATCAGAGAACGTCGTTTCTGCGGATATATCCCGGCAGATCCGGTGCCGCGATGATCTCCGTACCGTCGGAGATGCGCGCCCACTTGTCGACGATCTGATTCTCGAGATGAACACCCCTGCCGATGACGGAATGGCCAAGGACCACGCAGTTCTTCACCACCGCATCCTGGGCGATGATGACGCCTCTGCCGATCACCGAATTCTCGACCTGGCCGTAGATCTGGCAGCCGTTTGCCACCATGGAGTTCACGATCTTCGAGCCCTTGAAGTACTCCACCGGGCAGGAATCCGTGGTCACGGTGTAGATCGGCCAGTCGTCCGAGATCAGCTCCTGCGTCTTTTCCAGATCCAGGAGCTCGAGGTTTGCCTCGAAGTAGCTCTTCAGATCCGTGATCGATGCGAAGTATCCCTTGTGCTGTACCGCGCGGATATCCAGGTCTTCATTCTCCTTGTTGATGATATCCGACAGGCTCATGATCGAGGACGTCGCCGCCGCCTTCTTGACGAGGGAGACAAACAGATCCTTCTTCATGACGCAGGTGCCCATGTAGATGTTCGCCTCCGTGTTGTTGCCGAGGTTTCTCTCGATCGTCTTGACACCCTTCTGGCGGTTCAGCGTGATGACACGGAGGCCTCTGTAGTTGGTCTTTGCCCGATCCGTCTTGTGGTACAGGAACGTGATGTCCGCACCGCTGTCGATGTGGTCCTGCAGGAGCTTGTGGAAGTCCTGGCGGAAGACCGTGTAGCCGGGGACGATGACCACATACGGGAACGGCATGTGCTCGATCTGGTCCATGTTGTCCATGTAGGCACGGATATCGGTGTTGTAGATATTGTTCACACGGCTGTCCTGATTGAACAGGAGCTGAAGCTTGCCGTGCTTGGGATTGATGTTATAGGTGCGGCCGTTGTTCAGATGCTCTGCCAGAGAACGCGGATTCTGGCTGACATACACCTGAATGCGGTCGATGCCGCTGTTGGACAGGTTGGAAACCGGGAAGTCCACGACGCGGTAACGGCCAAGGAACGAGAACGCTCCGATCGGCCGGTAGTCCTGCATGCCGTCGACATAGATTCTGCTGCCGGAGGAAGTGACAATGCCGAATGCCTGTGCCATATTGCCTGCCATTTATTCCACCCCCTTCACATCATGTGCAACCAGCAGGATCTCATCGCTGTTCGGATCTCCGACCACAGCGCCCCTGCCGATATGCACGCCGTTGGCCACCAGTGCGCGGGTGACCTTTGCGCCCTCCTCGACGACGGAGTCGGGCATCAGCACGGTGTCGACCACCTCGGCATCCTTATCGATGCGCGTGCCGGTGAAGATGACGGAATGGCGGACCTTGCCGTCAATGACGCAGCCCTGTGTGACATAGGCTACGTCCACGTCGGCATCCGGTCCGATGTACTGCGGGAGCTCTGTTGCATCTTCGGTATAGATCTTCCAGCCGTTGTCGGAGAGGTTGAGCTTGTTGTCCTCCTTGAGCAGGTCCATGTTGGCCTCCCAGAGGGAATCGATGGTTCCGACATCCTTCCAGTAGCCCTTGAACTCATAGGCAAACAGCCGGCGGTTGTCCTTCAGATAGCAGGGAATGATATCCTTGCCGAAATCGTGGTGGGAATCCGGATTCTTCATGTCGGCGATGAGCGTCTTGCGCAGCAGCTTCCAGCTGAAGATGTAGATGCCCATGGAAGCCAGCGTGCTCTTGGGCTGTGCAGGCTTCTCCTCGAATTCGATGATGCGGCCGGTCTCATCACAGTTCATGATGCCGAAGCGGCTCGCTTCCTTCTTCGGAACGGAGAAGACGGCGATCGTGCAGTCAGCCTTGTTGGCCTTGTGCGCGTCGAGCATCATCGCGTAGTTCATCTTGTAGATGTGATCGCCCGACAAAATGAGCACGTACTCCGGATTGTAGGAATCAATGAAATCAATGTTCTGGGAGATGGCATCTGCCGTGCCGCGGTAGACGTCCAGCTCCACATCCGCCTTCTCCCTCGGCGGCAGGACATAAACGCCTGCATCTCTCGTGTCAAGGCCCCAGCTTGCGCCCCCTGCCACATAGCTGTTGAGCAGGACGGACTCATACTGCGTCAGCACGCCGACAACGCTCACACCGCTGTTTGCACAGTTGCTCAGCGGGAAATCGATAATCCGGTACTTTCCGCCGAAAGAGACCGCCGGCTTTGCGACCTTGTTGGTCAGGTCCTTGAGACGACTTCCGCGACCGCCGGCAAGGATCATTGCCAGCATTTCGGTCTGTTTCATGTCTTACGATATCCTCCTTCTTGGATTCCTGTCTGCGAACCCTCACCGCAGACTTTTGAATCTATTGTACTGTCTGTAAGCACTTTTTGCCAGTCTTCGTTAGTAATTTTGCGAGATTTTCGTCGTTCTTTACAGAATTTGTTGGGCCGTTTTAACATCACCATCACGGGAGCACTCTTTCATAAGAGGAAAAAGCCACAATCTGGTAGACGGGGATTTCACCCGCCTCCAACACCACCGTGCGTACCGTTCGGTACACGGCGGTTCAAACGTTAACGTGAACTTTGTCATACTCGTTCAGCAAGGATGGATATCCAAGACCGAGGAGTATCGATGTAGTAAGCGCGGAGTTCAGTACCTGAGCCATCCTCCACGGGCCTTTCCTACTGTTGGCCATCATATGCAAGTAGTCACCGGTGACCTTCAATGCTCTCAGGTTTCTGTAACGGGTTCTGACCTTCTTCCACTGTTTCCAGTAGATAGCCCGTATCCTCCGCCTGAGCCACGAGTCCAGCTCGGACAAGATCTTACGCATGTCCGCCAGACGAAAGTAACTTACCCATCCACGCACAAACTGTGCGAGTAGTGCCTCTCTGCGAGGGTTGCTCCATCGGTTGGCGCGACAAGTCAGTTCTCTCAGC
>Ga0256406_1001723_pt1 | contig 34191 bp, 32 predicted proteins | sample RumenRJG_03DNA_FD_185986 | JGI IMG/M metagenome (GOLD analysis project Ga0256406, IMG submission 185986) | Bovine rumen microbial communities from Lethbridge, Alberta, Canada - RJG_03 | ecosystem: Host-associated > Mammals > Digestive system > Stomach > Rumen | place: Canada: Alberta | collected...
TTCAGCGCAATAAGATAGTCAGCTCCCTTCCCGACGATGCCTTTGATGATAGAACTTTGGCACGACATGGCATCCGCAGTTATAACACATCCATTCATGTAGTCAGCCCGCTCAATGATTTTTGGCGCTGCCTTTATCTCATTGCTTTTCACCTCACACATTTCAGTGTCAAGCGGCAACCGATCGGTTACGCTGAAAGCGGTCACAACATCAGGAGAACGTCCGTCGCCAATTTCCGTACCCCGCATGAACTTACCGTCAATTGCAATGTGCCGTCTGTTTGTTCCATCATGCTCCGACATGTATTTTCGTGATAATGCCGAAACCAAAGAGGCCAAAGTAACGTCGTCAATCCCGCCTTCCATCCTGCAAAGTGTAGGTTCGGACGGACATCCCTTAGCAAGAATGCCGAGGTGGTCTTGCAAGTAGCTCAAATGGATCGTTCCAAAGACCACAATGTCCTTGCGGGTCTCGCAGCCGCATGCCCTGGCCAAAATAACCAGCAGAAGCATGTCGGACAACTTGTGCTTACAGTTGCCTTTGTTCATCCTACGATAATCTGGTACTGAGTGGATAAAATTTAACAAATCCCGGCTCAGCAAATGCGGTTTTTCAACCGCCAAACTCTTAATCCCTTATAGGGAAGAAAAAGTTGCATCCGAGATGATAAAAGTGCGTAATTGTTTGGTTATTAGCTAATTATTTTGTATCTTTGTAGTGTAAAAAGAAGAGGGGGCACAAAGTGCGTTAATCGCACAAATACCATAAACCCCCTCTTCAAAAATAAAAATATATGACAAAAGGTATTAAGAGCCTGGCGGTTGAAAAACCGCCTTCGGGCGTTTGTACCTACCGTCACATTCATTTAAACGTATTACATTATAAAATATTGTCTTCTATGTCGGCTTAAATGAAAGAGCCCTTAGGACGGCCTAAATTGAATGGTTACGTAGTTACTGATAACAACCCATATCCGGGTGTTTCTACCACCCTTAGTTCTAATGCAATAATTTTTCGTAATTTTCTTCGAAATGGAAGAGTCTGCTACTTTTGCCATGTCATTGAGAATTTTGCTTCTTTTGTTTAGCACCATAAAATTAGTAAAAATTCTGAAATGGCAAAACTCTGGGAAACTTATTGCTCCTCAGAGACTTATAAAAAATATTAATAACGAATAGCACACTTAGTTGCGGAATTAAGGCTCCATATACTTGTCTTTCCATTTTTTGCTGCTCTCCGTTTTAGCCTTATTTGAGACTTTTAATTTTTTAATCTCAGCCGTTGCTACCTTTTCCTTCTCGTTCTTCTTTGCGAGTAATGCTTACAGTCTCTTTATTTTTGTACTTTCCTTTGTCATAATATTTTACTTTACATTGCTATATTTTCTATGCAAAGGCTCTAATATTCAACGACTTATGTAAATTATTAAAGTTAATATATACTATGAAATATGTTTATATAAGTTAAGGATGAATCCTTGTAAATCAAGAGCAATTATGAGTATAAAAGCTGCCTAAATTTTTGACAGCCTACTTACAAAGTAAATGAAGAGGGTTGCTTATTATCAAGCGATAAGCACCCCTTCTTGACAGAAAAGGTACTTATCATAGAAAGCTTTGATGATTATTTTACTATTTCCTTGTAGGCAGCACCATTGTTTGGCTTTATAATATTCATGCCCTTATTTTTCTTTGTCAGTTTCGTCCCAGTCATATCATAAATGGTTTCGTCTCCAGACAAAGTTGAAATCTTGGCAGCGTTGATGCTGGTCGGGGTTGATTTTTTTTGGAACCGTATTTGGTTAGAACTACCAAGGGGCTGAATAACAAGCTCGGTTGGGGTAAGTGACACTATCTTAAATATTAAGGTAACGCAGCCGTTCGAGCCGGGCTCCAAGCCAATATGCAGCTTATCACCGTTGGTTATGGAGAAGTCGGAGATCCAACTTGGATTAAAAAAAACATACGACTGGCCATAGTAGACACCCGAAGCATATCGCATGTGGATGCCATAACTTGATTCGTAAATCCACTCCTTAGTGCCGAAGTACAACGTGTCTATTGAGACAATGTAGTTGTCGACAGGCTGCATAGCGGCTGAGCGTTCCCACTTCCCAACGAGGTTGCCCTCGTCAAAGTTCTGTGCCTGCAATGATAATGAGCTTACAAGCACTGACACTGACATCAATAATAGTTTCTTCATAATAATATGATAATAAAAGTTTATAATATACTACTCCCTTCTTTTCGTAAAGGTTTAACTTTTGTTTAAGAATATAATTCAGAACAAGGAAGGGAAGCTTTCCGCTCACTCTTGCCTTGCCCTAGCTTGCTATACAGCAAGACTTTATTGTTTTGGTCACCACAAAGTTACGTACAATTTTTCGTACTGCCAACTTTTTTCCTACTTTTATGCAGCTATTCTACGGTCCTTTCATTTAAATTTTTACAGACATGGCATGATTATTGCTCTGCTCCCGTTTCTCCGAATAAACGCTATTTACGATAAAGGTCGGATAGCCAATGAGTTAAGCATCCTTTACCCAAGCCAGATGTAGCTTAGGAGTTATTATATATCCCTCAAAATTAACGACATCTACAGACTAAGAAGAGAAATAGCATAGGCCAAGCTGTTCTTGGCGTAAGATGCAATTTGGTGTTGCCTTTATCTCATTGCTTTTCACCTCACACATTTCAGTGTCAAGCGGCAACCGATCGGTTACGCTGAAAGCGGTCACAACATCAGGAGAACGTTCGTCGCCAATTTCCGTTCCCCGCATGAACTTGCCGTCAATTGCAATGTGCCGTATGTTTGTTCCATCATGCTCCGACACGTATTTTCGTGATAATGCCGAAACCAAAGAGGCCAAAGTAACGTCGTCAATCCCGTCTTCCATCCTGCAAAGTGTAGGTTCGGACGGACATAACTTTGCAAGAATGCCGAGGCGGTCTTGCAAGTAGCTCAAATGGATCGTTCCAAAGGCTACAATGTCCTTGCGGGTCTCGCAGCCGCATGCCATGGCCAAAATAACCAGCAGAAGCATGTCGGACAACTTGTGCTTACAGTTGCCTTTGTTCATCCTACGATAATCTGGTACTGAGTGGATAAAATTTAACAAATCTCGGCTCAGCAAATGCGGTTTTTCAACCGCCAAACTCTTAATCCCTTATAGGGAAGAAAAAGTTGCATCCGAGATGATAAAAGTGCGTAATTGTTTGGTTATTAGCTAATTATTTTGTATTTTTTTAGTATAAAAAGAAGAGGGGGCACATAGTGCGTTAATCGCACAAATACCATAAACCCCCTCTTCAAAAATAAAAATATATGACAAAAGGTATTAAGAGCCTGGCGGTTGAAAAACCGCCTTCGGGCGTTTGTACCTATCGTCACATTCATTTAAACGTATTACATTGTAACTTATTGTCTTCTATGTCGGCTTAAATGAAAGAGCCCTTTAAACAAAAGTACCATAACCTTTTTATCAACAAGGATGAACTTGTAGCCCAAATGAAACGTAAGTTTGGTATCAGTCTTTTATTTGTTAGCAAGGTAGATACACCTTACGGTTACATAGTTGTTGACCACAAGAACAAGACGGTCTTCAAAGGCGGAGAGTTCCTAAGCATTAAAGAGCTGCTCCAGTTCGAGGATGCAGCCACTCGTTTTGCAAAGATAGAGCAGACTATCGACGACCTGCTTGCCGACAACCCGAAGCTCACCACGGCTGACATCAGCCGTGTCCTCTATAGGCAATTTGGTACACGTATCCACAGAGGAACGGTTTCATGGAACGGTGAGACCATCAACCTGCGCGAGTCTGTCGTTCGTCAGATCCATGACAACTATCTGGAGTCAAGAGGCATAGTTAAGCGGGGCAGCACTCATCAGCTTAAGACTGAACAGCTACAGCAGTCATCATCTGCGCACCGTACCTCCATAGATAGGAATGCGGGTTCCAAAGATACTAATCGTGAATACGAGGTCCGCCATGGAATGAACGTTAATGATATTGACGATGATCAGAGCCAACAGGCAAAATGGCGGAGATAAGATTCTACCTATGAAATTATGTGCAGATAGTTAACAAAATAGAGAAATTCCACCTCTCGCCATGACAATCAGTCCGAAAATGTATCTAATGTTTTTTTACTGTGCCATAAACGGAACGTTGTTGTCCAGTTTGTTCAACCACATTGCACCGTTTTCAATCTAATCTACCCCACATAGCTTCTGGATCATCTTCGAATGCATCCCTGAGCCCTTCATCTGAAGAATATTCATTTGATTGTTGCTCATGATAATCGTAATCATAATCATGCATAAAGGGAAACCAAATTACTTCTTTTATTTGGTCTTCCCTTAATATATTATCAATAGAAGTTTTATTAGTTTTGAGACAAACTAACACTTCCTCTGTTATATCCTTTCTGTCTCCAGACAAACTTATTTTATCGGACGTGCATGATAAGACTTTCTTTGTAGAACTTGTAATATCAAATACATCTAAAATACATTTGTCCTCTTCATCTTCCCTTAGGGCATAGATTATACCGTTAATTGGCAAAGTCATTAGTTTATACTCATAGGGAATTAAGGTTCTCTCAAAAATTTCATTACCATCGCAAACGGCCATCAGCCCTACAACTTCATTGTTGTATGCTAAATATGCATTTGTAGATATCATAACGGCTTGTTCGTATGTTTGAGACTTTTTCTTAAGTGAACATGAATATAATGAGACTTTTTCGAAAAATTCCCCTTCGTACTCATCATAATCTGAACTTTGATAAGAGGCAAAAATCGCATACTCTTTTATATATTTTATACCGCCTTTAAAACCTATTTGAAAGGTCGTCACATAGCTTCCATTTGGCAATAATATATCACACCTTGCCTTATCCTTATTTACAATATATTTTAGCTGAGCTAATAATCTGTTCTTATCATTACCAATAGTATTTTTATTTATACCAATTATGTAATATCCCTCTTTTTGTAAATCCTCATTAGGTGATATATAGTCGATATTATTATACAAGTCATATTTTGCATTATGCGCACCTACAAAGTCATCTCTCCAGTCATCATAATACTCACTTTCATCTGTCCATATAGTAGAATTTTCTCTAGAAACTATGATACTGTCGTAACTACATGGTACAATAGTTTTAGCTTGGTGGTCTATGATCCCGAATTTTCCTTCCTGAGAGACGAGCACAAGTTGTCCACCCCAATCTAGAGGATCTTCATATTGCGTAGGTACTATTATATTCCCATTTTTATCACAAATTCCATAATGGTAATCTGATGTTGAACGTACATCATATAAACCATCATCCCGCAATTGTATGCTATCATAGTAAGGTGATATAACCTTAAAAGAATCTTCGATGGAAGAGCGCAATAGGACTAGTTTGGAAGAAGAATCCTCGCCATGTTCCTTTAAATAGAAAGCATCTATTTTTTCGGAGTGAACATCTGCACTGTTTCTATATTCTACAAAAAAAGCATAGCCAAATGCGCGACATATAAAAACAAGCGGGTTTTGTGTTCGTTCCAGAGGCATTTCCAGGGCGAAAGGTATTAGCTGATCGAGTGACGAGTACTCGTAAATAGATCCATCTTCCTCCTCTGAAGGATTGTTATGTTTGTATTTAAATACTCCCCATAATTCGCTTCCATTGTTATTCTTAGATTCACACACGGACACAAAGTCTTCCCCTTGAAAAGATAAAGCTGAGATTCCTCCTACAGAAATGTAATGCTCATTTCTTTCGTATTTAAAGTAATGTTGGAAAAGTCTACCTTTATGATAAGTAGCATACCCATAATTACCTTTGTAATCCTGGGTAATGAAAAGATTATCTTTGTAGTGCCAAAGAAGATATACAGTTTTGCCATAACTGCCAGATGTTAGACTAATAGTAGCTGAATCAACATTAATCAAATTAATGTTCCTGTCTGTTATTACTACGAAGGTCCCTGTAATGGCCTTCTCAAGTTCTTGTATTATTTCAAAAAATTCAGCTTTGTCTTTTTCTTCGTAATGATCACCTAAAATGTCGTCCGGATACAAATGTGGCGACATCAAGTTGCTCAGTATTCTCGTATTCTGAACTGCCACAGTCGTATGACCATCAACTTCTTTTTCTAAGTCTGATGGAGATTGACTCTTACGACAATTCTGAATATAAGAGTTTCTTTCTATAGACTGTACAGGAATAATTTTTTTAAAAACAGAAGGAGCTATTATTCTTAATTCCTTATCTAAAATTCCCCAATATCCATTAGATTCAACAAATATATATCTTTCGGACGTAACAACTCTATCAAAACATGGCAAAGTCTTATGTCCGCTTTCTAAGTTGATAATTCCCCAGGAACCAGCAAATTGGAAGACTTTTATATTATCTTCTACGCTTTCAATAGTGCTACAAAAAAAATTAGTATCCATGGCTACGTCTATTTTATTGTCTTAGATAAATTTTTAACACAAATATTTGTTCTCATTGTAAAATAAGCATAACAAAGACAGATTCTTAAATTCAAATTGAAAGAAGTTGCCCTCCTGTACATTCTCAAGTGGCGTACTTAATTCTATTACAACAGGCGGCTTTTCTGCTTTATCCTCGTAGATAGGATAATATCCGATTCGCTTGAAGTTAGGTTTACGAATGTCAGAAATGAAATATTTTCCTTTTTCTCTGTCGAATGTATACTTTCCAATTAGACGGTCATCTCCCTCACGAAGTCGCCATAGTCGGGAAATTCTACATTTTAATGATGCTTTTGTAATATCCATAAAACAGAAAAGTTGAAAGGCTATAGAAGTTAGTGCACACTACTATAGCCTTACTGTAATTGTTTACCGAATGCTAGAAGCCTTTTTTAAACAACACCATATCTTCTCCCCATAAATCCACAAGGTAGGAGATTTCTATTGGGAAGAAGCTTGAAGAATGATCATGGTTTTCAATGACAGGGCAAATAATTTTGCCATCCTCAATGCAGCAGGCCCTTGCACCATTATTTCGTATCACGATAAGTCCTTTATCAATCTTATCATATACTTTTTGGAGGTCCACAATAGCAATCTTCTGAAATTCTGTGCAAAGTGATAAATCATACTTTGAACAATTGGTTATACCATAGGTAAAATAGTTGGCATTCAACTTATAATACTCTGACTCGACTCTATCCTTATGGGAGTTGTAGTCTCTACGGTACCGAATAGTAAAGTCGGAGTACCGATAGTATTTCCTTTCACGGAATCTCTCCTGCACGGTGTGAAGTAAACCTTTCTCATCTCTGAAAATATAATCCACGCCATGTTTTACGTCAAGATCGTTAAGTTGGGTTGGATCTACTTTTAATTCTTCCCATCCCAACTTTTTGTACACTGTAGGAATGGCTACATTCTCATGGATGTAGTCAGTGTACATTCTGTCAGTAATGTAATTTGTCATAATCAATCAGGTTTAACCATCGTTTGTATGAAGTTTATTTCATCATTGTCGAGGTCATATTTTTTAAATAGTTTATCGTCGCTCCATGGACATGAAAAATCCTGCTGTGGAACGAGAGCATATACAGAGCGTGACGTATGCTGTGTATTTTTCTTTAATGTTAGCATTAAATGAAAAAATCTTGTCTGAGTATAGCTATACGCATTATCCATTTCTTCTCTTGAACCAAACGGACCAATAACAACGTACGTCTCTGTACAGCAAGTATTGGGTTCGCCTTTGATAGGTTTAATCCAATCTGTTTTAACATCACCTGCACCTATGGCTTCGGGCACAAATAACTTATATTGATCAATCCATTTCGGATTGACTGTAATTTTGTTCCTTTGGATATAGCCAGTGTCTTTCTGCGCGTATATAAATACATCTCCCGGATGTTCGCTGTGATGATAATCTCTAAAATTCGATGCGAACCCAAAAGGCTTTCTTACGCTTACTATATCCTCCATAGAGAGAAAAGAAGAATGTTCATCAAGCTCCTTCTGTTTTACTTTTCTCAAAATAGAAATTGCGCTGTTATATCTGATAAAGATATCGCAGCCAGGTTCTATGAGGGGTCTTCTCATTTTAGAGACGACAACCCCATTATCATAGGTCGAAACCTCACAATCTCCTCTGTAGTCTTTATCCCATAACATATAGGACACCCCGCCTTTGATTTCTACACCAGGGAAGCAATCTACAGCGTGGGGATAATCAAAGAGAGTTCTAATCCGCTTATCTTTTAGCATTTCGTCCCTAAAATTATTAAGTCCTTTACCACCAGAGAACCATCTAGAAGGTGTTATTAGCGATACATAATTGGGGCGTATTTTCTTTGCTAAAGTTATAAAAAGATGATAAAGAGGCCTTGCACTAGCATCGTGCCCCCCGTCCATAACCTGATATGGTGGGTTTCCCACAATTGCTCTGAATTTCATTGCTTCATCATTATTAGTTTTCCAAAAATGTTTACCATCAATTAGAGTATTGGCAACAAGTGCTTGATTCTCTATGATGCCATTTATTATTTTCGGATAATATTTCGCGTTAACTTTTACAGGGCGGAATCCGGCCAAAGTACGGATGGTTATACTACGAGCCATAGGAGTCTTACAAACGACAAAAATGTTGTTTTCGATTGTAGCATCCCATAGGCTTTGCGCAAAGGCATGACCTATATCACCGTATTTTTGCTTCATCGCTTCCACGCGGGAACGATAAATATTGTAGGCGCAATAAAGCGGGTATAGACCACTCTTTGAATTTATCTCCAATATGCGACTGTCTGTGCTGAATACATTATCAGTAACATTTTTGTGACCAATATAGCGTGGCACGTCAAGCATTTGCTTATAGTCGTTATCGTAGAAACAATACCCTCCTAAGCAGTCACCCATATGCATGTTCACGACACGCCATGGGGTAAGCACCGTCTCCTTGTCCGGATTGCGGAAAGTATTGAAGATAGTGGCAATACGAGCTATTCGCTCTTCAATCGTGAATTTGTCGGCTGCTTTAGCCATTTCACGAATACGTTTCCCTGCCTCACGGAACACGTCCGGGTCGTAATACTTCTTGAATTTAGAGAAAACGTCCTTTGTCACGTCCTTTGGCATGAACTCCTCCCATGAAGTATCATCAACAATATCTACGAAATTGTCGATTGTAATTTCTTCGCTCTCATCTTTGAGCTCAGCTCCGTATATCAACAAAGGCATACGTATTGAAATGCCTCGCAGAATGCTGATAGCCTCACGTCGCTGAGTCTGTTTTTTCTTCAGTTCTTCGAGTCTTGCCTTTTCTTCGGGTGTTAATTCTTTTTTGCTCTTCTTTTGCAGTCTTTCCTTTTCCTCGTATTCCTCATCGGTAAAGCCTTGTTGGTTGACATTAATGTCACCAGTCTTTTCCATAGCCTTTGTCTTACCGATAATACCCTTGAGGTTTTTGAAGTCGATGAGATCAACATCGGACATCTTCAAGAGCTCATCATTATAGAGTGCTCCATCCTCAAAGCCACCACGAACGACACGGTCTATCTGAGCTCGCTTAAGTTGCCCCATCATATTATTTACATCGTATGGCTTCATCTGTGAGCCGTCAATGGAAATTATAGGGCAGAAGTTGAGGAATTCACCCAACACACGCCTGTCTTCATCAGTTTGTTTGCCAACCTTTGATGACACACGCGCTGCTTCGGCCAGTACTCTCAATGTACGGTCAGGTGCGAAGTCAAAGGCATAGCAATCCGTTTTCATTTGACCTTTATAGGTGAAAGGTGTTTGAACACGGAATATGGTTTGCATGTAGCTTGCTGCAGATGTACTGTAAGAACCTGCCATCATAAAAACGGCAGTCCACGGTTTGATGCTAACACCCGTTGTGAGCTTTCCACAACTCAGAGTGATGGTCCAGGTTGCGCCAGGGTCTGCACCTATGGCTTTGTTAACCATCTGAAGAGCGTCAGCATTCTCTTCATCCTCATCTCCATTACCAGCGACGTTGACTATTTGGAAATTTCCAAATATAGGATGCTGCTTGAGCTTAGTACTTAGCGCACGAGCGGACGCTACACCCGGAACTATCCATAGCGTATGCCGGAATATCTTGCGGAATTTTTCGTTAGAATATGGATAGAGGCTATCCTTGTCATCTTTACATAACAAGTTTAAGAAGCGATCCACATCATGGTCATGGATGAAAGTACCATCGTCGTGGACACGGAAGAATTCACGGAAGTTGAATGCCTTTTCGTCGTCCGCATAGTCATTCATCAGCCTCCCTAAGTCGTAGGTGTATATGTTGATGGCAGGAAGCCCGGCATAAGGGTTGGGGTCACCCATATGGATAAGATCCCATTCAGACTTCGCCTGTTGCTCCATGATATAATCCCACGTGAAGATTTCGCTCTCCTTGTAATCGTCAAGAAGATTGAAGGGCGTTCCACTAAGACGCAAGACCTTAGTTTGTGGTTTGGTAAGCTTCTCAATTACACTTGCGCCCAAATCAGTCTTTGTACCCTCATGTGCTTCATCAATGATGAGCATATTCCATGGCGTATTATAGACCTCTGAATCCTTCTCAAACTTACCACCTACTTCGTCGCTTCCACGCATATCCTGCATGGAAACGAAATAAACGAACTTGCCACCTTTTTTGGCAAGCAGTTGTAAAGACTCAAAACTTTCACCCTTTGTGCGTGAGCCGTAGTGATAGTCTGACGAATCGTAGAAAATCTTATTAAAATCCTCGAACCATCCCTCATCAACGACAGGACGGTGCGTTAGGATTAATGTCTTTGCATAGCCTTCTTCTTTGACAACCTGAAGTGCAGACAAGGTTTTGCCGAAACGCATTTTAGCGTTCCATAGCATCTGATTGCCCTTCTTGAACTGTTTGATGGTCATATCTATGGCCTTCTGTTGTTCAGGGCGGAAGACTATAGGTGTTTGCTCGTGAGTGATTTCGGAAGAATTAAGACTCGTCTTGCCATGTTTCACAGCTGCAATGGCCTTCTTTACGGTTTCGAGGTCACAGCAATACCACTCATTTGCGCCCTTAACCTTATCGAAAATCTTCTTCTTGATGCCAGAACGTTCCAACACAAGGTGAACTTGCTTATCATTGAATGATTTGATTTCACCATTGGAAAAGAACACCGTCATTTCCGTATAGAGCAACTGATAGGCTATGCCTGCAGTCTTCGTGTATTCATCAATTCGATGCTTTGCAGCCTTATTGAGTACAGGGCTGTTGGGCTCAGGGAAACTGCCTTCGTCCTCGTCGAGGGTCGACTCGCCGATTTTCAAGCAGTCCTTATGCCATTCGTCGTTGATGGCGAACACATATACAAATCTTGACTTCAGGGAAGAAGAAAATGTTGCCATATATTTAGGGTTTTATAAGGTCTATAAATCTAATTTTCCGATTGTTTTCTTTCGTTACAGGGTCTTTGTGCCCCCATTCGCGAATTTTGCAGTAGATGCCATTATGCCTTCGAATGTCGTCTTTCTGACATCCTTCGCAGAAGACGGTCTCTTCATGCTCGCCAAACAAGTCGCTTGTGATGGCTTTAACACCATTCTTGCAGCTTTCAGGCACAACGCCTTTAAGACCATCCATTTGCCAGAGGTTCCAGGATATAATATAGGCAATATAATCCATAGATGCCTCTAATGGTAGTTTGCCAAATTTATCCTTGTAATAATCAACGAAAGTAAAGAACAGAGCCTCGCGAGCCAAAAGCAGGTTGTCGCCCTGCCACTCAAACCCGTAAGTAGACATGAAAGCCTTTTGAGCCATCTTTAGCCACTCGCCGGAGGTAGTAGTGTTCTCGCCTACAACGCGAAGTTTACGGTCAAGCAATCCTATACGTTTGTTGATTGGAATAGGGTCGCCTGTCACTGTATCGTAGCGGCTAACTAAATATGGCCCTTCACCGCAGGAAACTTCCATAACGTTCTCGGACACATACTTGCGCCACGTCTTATTCTTATCGTCTTCGGGGAACACTATCTTCTCTGTGGTGGGAATCCAAACATGTGAGCCGTCTTCGTTTATTTCTTCACGATTAAACACATCTTTTCGCCCGAACCATGCTTCATCAACGAGGTTGTTTTGTGCATTACACACCCATGACGGGGTGAAGACTTCGGCCATGTCGCGAGAGCGTTTAGATTGCTCTTCTCTTGATTTTACTGCACGTGGGCGCAAGACTAAACCGTTTTCTCCAGTAATCTTAGGAATAGTTATTTCGTCATGAGGTTGATAACCACCTTCCTTGTCGGCATAACTAACCGTGGCCCAAAAAATATTTTTTTGGGTCGTATGATCAAAGAGTAACTGTTGGAAAACCGAAGGATGATTTTCCAGTAACTCGTTCTCGCTTATGTCAACTTCGTTGGCCATTACCTTTCCATTTCAAAACCCCTTTAAGAGCGTCTGCCGACCGACCATAGTCTTTGTACGCTATAGAAGAGAGTTACATTTGTTTGTAAACTATTGCGTGATAGTGGGTTGCACTTGTTTCGTCATTTGCTCTTTGGTCTTTTCGCTGATTGGTCTAACCAATAATATTGCAAATTTACGAATTAATTCTATAAAAACAATACTTTAATTGACTTTTTTTCTGTACTAATTATGTACGTCAAATAAATAAAATGTAAAAGCAGGTATTGAGGCAAAAATAAAATTATCAAACATTGGGTACAATCCTATACCTAAAGTAATAACAGAAAAAGTCTTTCGCTGAGCAGAGTATGTTAAACTCTATGCAGCGAAAGACCATACGTTGGTTCCCAAATCAGATTGACTACTTAATTTTCTTCAAAACAATAGGCTCTTCCTCATCTTCTTGATAGATGTACAATGTCTTACCGTCTTCAGAAAAAGACACCGTGGCTGTGCTAGACATCGTCGTGCCATCCACCGTCATTGTTACAGCCAGCTTATTATCAGAAAGTGAATAGGTAAAGTCGATCTGTTCATGACCATTGACGTTGATGTCGTCAAAGTGGATATAACCCTTGCCATTGGAGTTAAAAGTCCAGTCTTCATACCCGTCAGACGTGTCGATGTCACGCCATGTTCCGACAATCTGTGATGTAGTTGTCACATTGTCGTCGTCATCACCGCCGCAACTCGTGGTACCGACAACTGTCAGTACCATCATTAATAGAAACAGTAAGATCTTCTTCATAATTGTCTACTTCTAAGTTTGTTATATGGTTATATATTATTATACAAGAGAACTGGCTGATCGTCTTTTGCTTGGTCTTTGTTGTGCGTCTCATACCATAAGTCAATATCTTCTGGTAGTTGTTGACGAAGTTGGCTCGCTAACTGCAGGCCATGCTCTCTCCAACAATCGTAGTCAAAGTTCGGATTGATTGTTTTGTCAGAATAGTCCGTTGCTTGAAGATAATCATTGTACCATTGCTCAAATCCAGGGATGCTGAGCACTAATCTTCCACAGTCAGAGAACTCTATAACAATCTTCCCATTTACAAAAAAGTTGTCACAACGATTTTTCTCATCCTTGTAGATGTAGCCATGATGAGGACAGATAGTTAGAATATGCCTAATGAGAATTTGTCTATTCTCTATTTCATAATTTTCAATACACTTGTTTCTTATGAGACTTTCCACAAGTGGTGATTTTATCTTATTATAAAAAGTCATATTGTCCATATCATCCCATGTTCCATAACCTTCCTCATCATGAAATTCATAACGCGCCATTCGAAGCAGACCCTCGTATATAGCCTGAATTACTTGATAACGATTGCAGATTCCAAAGATTACAACACTTTCACAAAACTCGTTTGGTGTAATTTCAACAAGTTCTTTCTTACCACGATCAGGTATTCCTCCGTCAAAGCAGTTAGGGAACGAGATGGTTGTCGGAGAGTCCTCAAAGAACAATTTTATCGTCTTTGCCATTTCTAAATCCTTACGTAATTGGGTAAGGTCTGTTGTCCAATCGGACACGTAGCTCTTTAAAGTAATACCGCCTAAAGTCAACGTATAAGGGAAGTCAGAATACTCATGCTTGCAGACGAAATTTAGCTTCTCTGCTTCCTTAATCTTCGAATCATAGCCATAACGTTTATTATTACTGATGAATATAGCTCGGTCGAGTTCCTTCATGCATACTTCCAACGTGTCTGTATTTACACTGTTTCCTTTATAGACTGTCTTAGCCCCTTGCGATAGTGAACCATATAGAAGTTTGAAGGCTTCACTAATTTCCTTGTGAATCTTATTTTTTGGAAATACAAGATATGCTGACTTTTTATTGGCATAATCTGTCAGAATCCAAATGTATTCATCAACAGCGTCACTGTAATAGACGGTATTGCCGTTCCAAATATCACCATCCTTACAACTTGCCGTCAGCTTGCCTTCAATATGTAATAGCATCGACACCAATTCCGATGGAAACAGTACATACTTCTTTCCGTCATTTGACAACCAAATACCGTACTGTCCTTTCATCTCATAGTCACCAAATTCAACATGTGGTTCTTTTTGATGTGTGATTAATGGCTCGTTTTCCATTATTTGATTATTGTGAATGGTTATTAAGGCTTCCGGCATGGTTGCCTGAGTTTACTGACAATCAACCAGAAGCCTTTCTTTTTAGAACACAGTACCAGGTTGGTGTCCTGTACCAACATCTTCATCTCGTGAATCAGATTCCGAGATCGCTATGATCGTGTTGCCATGCAAGTGGGTCGTCTTTGCTCGATGAATGATGACCACCGCGCTTTCCGCCGTTCTTGTTTCCGCCTTTGAGGGCACATGCTGCGAGGATAAGTCCTCCTACTACTAATGGATCCATAATGAATGTATTTTAAGTTGATAATTTATAAAAAAATCTCGATATGTTCGAGATACAGCCTCGCTGACTGCTCGCTTTTACGATCTAAGTCGTTGTCAAGGCAGTACTCTTTGTAGTCGTTCTTCATCTCTTCGGAGTGATGCTCTACGTACTGCACCCAGTTGATTTGATGCTGTTGGAATAGTTCTACAAGTTGCTCCTCTGAGAGATAGACATCTGATGGAATATTCATACGTTTATACTTACTGGATACTGAATGTAGCCACAGGAATTTCTGTTGCAGAGGCCAGTGACATATAGAAGATACCGTACTCGCCAGGGATGGCTTCAGCAGAAGGTATTGTGATGATATAAGAATTAGCACCGTATCGGTGTCCGGTAAAGTTGGCATAGCCTATTTTTTCCGCCTCTGTAGTACCAAACAACGATGGAGTGATTGTCTGCCAACGTATCTGACGGTTTTTCTTCTTTTCCTTGAAGCGTACGATGCGAAACAAGTCACGCGGGGCAATATTGTTGTTCCCACTGTTGGCTATGAGACTGACACCATTGCTGCCACATATCGCAACATAAGGAGAATGGGCTCCCTCGAAAACGATATCCTGTCCCTCGGCGAAGGCCAAACCTGATATGGAGTTGGCAGCATCACTGACATTGGCTGCAGTGCTCATGACACGTACTCCGTCGACCATACCACTAACAGAATTGGAGGCGACTGCTCCTATAGCTCCTGCAGCCCCAACGACATCGGCTGCATGTCCGGCAATCTTGCCGATACGCGAGACTAGGCTGGTATGCTTAACCAGTGTGCCGTTCTCCTTGGGCAACTCCTTATAGGTAGAGTCACTTGTCAGGATGTAATAGCTGTTTGCGAACTCAGGCTCAGGAACTGTAATGTTCTGAGAGAATGAAACTATTGACATTGCCATCATGATGGCTGTAAGAAGAATACTTTTTGTTTTCATATGCTTGATTTTGTTTTCGATGCCGCAAAGCTACGTCAAAAATTTGCTCGAATCAATTTAAATGCTTAAATTTGTTGCCGTATCTTATATGGGTGCATAAAATGCAACTTCATTAAATCGACCGTAAGAATGGCTAACAAAACACGCAAAAATATCAAATGCAATTACTTCATTAAAAGGTATAGTATTGAGAGAATTCAAGATTTCACCGACATGAAACTAAGCGATATAAATGATCGCTTAATGGATGGCATGGGTATTATAACAAAGGACGATTATAAAGTTCTTAAAGCAGCTAAGGCTTTGTCCAAGCTGCTATGTAAAATCAATTTTCCAGCATTCTTAAACCAGAAATTCCATAATTTCCTCGTGGATAAACAAAGAGGATATCGTTCATCACTTAAACATCTAATTGAAACTTTGGAAGCAGGCAGTAAACCTATATACTATGCAGATATAGCTAATGAAAAATATAAGTTTGAATTGAAAGCTTTGAATAAGAACGCTACTATAACACATGATACTATACAAGCTGTGTTCTCACAAATAATTTACGACTTTACCGATGACGAGAACACTTATGGGTATTCAGCTTATTTTGCAATGGTAAAAGATTATAAGTTAAGAGCTAAACAAATTACAGGAAGGAGAATAGATGGAATGAATTTATTCTATGATGAGTTACGCCTTAATGATTATACAACTCAAGAAATTATAGATAAAGCTTTCGAGGTGACTAATTTCTTTTATTCGGCACCCTCAAAAGATGCCTATTCTTCAGAAATGGGTGGTGATATAATAAGCATAATTTTTGATGACAATCCCTTGTCAAGATTACTTTATTATAGGTGTATACCTTTTGAAAGCAGATACTATATAATGACACGTCACAAGAAGTTGTCTAATCCTCAATTTCGAGATAACATAGAATTTATAGCAGACATACCTTCCATCACCAATGGCAGGTCAGAACAGATGATAAGTCAACTCAATATGGATATTGAATTGTTAGAGAACTTTGCAATAGAGAAGAAAACGATTAAGAAGGAATCTCTAAAGACACTTGCCATTTCTGGAAAAAGACTGATAAACTTCTACAATGGTAAGTGGATGAAAAATTTTGCCATTCCAGAATAGTAATCTAAGATAATGACTCAATTTCAATTCCACATGTCAGACTTGCATCAGGTATTTAGGTGCTACATACGTCGTTAGCCACACACCATTATTCGACAGATAGAACTTTAGACCATCTGCCACCATTGCTTTGCAGTCTATACCAAGTACATAGGGTGTTCCATGGCGGGAACCTACTTTCGTGGCAATTTCTACAGTAGGGGAGAGATGGACGTAAAGCCTTGACTCGCTCTTGATACCCTCCTTATAGATGGATTCAAGAAAGCGGGTTGCCGTTCCATGGTAGAGGACATCTGGCGGTGTGCATTCCTTGAGTTCCACATCTACGTTTATGGAATGCCCTTGACGGGCGCGTATCTTCGTGTGCTGAGCGTTGAACTCATAGCGCTGCTTGTCGTTAGTGGCAACTATCTCCTCAAGTTCCTCCTTAGTGTAACCATGATTACGCACCAAGTCACGAACTTCACGCCAGCCGTGCTCATCAAAAGCATAGCTGGTGTCATGTCTGAGCAGGAAAGCTAAGTGCTTGCTCTTACGTATAAGGTCCTTTCGTTCTGACATAGCTTTTGGTCATTCTTATTTGGAGTTCCGTCATGAAATTAGACTCGTAGAATTGATGTTAGCCTTAGTGAGTACAAAAGTACACAAATTATTGGATTATCGGAAAAACTATCGTACTTTTGTAATCCAAAAATGAGGAACAGACAATGGACAAGACTACGTTCAAACAAGAAATAAGTAATTATACTGCTCGCGGCGGCAAATTTGCCTTCGCCTTCGGTGACATTCATATCCCTGTTGTCTATCACGAGGCAGTGAACATGTTGGGAGTGAAAATGCCGGCACATGAGGTATTTGTGCCTGTTGACTACTCCCGTGACTTGGGCGACAATCTCGATGTACTGATGAACAAGCTCTTGGAGAAGTACCCGCAACTCTCTGACTGAAACGACGGCTATGAAGAAGAAAATCAAACATGGATGGTACTGCAAGGTCTGCGGACAGTTCAAGTCAAACGAGAAGTTCAGTGGCAAAGGCCGTAGCCAGCATATCTGCAAGGACTGCCAGCGTCAGATACAAGAAGAGAAGTTGACAAAGATGCAGGTGCTCAAGATGGAGAAAGCCCAAACCTATGAGCAACTCGTTCCACAAATAGCATCTCTGATTAAGGACGTTGACAATCATGTGGGAGCGCTGGCCAATGTGTCGGCACTACTGCACTCGTCATTCCTGCATTATTTTTGGTGCGGGTTCTATATCGTCAAGGGTGATGTGCTGGAACTTGGCCCATTCCAAGGCGAGGTTGCTTGCTACACCATCAAGAAAGGACGTGGCGTGTGCGGCAAGGCATGGGAGGACAAGCAGACAGTCATTGTTCCTAATGTACTCCAGTTCCCCGGACATATTGCTTGCTCTTCGAAATCTCGGTCTGAGATAGTAGTGCCAGTGTTCAAGGATGAAGACGTGATTGCCGTCATTGACGTTGACAGCAAAGGCTATAGCGCTTTCGATGACATTGACAAGGAATGGCTGGAGAAAATTGAGAAGCTCATCAGTCCGTTGTTTGATACAAAAGTCGCGCCTTTGAAAGAAAAGTAGGCTATCGTAGATGGGTATCAAACTTTATTCGTATCTTTGTGCACAAACCACATCAGCTTACAACAATGAACATAGCAGACATATTTGAGAAAGACTATTACTTCGAGTTCGAGCCGAGGAAGAATTACGAAACAGGTAAGGTTGCCCATAAGCTTCCACGAGGAACCAATGAGCCAATTCGGTTTACTCTTGAGGAAATGTACTTGTTGAGACAGTTCTTTGAGGAATATGGAAGTGATGCGCTCTTTGATGAATTGTATGATTTCAATGAAGACTTATACCTTGATAACGCAGAAATCCTTTTGGATATTATATGTTCAAGACTTAACACCGTATATTCAGAAGATGAGATGATGGTAATGGACAACGTCTCACTGGATGACTATACAGTAATCTGGCCGGAATCTTTGATTAATGACGTTCTCGATGACAATCTGCTTGACTGGAAAGCAATAGAAGCTGCAGAAGAGAACACGGATGAAGATGACGATTAGCCCAACAGTTGTCAGAAAGATACATGAATGGTGGGAAACTCCAAAAGATTGAACGAGAGATGTTGAGAATGTAGGCAGCTGACATTTTAGTTGGTAGAACAACTACTAAAAGGGATATTCATTATTCGATGTTGTCTCAGCACGGACGAAGCACACAAAAGGCAACCTGCTACAAACCGCCGGTTGCCTTTTGCGTTACTTAGAAGATGTCGGTTATGAGTGTAAAGAGCAGCTTTGCAATCATCGTTAGCATACATCCCGTCATCGCGCCCAAGAAGCTCACGACGAAATAGGATGCCTTGATGAAGGAATCTTCCTTCACTTCTACCGATGGACGATGTGGAACGGACTCATCAAATGAATCATTACCAGTCTGCTTTTCGATTTTTGGCGGTGCGGCATTTGTCAATATTACTTTCCCTACTGACTTGGAACCATTGAAAGATATCGGCTTACCATGAGTCTTAACGTACTCTCTGTCAATGTAATCGTCAAGTTCAGCCTCACTCATACCAAAGTGCAACCCGTACTCGGCAAGGGCTTCACCAAGACTTGAAATCATCACGTCGTTGAATGAGGGAATTCGAAGAAGTTCATCCTCATTCTTCATACATAATTCACGGACGGTGTTGATATCATAGTGAATGACATCATTTATTACCTTTCTCTCTACACTCGGACGCAAGCCTAACTCCCGGATTACCCCCCAAGTTGAGCAGATTCTGTCAAGTTCAATTCTTTTCATTTTGTTGTGGTTTGGTTATCGTTGATTTACTTTTTCTCTTCTGATTTGCCTAACAAATCCCGTATCATGTTCTCAATCTCGTCATTTACCTTCTTGAAGTTTCTGTTGAGCATGATTTCTTTGTCACGTTGGCTCTTGAAGGCATAGATCTTCGGCAGCTCTACATAGTGAGATTCCTCACGGCGTATCTTGCCCATATCGAAATTGGTCTTGCAAAAATACTTCGTCGTCTTGAACTCAGGGCTCTCCTCAAGGTTGATGTTTGCAAAGGATTTCTTCTCCGTGGGTGTGAAGTCACGGGCAGCCTGTCCGGCGAGCCAGCCGGTGGCCATGTCGGCAATCTTGGCAGCAGGGACGAGGTTGTCCATTTTTTCACTGATGGAAGTGCTGACCTTCGAGTCATTGATGGTGATGGATTTGCTTGTCTGCTTGGCCTTGCCGAAGACATCGTTTTGAGCCCATTCGAGGGTCTCTTTGTTACGGGCTGCACCCATGAAGATGTTACCGCAGGTGGTGATAATCTTCTGCATGCCGTTCTTGCCATAGTCGGCCTCCAACTGGGGAAGTTCCTGAAAGCCGAGGGTGACAGCCACCTTGTTGCTTCGCGCAGTACCGATAAGGCGGTCTATCTTATGGAAGTAGAGCGTGGGCAGCTCATCGACGATGATGCTCACGGGCAGGTTACCCTTGCTGTTGATACGTGTGACGAGTCGGTTGAGAATAAGGGCGTTGAGCGAGCCGATAACCTGTTCCTTCTCCGGATCATTGGCGATGACAAGGTAGCTGGGACTGTTCCTGTCGGAAATCTTCAAGTCGAAGTCGTCGCCGGTGAACACCCAGTAAGCCTCTGGGGAAACAAGACGGGCGGCATTGACACGGAGCGTACCCACCATACCTTCCAACTGGTCATTGGCTTTGTTCTTGTAGGCAGACTGGAATGGTGCCATGAGGGACATGATCTTCGGGTCCTGCATGAGAATGTCAAATACCTCACTGTAGCTGCGCCCCAAGAAACTCAGCACATGGGGCATATCCGAGTACTCGCCCGTGATGGTGTCGGGCTCCACCTCGTTGCCATCCTCGTCTTCGTACCAACTGCGCTCGATGCATATCTCCTGCTTATTGCCGTTGAGATAGGTAAAGCCGTCAAGGTCAACGAACATATCATCGCTGTCTGTGGAGACATTATTGCTGTTGCAGTCGATGAAGTCGAGAACCACGTTGCCTTGTTCATCCAATGCCTTGTAGTCTCTCCAGTTATGGATGACGAGACGGAGCTTTCTGTTATTCCACAGCACATAGCGGGTCAGCTTCTTGCCGTTCTTATAGCCCGTCGGGTGGAAGTTGACGAAGAAGTAGATGATGGCGGCAAGGAAGTTCTCGGCTGAGTTTTGGAAAAAGGCTTCTGAGCCGCCTTTCTTCTCTCCACCGCCTTTATTGAGAGAGGAAAGGAGTGTTGCAGCCGTCTCAGAGGCTGCCGCCAAATCGGGAATATACTTCCGCTGGATAGGGTTCACTCGGTTGCTGTACTCCACGTCGGTGAAGTTGACGATGCGGAACCCGCAGTTGTTGGGCAGCGTACCCTGCTTGCGGTTCTTGCAGTACTGGTAGAAGAGATTGCGGGCCAGTGCCGGGAACTTATAGTCATAGACCATCATGGCAAAGCCTTTGGCACTGTGCTGGCGGATGAAGGGGTCGATGATGCCGAAGGACTTACCCGAGCCTGGCGTACCCAGGACGATGGTGGCGCGGAAAGGGTTGATGATGTTAATCCAGCCGTGGTTCAACTTCTTCTTGCAGTAGTAGACCATAGGGATATTGACGCTGTACTCGTTCTCTTCCTTATTACGACTCTGCTCGAAGGACTCGTTTTCAAAGTTCCACTTATCATCGCCAATCTTGGTATTGAAGTATTTGGCAATGGCATCAAGACTTTGGTGGATGAGCATAATGCCAATGACAGAACAAAGGGCATAGAGGCAACGGTTCAACGGGAAGCCGGAGAAATAAATGTCCCATGCCCCTTTATGAAAGACTAAGCAGAGCAGCGTCATCGTACATCCGGCTACCATCGGATAGACGACCATCGTCTTCATGTTCCACTTCAGGCTCTTCCGTGCCTTGGTGCCGATGCAGGTCACCCCGACGCAAATCAGCTCCATCACCTTACAGGAGAGGACACTGTCGAAGACCTTGAAGCGGTGGAAGAGCTCAAGGACGAAGGCGGTCATACGGTTGTCGGAGGTGATGGGGAGGTTCATCACTATCTCGACAATCAGGATAAGGTAGATGCACGAACGGAAGAAGTTGTACATCTGTTGCTGTTCACGGGTTTCTTCCACGATGATATGGGTTAAGTGTTAGTGAATGAGAATTCTGGTATTGGATATTAGAAGGCAGGCAATATTCGGAGGCGACAGTTAACGTTATTCATTCATTTTGAGTAACTTTGCACAAGTAAAGGAAATCAAGGCGAATGAAATCAATTTGTGGTGTCTTTACAAGGCATGGTATGTATGCTGTAAGATATTTGTTAGTACTGACCACCCTCGCACTGATGGGCGTGTTGGTCCATTTTCTGCACGACCGGTCGGCCATCTATCCTCCTGCAGCTGCTTTGGCCACAGGCCTGTTGGTCATGGACCGTCGCCCATGGAAGGTAGTCGCGTGGCAGATACCGGGATTTCTGACTGTAGCAGCCTTGTTAGGTACAGCTCTCGCTACATGGATGGCCGGTTACCCCGTCATCGCATTCACAATCGGATTCCTTCTCACCGCCATGCTCCTTCTCTTTGCCCATGCCACTCTCTTTCCGACCTTGGCTACATGTCTGCTGCCAGTGGTGTTGCATATCACGTCGTGGACCTATCCGGTGAGTGTTCTGCTGATGTCTTCATTCCTTGTGTTGCTCTCGGCAGTAATCAGCCGGAGTACGAGTCATGGCATGACATCCCCACAAATTCCAAGACTTGGAGGTATCACTTCCGTACAGGTACGCCAGTGGACGCTGATAGGAGCAGCCATTCTGCCACTGATGCTGTTTGCAGAGTTCCTGCATCAAGGAGCCCTTATCGCACCGCCGTTGCTTGTCATCTTCGTGACACTCTGCCAACCTGGCGACAAAAAACATCGGCATCCGCGACGTGTCCTCACCACCTTGTTTCTTGTATCCTGCTGTGGTGTCGTGGGTCGGATGGTACTTTGGGATAGATGGGCTCTGCCCCTGGCTATTGTCATGCCGCTGACTTGGGCACTTGCTTTCTCTGTGATGCGTGTCACACATGTCATCATGCCTCCTTTGGCAGCCACCAGTCTGTTGCCATTTGCCATTCCGGGAGATGTGAGTCTCTTTCCAGTCTTTGCCACCTTCGGCGGTGCCTATCTCATGGTATGTGCACGGACTGATGTCAGACGCTTCTTGAGGCACGGCATGGTCGTTCTGGTGCAAAGGGCACCTTCCAGTGATTCTCACAGACTATGAAAGTGTGCCCGATCATTTACCTTTTTGTGAGAAGTCTTAGTGTAGGTTGCTTAACAGCTCAGGCGCAAAACCATCAGCATTGAGGATGTCACGGTAGTTGATGTCGATATAGCTCACTCGGCCGCTGATCTGGTCCTCGGTGATTTCAAGTCGAAGCTTCTTCTCTTCGGGGAACGTGAGCTTCTTGAGGACGATGACGTTGCGGTAGGACTTGATGAAGTGATTGGCATGGTTGACCATATACACCGGCGTTAGCTCAATGGTCTGTGAGTTCGTGGCCTTCAACTCCTTCTTGTCCGTCAACTTGACGCGGATCTCGGCAATGTCATATTTGATGTTGCTTTTGTTCTCCAAGGAGAAGTCGATGAAGAAGTAGTCACCGACCGTATAGATGTTGTTCACCTGTGCGCGGATGCCATACTGCTTGGAATGGAGGTTGTAGAACTTCCGGCGGCTGGTGTAGATGGACCAGCAGAGACGTGCCATGTCGCCTTGCGTCATACTTACCTCAGGATGGGTGTAGTCACGCATATCCTCACGGGTGACGGTATAGACGGAGTTAGCTTTCTTTGGCCCTTTCGTGTAGATGACATTGAGCTGGGCGATGTGCCGCTCACCGATAATGGTCACGGTGCCACCGAGTTCGCCGTCCATCAGCATGGACTTGGGCTTGAGACGCACAATGTTATCGGCACACTGGTTGCCGACGAGCTTGTCGGTGGAGATGTCCACGAGTTTAATGTTCTCCGACATGATGATGTGTGTGGTCACCTGATCATTGACGAAGACGGTAGGCTTGCCGAGGTTGCTCTCAAAGATGCGCTCATCATCGGATGTAAACTTATGAATGTAACGGATGCGGACGGTGTCGCTCTTGGCATTGGCTTCTTGGATGCCTCCCGTGCTGCTCTCCGCATGGACTGACAAGAGGGAAAAGACAGACAGGGCAAAAAGAAAAAGTTTCTTCATGTTGATTGTTGTTATTAGGTTGTTGACTTCTTGTAACATTTAGCTCCCCTCTCTACGGGAGAGGGGCCGGGGGTGAGGCTTCTACTCTTGCTGTGTGTTGACGAGATAAACGATAGTATTGTACTTGATACGTGCCTTGTTCTTGCGGATGTTGTTCGACACGGCGGAGCTAGCACTCTGATACATGTTCTGCAGGGCTTGCAGGGCGATGATTTCCGGGGAGATGCCCGACGATGAGCCTGTGTCGAACTGGAGCTGCTGGCCAGCCACGGCACTGCCCGCATCCTTCACCATCTCACGAAAGGTGGACTCGGGAACGTAGAAGCCCTCCATGCCGTCATTGTCAAAGACACTGAGGCCGACCTTGATGAACTTACCGCCGACAAGGATGCTCGTGATGCTGGCCTTCACGCGCTGTTGGCCGAAGCCGCTCACAACACCATAGAGATAGGAGCCTTTCTTCAGGAGGATGCCCTTCACGGTCACGTCATCAAGAAGCTTGAAACGAAGCCGGGTGCCCTCGCGTGCCTTGGTGGTGCGGTCTATCATCGCACGGATAAGCGGAGCATCGACGGTTTCAGAAGTAGCAACGGTGTTGAAACGTTCTGAGTTGTCCTCCTTGACTTTCTCAACGACCTCGGTCTTTTCTTCCTTCTTATTCGACTTCCTGCGGGTATTGCCGGTGAGCGCATCAATCATCTCTTGCTGGCGTTGGCGGTCTTCGGCTTCCTCAGCCTTGTCACGGCGTTCCTGCTCAGCCATGTACTTGCGCTGCCGCTCCATGCTCTGGTTCTGTATGCGCTCCAACTCACGGGCATAGTTATTGAGGTCATCCTGCTGGGAGCGTCCTCCATAACCACTGTAGCCGTTGATGCGTCGCATGTTCTCCTGCTGACTCTTGAGCAGTTCTTCCTGTGCCTTGCGCTCCCGCTCGCGGGCTGCATTCTCAGCTTCAATCTTACTCCATTCGCTTGCGTTGTATCCGCTTGTCGTGGTGTCCTTTTCTTCCACCTCGTCACCCAAAGCACCAATGGCAGTGAAGGCGCCGCCATCACTGAACCGCTTGTTCATGGCAGCCATCTTGCCCTCCATCTGCGCACCGCGGGCATCGGGAAGACTCATGTTGATGGAATCGGTGACCACGCCTCCTGCTTCGGGCTTCCCCTTGCCATCGAACATTGCCATGAGATAGTAGATGACTCCAAGCAAAGGCAGTATGATTACAGGGGGAAAGATATACTTCGGCTTTCGGAAGTTCACCTTCTTGAGTTTCTTCAGATTTAGGTTCATGTCTTGTGTTTTTAGATGTTCTTGTTCGGTTGCTTGTTGTCAAGATAATCCACTACAATCTCCAGTTGGTGGTACTTGACCATGATGTCCACGGAATCCTTATGGCTTTTCACTGGGAGGGCGATGAGAGAGTCGAGGTCGTGCTTGAGCCGCTGGCCCCGGTTGGTCAGGTCGGTGGTCTGCTCCACCTGTAGGCTCTTCAACCGTTGTATGCGTCTCATGCCCTCAAAGTCGGGTCTTACGTCCGTCATATCACTAAAAAGTTCAGATTCATTGCTGTCAGAGCTGAAAGTCAGCCAGCTGCCGAGGATTAAGGAAAGAGTGAGGATGCCGATGGTGATGGTAACGGTACGCTTCTTATGTTTCTCTGCCCACTGGTTCATTCGGTCGATACGCTCCCTGATTTTGAAGTGTGACAGAAAACTGCGGATGCCCTGGGCGATGTGGGCATCTTTCATGGCTTTGGTTCGTTTGAGTATCTTCATATAAATGGTATTTGTCTGCGGCGCTTTCCCCTCCCTCTTAGGGAGGTCAGGGCGGGTCTAATAGTCTAAGTCTTTGTTTTCGAGCGTACGCCAGTTCGTGATGAGCAGTCCATGAGGATTGTTCTGCGTCCTTGGTACATTCTCTATCTCTCCCACGGTGATGATGGAGCGTTTGAGGTCACGGCTGCGACGCTTGATGAGCTGCGTGCCGAAGTACTTGAACTTCTTCTCATGCTCGTTGAACTGGATGGAGTCGCATTTGATGGTACAAACAGCACTGCTGGATATGATGTCGGAATAAAAACCATTCTCTTCCATAGCCTGTTTCTGCTTCATGGCCGTGCCGTCCGCCATGTAAAGAGCCTTGCCGAGTGTCCATTTAATGTAGTCATCGTCGGGTGGCAGGTTGAAGAAGTACTGGTGAAAGAGCTGGATATGCGCCTTGGCTTCCATCACGAAGTTGGCTTCCTGCAGGCTGCGCTCGGCAAGGAAGGGAATGTCACCGTCGAGAATGTATATCTGACTGCGCTCCTGTGCAACAAGACGGGTGCAGTAGAAGACGGTCAGGCCACAGACAACCACGCTGCCGATGACGGTCAGCAGCACGGTCATCAGTGCCAGACGGGTCTTTTGTTCTAAGGATTGAATCAACATAATCGGACTTGTTTGGAGTTAGAAGTTTGGAGTTACTTTGCTGATTTGTGATTTAGGAAGCAGGAGTTGGGAGAGTTTTGGAGTTGCCTTGCGTTGGCATGACAACTTCAAGTTCCTCACTTCTATCTCCTGATTATTTTCCATCCGCTCCTCCCGGTTTATAGTTGGAGTCGGACTTGCCCACATTATTTATACTGCGGGCTGAATCCGCGCCACGGATGTAGGATGCTCCGAGGCCTGTCTGTGACATGATAGTACGCGAGGCCTGAGCGAGCTTGCTGCCGCCATCACTGCGAGACTGCTGTGCCGCACCTGCCACGGAAGCGGCAAGGCTTGCTCCACCGGTGGCTACTGCGGCGGCTGTCCCGATTGTTGCGGTAGTGGCACTGATGCCGTGGCTGACTCCACCCTGTACGATGGTTGTTGCCGTAGAACCTGCTGCCGTCCCTGCGCTGGAACTGACACCGCCGGGGATGAGCCATGAGGAGACTTCGGGAACAAAGCGGAGGACGTAGGCACCCACGAGCATGCCCATGGCGTACATGCAGTTGGAGCCGATGCCCTGCAAGCCCAGTGCGCCTATCTGATCCCATGAGTTTACTGTACCCTGCAAGAGTGATTCATAGGCTTTGATGTCCGCCCGGAGGTTGTACATCAGGATGAAATCAATGTAATATAGGCACATATACACAACGAAGCCCCATAGCGACAGGGAGAGATACTTGCTGATCCACTGCGACCAGGCGTTGCTCCAAGGTGGGACAATACTAAGCGCGAACATGATTGGAGCAAAGGTGGCCATGATGGTCAGGAAGATACGCTGGGCGACAAGCATGCCGTAATAGGACATCTGGAAGATTAGCTCTCCGATGAACCTTATCACATCGTTTATCCACTCGCTGACCTTCGTCTCCGCGGCTACGGCGGCACGCTGGGCGTAGTTGTTGATGGTGGAGCCAAGGTTCTCCATGTTATAAATGAGACGATCCCACCAGTGGGCATCCTCGCCAATGGCCTGTACCTGCTTGGCAGTCTCGATACTGTCCTGCACCTCTCGCAAGCGTTTGAGGTAGCCGGCCTGTTTCTCGGCGACTTTCAACTCCAGCGCTGCTACCTCGCGGTTCTTGGCCTGTGCCATCATCATGGCCGTTGTCTCAAGTCCCTTGCCAGGTGCTTTCAGAGCCGAACAGATATAGCTGCTCGTGGTGATACAGATGGAGAGGGCGGCGATGCGCAGGAGCTTCATCACGTCCATGCCGCGCCGACCGAGCATCATCATCCAGCATTCGTAGCTGCCCATGCACAGGGCGAGCAACAGTCCCAAGGTCTTGGCGATGCTCACGGCATTGAAGAGAACAGCGGACTTGGGAAAGGTCTCCATCGCCTCCAACAGCTTCATCAGACTCTGGTCGACGGCAGGGAGCCCCATCGTCAGCAGTTGGTTGATGAACAGTGATGATAGTTGTAAATCCATCATGATTTTGTGGTTTTCATGAATTTGAGAATAATAGTGTCTTTCTTAATCATAATCTAATCAGTCCTTGCAGGAAATTGCTCCCCTCTCTTCGGGAGAAGGGCCGGGGGTGAGGCGTTTAGTAGTATTGCTGAGCCATGCCTACAAGATGGGCGACACGGGAGACGAGTTCCTCCATCTGCCGTTTGTACTCGATATAGGCCTTCTCGCGTTTGGCATTCTCCAGTTCGTTGCCAACACCCTGTTTGTGAATGTAGGAGATATTGCGGCAAACGATGTCGTTCTGCCGGCGGAGCTCATCGACCTGCGGAAACATCTTTCCCTTGCTCTTTGTCAGGCAAAAGGACAGCCCTTCCGTGATAGAACCCTGCATACGGGCAAAGTCATCCTTGAACGTGGAATAGACAAGGTCGACGTTGCGGTCGGCGGCACGGACCACTTCCTCGTCATGCAGCTCCTTGATCTTGGCACGCTCCTCTTCGGCTTTTTCGATTTTCTCCCGTTCCACCTCCTCGGCAGCTACTCGGCGGGGCATGACAGTCTTGACATTGGACTTGTGTTCCTTGAAGCGGACTCGGTAGCCGGACTTGAAGCCTGACCACTTCCAGTAGGTCTCGGCACCGGAGTATTTTTTGTGGAGGAAGTAGTAATACCAGTCGGGGGCGAAGTCCCATGGACCAGTCTCGATGCTGCGCCACTGCTTTTCTTTCTGCTTGTCGTGGACAATCTTCTGCGCGTGTAGACAGCCGCTCTCTCCTAAGGGGAAAGCAAGGACTATGGTCAGGAGTATATGGCAAAGGCTTTTTTTCATTGGGTTTTCGTATTAGTTTGACGTTGATGTTTGTAGTTTTACTATGCGCTGTTCCATTTGGCGATGACTTGGTTGGCAATCTCGTCAGTAACCTCAGAGTTGAGAATGTCCCAAATGTAGTCATAATGGAAACCGCCCATGACCACAATGCTGCACCACAGGTTAGCCTGGTCGATGATGCCGCACATGTTGGTGATATAGCCGTGGAGCTCATTGATAAGGTTGAGCTTCTCGTCCATGCTTGCCTTCATCACGTCCATGCCACTGGCCACCAAAGTGGTGTACATCCGTTTGATGTTCTTAATCTCACGGGCACAGGCAAGGTTGGCCTCTGTGTAGTACCACGCCACCATGGGCTTCTTGAAGGCTTGCTTGCCTGTATTCTTCGTGAAGTCGGTGTAGTCACGGATGAGTTTGTAGAGGTCGGTACCCGTCGTGGCGATGGCTGCGCCGAGGATGAGGTAGCTGTGAGCGTTGCTGAGCTTGGTATCGAGGGTTGTCCGCACGTTGTTGAAGCCCTCTGCGCCCTTTGTGATGAGACTCTGCTCACCATAGCTGGCCGTCACCTGTGCCAAAGCCTTTTCTTCTTCTTTCTTAAGAAGTTTGTGGAGACTGATTAGAGCCTCGATGGTCGGCTGATCGTTGGGATAGTCGAAGGCAAGTGCTTTAGACGGGCAGAGAATGGCGACGGCCAAGATACAGATTATAATGGTATGGTACTTCATAGTTCTTCGGTTCTTGATGGTGATTACTCCTCTTCTCTTTCGGAGTTATAGGGCGTTCCAGTCATGTATGAGTCCATCAACAATGTATTTGGTTTCAAAGACGGTTGCCCAGGTCACGGGGTCAAGGGTATAGAAGGCGTCGTTCCAAGAGCCGTACTCGCACATCATCACCATCACGTCCATCTTGTATTTCATCTCCAACAGACGGCTGTAGATTTTGTTGGCCAGCGTCAGACGGGTGCAGCGGTCCATGAAGTTGTAGCCGTCACCCTGTCCCATGTTGTAGCGTCCGCCGCCGTCGGGTATCTTCTGGCGGATGATGGGATTATTGGGAAGGCGTATCTTACCGTTGTTCACGATGTCGATGAAGTCATGGATGAGCCCCTCGGTCTCGATGACTACATCAGCAAGCTCGTTATAGCAGAGGATGGAGTTCTTCACGGGGTGAGAAGTGATGAACTTCGTCACCGTGGGGATGCCGGAGAGGATGTCGGCACTGAGCAGAAAGATCTCCTTGTAATAGGCTGTCTCCTCGCCAAAGCCCTTGACATTGGTCATGGACAGCTGGTAGAGTTCCTTGATGCCCTCCATGACAGCAGTGTACTGGAGCGTTTTCTTTTTCTTGGCCGAAATGGTGTCGATGCGCTCGTTGTGCTTATTCTCGATGAGCGACTGGGCTGTGGTGTTGGCTGTCACCTGGGCTGTCGTCCATGGATCGGCGACCATCTTCCAGTAGGCGGAGACTGGGAGGGAAAAAGTAAATGAGGCAAGGATGAGGGCGATGCCCCTCGCTGTTTTCTTCTTCATGGCTTGCATCGGTTAGTAGTTGAACTTATCGTTTAGCTGCACTCTGTACTACTTGTATGGTTGTCCATAACTCTTTGTTGTTGATTGACTTTCACCGCGAAGTCAAGGTAACGCTTGAAGCCGAGTCGCTGGCGGTCTTCCTCAATTTTAGTGATGGCGGTCTGGATGTCTCCGTAGTGCCTCTCATAGACTTTCAGGGCTTCTTTCTCGGCGCGTTCCGTGGTGTAGGCCCAGTAGCATTCGGGTGGCTCCTCCACGCCATAGACATCGGAGTACTGGCCGCGGCATATCCACACCTCCTTGAAGTAGTTCCGCCCATCGTGGTTGTTCAGGGCGTTGACGGTGAAGATCTGCTGCTTCTGTACCTGTGTCAGTCCAAGGATGGCACTGATGGCATCGTATCTGTCCTTGAACTTGCTTTGGTCAAGCAGGATTTTCACGTCCGAGTTGTTGATGATGGCTTCCTTGACGATGGGACTGTCAATGACATCGTTGAGCTCCTGCGTCACCACACCTGCTATGCCGTGGAACTTTCTCACTGTCTTATAGAGGTATTTTATATATTCCGCCATAGTCGGTGAAGATATTGCCTTCCATGCCTCCTCTATGATGAGTGCCTTGCGGCCTTTCTTGATGCGCATCTTCTGCAGGAACACGTCCATGATGATGAGCACGACGATGGGGAACAGCACGGGGTCGTCCTTGATCTTGTCAATCTCGAAGACGATGAACTTCTCGTCAAAGAGGCTGGCATCCACGTCGTTGTTCAGCGTATGCTCGAGTTCTCCCCCCTTATAAAACTGCTCCAGGATGGCGGCAAAGTTGTCAATGTCGAAAGTGATGCTCTTCTCCCGTATGATCTGAGGGATGCGCTCGATGGCAAACTCGTAGTAGCTGTTGAAGTTCAACTCACTGACGTTCATCTTCTGACGTTGACGCTCCATGCGGTCGATGCGCTGCTCGATGGTGACGAGGTAGTTGCCCTCGATGAGTTGCGGCATGAGGCGCATGAGCTGACGGTTGGCGGCAACTTTCTCGCCGTCGGTCGCGGCCCTGTCATTGATGAGGTCGTGGAGCTTGTTCACCTTCCGCTGGATTCGTGCGTAGGCTTCCTTCTCCTCAGTAGTATGTAAAGGACCGTCACCGGCCACACGACTGCCATCAGCAGTATAGAGATGATCGTATTCAGTATCCTGTCCGCCAAAGGCAGATGGATCTTCGGGTGTTTCGGAGGTAGGGATATCTGTTTCATATTCGGTATGCTTATATTTCTCTTCCAATTCCTTGCTGTGCTTCTCGTAGGTGCCGTTCTTCTTGTCTTCTAAGAGCAGACGCTTACGGAGCTGGTCGCGCTCAATATCTGTGAAGTGACTGAATGGCTTGAAAAAGGTTTCATAATACTCCACTATGGTCTGGTTGACAATCATGTCCTCTATCTTCGTGGGAGCCTCGCTGCCCTTGAAGATGAGGAAGATGAGCGACTTTAGGAAGTTCTTCTTCTCACCAAAGTTCTGCGCGTACTCGGTATCCGTAATCTTGAACGGGTTCATAGAGATGGGCTTCTCCTTCGAGTAGGTGATGTAAGTGCCTTTGAAATAGCGGCATATACCCTCGTAGCTGTCACCCGTATCGACCATAACCACATCGGTATTCTGCTCCAGAAGCTGGCGGACGACGCTGTTCATGTGGAAGGACTTACCGCTTCCGCTTGGCCCGATGCAAAAGAAATTGGCATTGTCGGTCATCTTCACCCTGCCTTCCTTGCCGGTGATGTCGATGCAGACGGGCAGCCCCTGGCGGTCGGTGTAGTAGGTCTTCAGCGGCGTGTCCTCGCTGTGCCGTTGCCGCTCTTTGTACATCAGACATAAGGCGGCGTCGGAGAGTGTGAGGAAGAGGTTGTAGTCGGGATTGAACGAGTAGGCGTTGCCCGGAAATGAGTCGAGAAAAAGCTCCAACTGGTTGTAGGCACTTTTGCTGGCGAAGATGCCACACTCGTAGAGACGGGTCTCAATGAAGGATGTGACATCGGGCAAGAGCTCCTCGGCACAGCCCACGAGCAGGTTGAAGTTGGTATAGACCAACAGACGGCTTTCCTGCGCAAGGATGTCAAGGACGGCCTCGATGTCGGCCTTGGCTATCTTGTTACTGGGGTCAGGCATGGAGCCGTGGCGCTTGGCCTTGCTCTGCAGTTTGCGCAGGAGCTTTCGCTGGTGCGGTATCTGAATGACCTGGTTATAGACCACGCAATCGGCACCGGGGATGGTACCGAGGAATGACAGCAGGTCGGTGGCTATCGGGTAGCCGTTGACGAAAGACGTGCGGTAGGGCTTGATGAGCGTGGGCAGGTCAATCTCGTCCACATCAACCATGTCGAAGGACTTCACCACGTTGCGCCCCATGCGCAGGCAGTCCTCGCCGGACTTGAAACTCTGCATGGAGAAGGCTCCACGGCGGAAGTTGAAGGCCATGAAGCGGTGGAGATACTCATTGACCTCGTCCTTGGTGAGCATGTGATACCACACACTACGGGACTTTAGGATGTCGGTGACCTTGCCCACCTTGGAATGGAAGTCGAGCCATGTCTTGGGGTCGTACTTAACGAAGGCGGACTTTATCGTTTCCTGCGTGATGACGAGGTAGGTGCGTATCTCGGTGTATGGCCGTCCGTTGAAGTAGCGGAAGTAGCTCTTAGTGAGGTACTCCATATCGTCGGTGATGTCGTGGTGATAGCTCTGACGGCACAGCACGTCCTGCTTCTGCAGAGCATAACCCTCGCCAAGCGTCTGGACGATGTTGTTCAGAACGTCGGCATAGGCCATATACTGGTCGGCATCGGTGGAGTACTGCTGCACTGGGTTCTCAATCTCGATAATGACGGATGGATTTCCGTTCTTCGAGAAGAGAACCGTGTTCACCAGTTTGCCATCGGCATCCTTGATGTCCTGGAGCTGGGCGAAGAGTCCGTCGAGCGGTTTCTTGTTGTTGGCCATTAGATTGATTGGGTATTGATTAGCTGGTTTGATTGAAATGCGGCTTCACCTCTCATACATCTTGTAGAAGAAGTAGATACCGGGATGCCGTTTCTTGTTGTGCAGTCCACCCTGCTGTTTGATGAAGATGCTGAGCAGGCTGACAGCGGCAATGATGACCATGGCGATGAAGCCGGCCAGCTTCCCCAAGATGATGGAGAAGAGGATGAAACCTATGAAACTTGCGCCGATGGCACAGGCGGCAAGGGTGAGAAACCGCCCCCGGATGCCCATGAACTCCAAAGGCTTCTGCAAGCCCTTGAAGACAGGAAAGCCGTTGAACGAGTTGTCCATAGTCGTATGATTTGTGTTTGTGTTGTTGCATTGGTGTTATATCGTTTGTCGGAATTTCTAAGTAAAAAGGTGTGGGAGCCGACGCTTCGGTCTTCCCGCACCTTAGTGCCCGTTACACAGTTCCGGGGAACTGCGAGATCACTTCTTGCGGTCGATTATCACTTCTATACTATGAAAAACATTTTCTCTCGGATTGTACGTGACCTTATCATATCAAAGTGAAAACCGGAGCCTCACGGCTTAATGTTCTACTTGAAGAACAGAGGTAAAGCCTCTGACATAGCGATAAATGCGACACATCCGCCAATGGTAAGCATGATGGTCTTCTTCACATCCTGGTCACCATTGCTCATCTTGAAATAGACGTTGAATGCGCCCACCAACG
>Ga0256406_1001725_pt1 | contig 34153 bp, 29 predicted proteins | sample RumenRJG_03DNA_FD_185986 | JGI IMG/M metagenome (GOLD analysis project Ga0256406, IMG submission 185986) | Bovine rumen microbial communities from Lethbridge, Alberta, Canada - RJG_03 | ecosystem: Host-associated > Mammals > Digestive system > Stomach > Rumen | place: Canada: Alberta | collected...
ATCTAAGTCTCTCAAGTAGCCAGCTACTTCCTCTTTCAAACCAAGATGTGTCATCTTGTCAACGGTTGTAGCACCGAAGGAAGCAGCATAAGTAATCACCTTATCAGCATTCAATCCATGTCCAAACAGTTGTGGCGAGAAACCGAACCATGTCTGTTGGGCAAAGTTAAAGACCTCGTCGCTACCAATCACGACAATATCATGGTGACTGTCGTCATTACCTATCTTTACACCCAAATAAGGAAGGAACTCTTTAGAGAATCTTTCTTGGAACGTATATATAGTCTTGAAACGTTTTACGAAGTCCCATCCCCACAGCCGTTTTATGAGTTTCTCATACTTTGCAAACCTTGGCTGTTTATACTCCTCTAATTGCCGACCAGGAATGATATTGATGTAATCAACCTCATGTCCCAAGGCCTCAATGTTCTTCCTCAATGAGAATGCCTGAAGAAAAGAACCATAGTTCTTTACTTCTTGCATTGACAGTATACCTATTTTCATTACTTGCTTTTATTTGATTTCCATCTTCTGAATTCCAGCATAGCAGCAAGAATTCTTGGGTGGATGAATTGTACTAAGGCTCTGAAACGCTCCTTTTTGTTTAAGGGCGCAAATATTGCTCTATATGAGTAACTTCTCAAAGTTCCATAACAATGATGGTACAAATTCGGATATTTCTTTCCGACTTTTGCTAATATCATCCAGTTGTACATGTCTCCGCTTGTGTGCCAATAAGCGAATCTGCAAGCTTCCAATAGCTTATTAGATTTTATTGTCAGGTTCTCTCCGATGATTTTAATTGCCTTTAAAGCCATCTTGCATTTATCAATGGAGAACTTCGTCATTGCACTTTGAGAGTTATCACGTCGATAGCAATAAATCTTACGGTTGCCTATTGTTACTATGTCTGCTTTGAGAAAAGCCTTAACATTAAAATTAAATCCCTCACCTATATAGACATCTGGGTAGAATCGGATATCGTTAGAAAGAAAACTACGTTTGAATATCTTGCAATACACACCAATAGGTATGTGGTAATAAAGAATGTCTATTGCAGCTTGTTCACCGGTGACGACTCTTATGTTATCTTTTCTAATTTGATTCCCACCAAAAGTAGAGAACATTTTAGTTGTTAGGGCAATATCTGTATTATGAGTCTTGGCAAGTCGGAGAAGATATTCAATGTAATCAGGCTCCAATATGTCATCGGCATCTGAAAAACAAACCCAATCACCACTACATTTCTCTATGCCATTATTTCTTGCAGTACTAACACCTTGATTTACTTGGTTTACAATTTTAACTCGGCTATCTTTTTCAGCATAATCATTCATTATGCTTAATGATTTGTCCGTAGAGCCATCATTAACCAAGACAACTTCAAGATTACTATAGCTTTGTCCCAATATTGAGTCAATACAGATGCTCATATATCTTTCTGCATTATAGATAGGGACTATGATTGATACTTTATCCCTATCCATAGCAGAAGCAATAATTAAGCGTTAATCTGCCCCCCCCTAATTGTTCGGATGAAGCTTGAGTTTTTTTTGTATTCATACTATCTTCTTTTTGAAACTTCCTTATTCTAAAGTGGTTAATGATTTTTGCTGCCCAATATGGACAGATACTAAATAGAACTCCACGGAACTTTTGTTGAAATGAAATTGGTGCTGAAAAAGCTCTATAAGCTTGTCGCTTACATACGGCTTTTATATCTGCATAGAGTTTCTGATACTTCTTTTCGACGCCACATCCAACCATCATGTTAAGGCAATCACAATGTGAATGCCAGTTAGAGAAAGCCCATGCCTTAATAATTTCGGGAGTCTTATTAATTAAGATGTCTCTTATGTATTTCTGAGCTTCTATACAACTTGTGATAGAATGTAACCGAAATTTTGATGCTCCACTTTCTGGATCTCCAACTCTATAATGATAAACGTTCCTATGTCCTCGTGCAACTCTCTTCGCCTGCTGAAAGCATTCTATAGAGTAAGCAAAGCCTTCACCATTGAAGAATTGCGGTTGGAAACGAACGTTGTGATTGAAAATGATCTCGCGGCTCACTAACTTATTCCATGGTGCTATGATTATTTTATGATATAGCATATCTGTGGCTGCTGTTGGCCACTTATAACATCTACTCTATCATTCTCAATCTTGTTAAAGCTATCCTCATTTGTTTTACCAAAGAACTTGTCTGCTGTTGGCGTAAATGCTATTTCGGCATTGTTGTCTCTTATTAGCTTTAGATAATAGCTTACGAAGTCCTTTGAGATTATATCGTCTTGATCCATAATGCAGATATAGTCACCATGCGATGACTCGATACCAGCATTTCTAGAATTGCACACCCCAGAATTCTCCTTATGGATTACTGCTACTCTTTTGTCTTTCTGCGCATATTCGTCAAGTATGCTCCCGCAACTGTCAGGAGAGCCATCGTCTACCATTATGACTTCGATGTTATTGTAATCTTGGCTTAAAATGGAGTCCAGACATTCGCGCAGATATTTTTCTCCATTATAAACAGAGACTATAATTGAAACAAGTGGATTCTCTTTCATAGTTATCTTCTATCTATAGTTCCTCTACCACCGGAGATGTAAAGTGTATCTCCAACTATCATATCGCCAAGACTGCTTACCATCAACTTCGCATATTCGGCTATCTCGCTTGGTAATGTCAATCTGTGGTTCTCATTATCTGCCGAGTAGATACTGTCGCCATCTTTGAAGCCTAACAGTTTCGTTGCCGTTGACCCCGGAGCAATAGCATTGACTATAATCCCATATGGCTGTAGTTGTTGAGCAAACCCGAGAGTCATGCCTTTAATTCCCCATTTCGACAATCGGTATGGTGACCAGGCGGGTTCCAATGCTGTCGAAGAGGAAATGTTCAGTATGTGTCCGTGAATCTTATTCGCTACCATGTGCTTGGCAACGTTTTGTGTTACAAAGTATGTTCCCTTAAGGTTTATGTCCATGATTGAATCATAATCCTTTTCCTCTACCTCCATAAAGTTCTCAAAGACTTTAGTTGAATGTATGCCAGCAGAGTTTACAAGTATATCGATATGTCCGTATATAGCAATTGCCTTACTGACTGATTCTTCTATCCCCTTAATGAAGGAGAGGTTAAGGATAACCGACATGCCTCCTCCAAGTTCTTCAAGCTTGCTGGATAGTTTTTTCTCGTTGGTTCCAGCTATAATTACTTTGCATCCACTTTCAAGGAATGCTTTTGCAATTGCAAAGCCAATTCCGCCACTACCACCTGTGATTAGTGCGACCTTATCTTTTAATAGGTCATCGTTTACTGTATGTTGTATTGGCACGTAGTTCTTTGACTTCAAAGCTACAACCGTACCGGTAATAATTCGTTTAAGTTTCCTGAGTGCACTCATTGTTACTTCATATTCATATTATAGTATTTTATCCAGTCTACCTGTAATGTCTGAGGTAAATCCTTACTCTCTGCAACGTGGTCAGTGGACCATGTGCTGCAAGCCAATGAAATGTATAATTGGTATTGAATATCTTGTGGCCAATCAGACAGGCTGCCCTTTGCCCATTTAGAGACTGTCTTTCCGTCTACCGTCATAGTTATTTCCGTTGGCGTATATTCCAAACTGTAAACATGCCATTTGGTCACATCAATAGTACTGACTACTTTTGGATATTGCTTGTGAGTTTCAGCAGTCGATGTCATCTTCCCCCAAAGATGAAAGTTAGCTTGGTATTTGTTCTTCCCATAATCCGGCCAATGTTCCAGAATGTCAATTTCTCCTTTCAGTTGATTAGTACTGTTCAAAGCATTCAACCATAATGCGGGTCGACATTCCTTTGTAGCTGGTACTTTTGCTCTAATTTCCAATTTCCCGTATCCAAATCTTATACCGCTTGGCTTAGTCCATATAGACGTTGAAGTGAAGTCGCATCCTTTATATTTTTTCTTTTTCAATGTTATCGTCAGAACACCTTTCCTTATCCTATAGTTTTGATCAGAAAAATACACATTATGACCTTTAAACTCAGCAATGTCTATTCCCCATACCTTTGGATTTAGCCTTGTCGTTGAGAAGTTCTCCACAAATACAGGCTTCTTTTCAAAAGTGTTCTGACTATGTATTGGCAGTATTGTCATTAAGAACAAACACAACAACCCAAGAAACAATTTTCTCATTCGCATTTGATTTTTCTTCCTAACATTTATTCTTTCGCTGCCTAACAAAAGATTACTCGTTGCTTAGCAAAAGATCTTTTTCTATAAGATTACAACATTGATATAATAGTAGATACCCCTTCGAGACTATGTGAGAGGACAGTCTTTATGCCATACTTGCCCCCATCAATACGGTATCGTTTCATTGCTATCACAATGTGGACAGAAGATGCAGATAGCTTGCCTTGAACTTCTCGAATGTAAAGTTCTGCTCATATATCTGCCTGCCACGCTCAGACATACGTTTGTAGTCTTCCTGACTTATGTTTGTAAGTGAATTTAATCGGCTTGCAAGCTCATCCCACGTATTTACGATAAAGCCATTCTCTCCATTGTGAACAATCTCCGTGTTACCGCCAACATCATTGCAAATGGCAGGCGTACCCATCATATCTGCTTCAATGAGGGTTATCGGCAGACCTTCAACTTTAGAGTATAACAGCATATAGTCGCATTTATGAAGCAAATCATAAACATCTGAGCGAAAGCCGAGACATTCAAATCGTTCATCACCCTCGCACAACTTTTGCAGTTCGTCATAATTGGGGCCGACACCGGCAAAGAGTATTTTAATGCCATGGCTCAACTTGTCTTTCAAGTGCTTGACAATCTCCACTTGCTGCTTCATGTCGTTAATTCTGGCAGGAAGTAGGAGAGTAATCTTCCCTGCCGATGGAATACTATGCGGCTCTGGATGAATATCACGTACACAATTGAATATCTTTGTTATATGCCCACGTGACACACCAAAGTATTCTGTTAGATTCTTAATTCCTGCATCAGAGATGGCTACAATATGTTCAGGCAACTTCGTCGTAAGCTTATGTCCAAAAAGCATACTGTGATGGATATAGACAATTTTAATGTTTTGGAAGAACAGCTTGTTAAGCAACCAGAACAATATCAAGAACTTCCGCTCATGCACTATCACAATAGAGTTCCTGAACATAAAAGGATTACGTAGTTTCACATACTCGTTCCTTCCTATATCTAAATCCTTATGCAGCTTCTCAAATGGAATAGTCCCCACAATTTTTGCATCGTAGTCATCCTTGACAGCATGGTGAACGTCCATCACCACTTTCTGCACTCCAGTTATTTTAAAAAGTTCTGAGTTAAATGAATATACTTTTTTCATTTTCTTCTATTATAAGACTTTACAAAATTAATTTTTAACATATCTTTTAAATAAAAAGTCATAGGATTAATAACTTTTTCGTGACTATCGGACTATTCATTAAAAACAGATATGATTGGTATATACAAATGAAAATCACATCAACGACCTCTCATGGTGCAAGGCACAAGAGAGGAACAGCAGTTACTGGCAAACTGCGTAGTATTATTGTCAGGCTAGGTGTTTTGCTCATTATGAATCTTCCTGCATGTAGGTGTGGGACTTATGACCAAACCGAGCAGCCTCAACAGATTGAGTGCTCTATAACAATAGGGTCTAAGACTTTCCATCTTGAATTAACAGTTCAATGATAATCTCTTTACACATAGTGTCGACATTCATATTGTGTCGGCATTATGTTTTTTTCTATGTTTTTACTCTTCCATCCTCTTCTTTACCTTCTCTATTACATCCATGATCTCAGGAGTCTTTATGCTGCCATCCTCATGATCCTCAGTAATAAAGAGATTGTCGCCGATTTTGAAGCCGATGGAGTTGTAGAACTTTAGCTTCTCTTCCCACGCACGCTTGTATGAAGGAATATTCATCATGCCTAGATGTTCCCACAAAAGGGTATCGCCGGAGTCAGAAGTAAAAGTAAAGTCAGGCAGTCTATGAGTTCCGTCTTCTGCAATCAACTCCTTTTCATAATAGAAGTCTTTGCCGTGTTTTAATCCTGCTGCAATAAGCTGATTTGCTATGATCACCTCAGATTTGCTCCTTACTATAAGGTTCTTGTCGGCGGTAGTATGAATCAATCCTTCTACGTAGGGGATGGACTTTTTATTCTCTCTTACTGCGCTGATGCCGAATAGATTCGAATTTCTTAATGCAACAATTGATCTATCGGGTGAAGACAGACCTTTTAACCATGAGGTATCATCCTGCACAAAGAGTATTAACCGCTTCTTTGCACGTGTAAGGGCTGTATAGACCAATTCTCGTGATAATATTCTTCCGCTCTTAGGCAAAACTACTAATACGGTATCAAAATCACTACCTTGGCTTTTATGAATGGTTATGGCATAAGCCAATTCCAATGAAGGGATAACATCCTCACCCCTTTGAGATTTATATCCGAATGTAATTCCTGGATATCCGGCAAATACGGCATTGGCATACCCACTCTTGTTGTTAATATTATAGACGCAACCTATCTGACCATTTGAAAGTTGTCTTTTTGTTTTCTGCTTATCCTTGTGTATATAGGCATCCCTCTTTTCATTGACCAATTGGATGACTTTGTCCTTTCGATAGATTTTCTGATTGCCTATTTCAATGTGATTACCATTTCTATTGGTTATGTCAAGAATATCTTGGAGGTCACTGTTCAGTTCAATAGAGCCCCACATAGGATTTCTTACAGGGGTAAGTATCTGAAAGCCCTCCACCTTTTCTGGAGATGATATTATACCTGTAAGGTCATCCAAGCCCATGGCAAGGATCAATCTGTTTGCTATTGTATTAGCGTCAACTCTGAACTCGTTCCCAAGCACAGTTATTAGGCGCTTTTTTATATCATCTGTATCCTGCCATGTATAAACAGATAAGTCGTTGTTCAAATCGTCATTAGCTATTTTGTCAAATATAGCATCTCCAGATTTGTCTGGTTTTTCACCAGAGAACCATGATGCTAAAGCTAATATATCAGACTTACCATGCTCTGTCGTTCTAACGACAGTTCTAAGTTCTGCTAATGAAGCATGCTCAGGTGCTTTAGAATGAGTTTTTAGATAGTTACAAAGGTCTGCAAATGGTCTCCCTGGGCCTATAGGAGGTAACTGATAAGGATCACCTATCAGTATGACTCGTTTTATTGTACTAAAATCTAAAAGATTAAAGAGGCAATAGAAGTCATCGATTGTAAGCATTGAGCATTCGTCAACGATTACGGTATTAGCCCCACTATATTTTTCAGAATCGTCATTAAACTCAGGCATCATGGTCTTGCCATTGAAACTATTTTGCCTTACAAAGAACTGGGCTAATGTATAGGCTTCTCTATTGGCCATCTTTCCAAGTCTTACCCTTGCCTTACCTGTAGGGGCGAGCAACAAAACTCCTCCATTAGCTATTTTGTTGGATTTCAAGAAAGCTTCTACCACCTTAGTCTTTCCTGTTCCTGCCGGTCCAGTAAGTACAGAGAGCCTACGGTTAGCCATAATTTCCAATGCCTTTACTTGGTCTTTTACTGCCTCTGAACTTCTTTCATCTTTAGGGTTGAAATTTTCAAGACTTGATACAATGAGTTCTTTCCAATTTTCTTGTATTTGTTGCCGTATCGGATACTTAGCTCTTGCTATAAGGACTCTTGATAAATATTCCTCTTCCTCGGTGTAAGCTTTAAGTTGTAATGAAGTTCCATTATCATTAGTGAGATAGCTTATCTTTTCTGACATGAAATCTTTCACTGTTGACAAGTATCCCATTGGAATTTTATCTTGGTCATCGCTGAAAATATCATTCAGATAATCAGATATCTCCTTTTCTGACAATAATGTATCTCCATCAAGTAATGCTTCTTTTAAACGATAAATGATTAACGATCTTATTCTTCGCCTATCAATCTTGTTGGTCACTACTGATGGTACGACAGGCGTATTACTACCTTGTTTATCTACATCCGGAATAAAAGCCGAGTCTATCATTTCTGTTGTAACAATAGATTCGGGTATATCTAGGTTGCTATTCTCACAAAGTAGATATGGGTTCTCTATAATTTTCCTAAAGAAGTTTGTGTCATGGTTATCATAGAATGAACGGATCTGGTCAGGGCTTAATTCTATTCGGGACAAGAACATAAGGAATTCCTTCTCCTTTCTGCCTGTAGCATTCCATGCATCGCGATAGTATGGCAATCTATCTTTATAGGCAACATTACCAAGATCGTATCCTTCATTTAGCAATTTCTCAAATGCAAGCCAAGGATTGTCCTTAATGCCACAATAATGATGTGCATAAAGGTCCTGCTCTATCATATATGCATATTCGAATCCGGCAGCGCTTAATGCATCTGCGAAAGATGGGAATGGACCAATATGTTTCTTGACCTTGCCGATCTCCCCGTCTATCCATCTAAGTTGCTTGTCCCAATCGCCACCAACCAGTTTATGCTGTTTTACATTTTCTAGACATCTTTTAGCAGCATTGAGGATAATCAGCATATCATTATTGCTGATATAATCGCAGCCGAAAGATAACTCATCAAGCATTTTCCTACTGCCACCCAATTTATCAAGAGACAGCTTAATCTCGTCAAGGCATTGGTACTTTGTCTTACCCGTCTTATCCTTAATCGTTGAATCTGACATTGCAAGATACTCATGATACGGCAGAAGGAATCCTGCTGATTCTTTCAAGTCAGGTCGTATTGAATGAGACATAAGGTTATCCCAATAAGGATATGTGTAGTCGCCTGTCGTATTATACTCTACTATAGGATACAACTTTGTTATCTCGCCTATTCCGACAATAAGTCTTTGGCATTCTTCATCTACAGGATTGCCATTTTTGCAGTAGAAGACGACATCAGAAAGATTTGGAACGATTTCTTTCCTAAATTCTTTTAGTATTGCCCTTTGCCTTTTCTCACCAAATACCCAATCTGAATAAAATGGTGAATCTTCGTCGGGCGGCATATTCGGATATTTCTTATCCAAGCTTTCTTGGTTACTGCGAAGCATATATCTAAAAGGTGTCGCCCAGAAAGAATATGGAGGTACTTCATTTTCTGTTGGTAACAGCACCTTATGTGGCAGATTGTTATGTGATGCATAAACGTGAGTTGACAATCTCTTATAAGCTTTGCTATTCATGAAAGTGCCGCTCTCTGCTTTACATGGCGGTAATTGATCAGAAGGTATCTCTGACCAGTCTTTCCCTTTCATAGCTATTTCTTTGCTCGCATCTTTGCCTTGCGCAATCTTAGGCAGTTGGTTGCAATAAGTATTCTGCAATGGACATTTACAAACGGTACCATTCCATTTGTTGTCATGCCACGCTACTCGTACTGATAGATGTTTCATAGTAGTACTCCTCCTATTTAATAGTTATAGGTTAAAGTCATAACCTGATGTTGCCTTGAGGTCTTCCATCTTAAGTTTATGGCACTTAATATTCTTGTCTATTTGTGTTATGACTTTTGTTAAGAGCCTAACTGTCTTATCTTTTGCCTTTGCTCCGAAATAGACATCAGAGATCTTTATATTAAGGTACTCTGTTTTACGCTCGGTCATACGTTTAAAGTACCTTACTTCATCTTCGTAAAACCATAGTGGAGATTTATGACAGAGAACATTTTCTACATCCTCAACTGTATTACCAGTTAAAGTCGGCAGATGCTTATCATAGATTACTTTATGAGAGTCATTTTCAGTTCTTACTTGAAGTTTTATGCATACGCCTTTATGACCATCACAATAATGAGACCACATTAAGAAATTGTCATAAGAAGTGGTTAATGATAAAATGCGTACGCCTGACTTTAGGTCATGAACCTTAGTCAAAAAGTCCTTTATATATGACTCATCATCCTTCAATGAACACTGATAATACCCTTCCATAGGATCATTAAGTTCATTATATTTAGGAACATAAAGTCGCTTGTATGCTATAATGTCCAGGAATCTTTCAATGTTATTGAGACTCTTATACTTGTAGTAAAAAGGCTGAAGGTCTTTATCCATAATTTAGTTAGCTATAGAATCCCCTGAAGAATAAATATATACCGTATCACATCTTTTGCTATTACGTTTAGGCTTTTTATGCACTATAGGACTTGGGGCATTATTATTAGTAGGAATAATTATTATGGTAGAGTCCTTATTTTGATTTATAATAGTTAATTCTGGCGTTTTGCTCTCTTCTATTTGTGTATTGGTAGCTTTAAAAAGAGCATAACCCGCCATTATAGTAAAAATTCCGATAAAAAACAGCAAAACTATCCATAAAATATATTCCTTTTTAAATGTAAACTTCTTTTTCATTTTTGCTATGCGTATATTTTTTGGATTAAATCACTAAAAATGGATTTATTTCTTATCTCAAATTCTCTAAGATTAGCTTTAAAGTCGTTTGAAAAGCGTAGGCTCCCATCTCCATTATGTGCATAACTTATTATGTACAAGTCACTTTCAGTCACTATTGTATTAAGTTCTAGTCTATAAGCGTCCAATGTGTTTTCAATATTAAAGCTTTCTTTCAAGTGCGCCATAAGGTCAGTAGCTCTTGCTCCCAAAGAGTTCATTCTATTTTTAAAATCATTTGGTGTCATTTGGTTATTATAAATATCATTTATAACTCCTTTATATCCATTTCTAATATCCTTTAATTCATCACAAAAATAATCTTTTAATTTTTGCTCAGAATCTAATTTTGCTTGGATTATTTTTACTACCCAAACTGCTATGGCTGCGCTGACTATTATGGATATAACAGTTACACATATTGATGCAAAAGAAAGCCAATCTGAAGCACTCATTTTATTTGTGAAGACGGAGTTATTTCTGTAATCCAAACTTTTTTTTCTAACTTGCCATTTACTAGTTTATACCAAGCCGTTGCAGGCACGGATATTGTTGCCTTAGGACCTTTTTTACGGCGTTGTTCCCACAATGGATAAGTCTTTTTCTCAAGCATCACAAGCCATTGACTATCATTGTCAGAAATTACCTTCAAATACTCTCTAACTACTGAAAGAGAAAAATCATATACTAAGTTACCTATAGCCTCGTCAAGGAAGGATGGCGTATAACCACCAATAACTCCGTCCAAAATAAGAACGAGCTCTTCTTTCTTATCAAATGCTTCGGCAAAAGCTCCATTAAGTTTTTTGTGATAGAAGTCTTCTCCAGAATTCTCGCTTAAGTCGCTATGCCTAAGTCCTGTAACCAAACTATAATCAGATGCTACTGTGAATATCATTTCCATCGTGTTTATTTATACTTTCTTTGTCTATCTCCCATGTATATAGGGTACCTATAATACCATTATTACGTTTGGAAAAAACATTTGTTCCTTCTTCATTGAATTTTAATATGACGTTATTCGTAATGACGCATAAATGCTTTATTTTTGAATGAGTATTACAATATTTAATAAATGGCAAGCCTTGATTCCTATTCGGTTCTTTTGTCTTAGAGCCATAATAATTATCAAAAACACCTTCTAGGATTTGGGCATCATTCTTATTCTTAAATTTGTCTGTTAATCTTAATTTAAGTCTTCTATCTAAAGATTTTAGTATGCCTTGTCCAAGATCTAACGCAACAAAAATTGCTTTATTTTGTTCGAACTTAACTCCAATTGTCCAATTTCTTCTTTTTGTATCACCCCATTCTATTGCATTCCCACATATTTCTTTGAATATAGAAACATATGTATCTTGATTTGATGTGTTAGACTCTGCTAAATGTGCATATACTCTTTTAAGAATATCAACAAATTTGTAAACATATTCGTTTTTCCATCTTCCTTCTCCTGTAGTAAATTCCATAATTTGGCTATTTCCTGGTGCAACTATCAGTTTTCCCTCTTTAGTATATTTTTTATTGAAGAAACCTGACTCCTTCAAATAACGATGTACATCAGGATTAAGTGATGTATTTCCCTTTACTAAACAATTACATACAGAGAGTTCTTCTCCAACAGCATTTAGCATTAATGCCGAAGGGAAATCAATATAGTCTACTTTACTCAAGTCTATCCGAACTTCTGTATATCCATATGAACGTTCTTTCTTCATTTTAAGCATTTTCTTAAAGAAATCTGCGCTTTGCTTCGGATTTTTAGTTAGTCTAAAATCTGTAGGTGCTTTGAGCTTATGTGGAACTACTATCTCTTGTATCTGTTTCTTACTTTTATTCTTTCTTCTATTGATAAGTCTTTCTATATAGAGGAACTTTTTAATTCTTTTTCTTCGCTCAACCCTTCGATGAAGACTTCTTTCAAGACTTCTTTGACGATTTAATAGAATTAATCTATGTGCTTTCTTATAAGACATACACAATGTTTTAATTTTATAAGGTTATTTTTTTGATAAGCAAATGAATTTGTGAATCTGTTATTGAAACCATATTATATTAAAGTTTCTACCACTCTGCCCGGATTTCCAACCACAACTGAATAAGGTGGTACATCATTAACGACCACTGCACCGGCTCCAACCAGTGAATCGTGTCCGATGATTATGTTGCCGATAATGCAAACGTTTGGGCCGATTTGTACCCTGTCCTCTATGATAGGAGCTTTATCATCATCGTTAGTAGTGAAGCTCTTTGAGCCAATTGTTGTGTTCTGCCTGAGTGTTACATCATTACCGAAGATGGCATATGGATTAACTACACTTCCATGGGCACCATGAAAAATCGTAAAGTTACTACCAATCTTTGTGTTGTATGGTATGTCACAACCTAGTACTTGCTCCGAGTAGAATTTGTATAACACTCTACTAATTTTACCTATCACCCCCCCCCGAAGGGAATGAAGGCGAAGCCAGTTAAATAGTTTTGTCTTTTTGTTGTCCATAATTTATTTCTTTGATATTCTCCAAAGAATATTATATATCTTTGTGATTATTGGTGGCACGTAGCTGTGGTGCTTACGGAAGTAGCATATATACTTCAAGCCTAGTCCTTTCATCCTTTCATTTGAAAGCATATCAAAAAGTTTAGGATCTAGAGAATGAATCTTATCATCTAGCTTTACAAGTTCCGCAAGCGGATAAGCCCGACGGATTAGAACTGCACGATAGATAAAAGTAGCAAGGAGCATAGTTTTGTGATACATATATTTCTCCATATTATCAGATACTTTTATCTTTCGTCTGTTTAGTTCATCAAGGCGATTGTTAATTATCTTAAAGTAATGAGATAAAGATTTATTGATTACTTTAAGATCCATTGTTTGTCCCTCACGACCTCTAAGATATAAATAAAGTTCGATAGGTAAATATGCCACTGTCTTAACACCAGTCATCGGCAGGAATATCCATTCTTGATCTGTGTAAGATATACCTTCTGTCTGATGGTATTTCATATCCTTGATTAATTGTAAGCGGTATGTCAAGGCATGCATCTGTATAGACTTGAAGGATGTAGTAGCGCATATACTATCTATATCCATAGCCTGCTCTTTATGGAAAGGATAACTTTCTCTCTTGAATATCGTACCGTTGACATCAACGAAATCATAGTCTGTAATAATCAGATCTTCATTACAATCCTTCAGCTTTGACAAAAACTCTTCAAAACTATTGTTATTGAAGCTGTCGTCAGCGTCAAGTACCTTTACATACTTTCCAGTTGCTTCTTGGATGCCACGATTAACGCATGAACCATAGTTCCCATTTGGCTTGTCAATAACTCTGAATGTCTCTGGATATTTGTCCATAAACTCATGCCCAATGGCAGATGATGAATCTTTACTGCCATCGTTAATGACAAGTACTTCTAACGAGGTCATCAACTCAGGAGTCGTCACCAATGACTGCAAACAATGACGGAGATATTTCTCCATATTGTATGTAGGTATTATTATACTTAAAACTTTACTCATTTTAGAACAATTACTTTTCGTTTAATACATCATCAAACATTTGTTTATACTGAGCAGTAATACTTTCAATAGAATATCGATCATGAATATATTCGGTTGTTGACTTTACTAGGTTGGCATAGTCTTCTTTGCTCATAAGAATACATTTCTTCATGGCTGACTTTAATGATTCTATGTCCTGGGAATGAAAGAAGAAACCATTAACACCTTCTTTTACTTCCTCTTTAAATCCGGGAAGGTCTGAGACAATGACAGGTTTATTATAGTTGAAAGCCACCTTAAGAGCGCCACTTTGAGACATCATCTTATATGTATATATCGCATAAGTGTTACGGGCAAACAAGTTCGGAATGACTTCATTTGGAACAAGTCCTTCGTTTATCTCAAAAATTTCATCATGACGACATAATTCCTTAGCCGATTCTTCTATTTTCCACTGTCCATTGATTGAAACTTTAAATCCTCTTATACCATCTTCATATAGTTGGTTGGCAGCCTCTATCAATAGAGGTATATTCTTCTCCGCATGTATAGTTCCAAAAGACACAAACGAAACACAATCAGTCCTTAACTTTTCAGTTGGCTGTCCATAGTCTTTAAGTGCTAAAGGTATGACCTTTACTTTAGGTCCAGGATAGTTCTTTCGAAATTCTGAAGCCTGAGACTCGGAGAACATCTGTACGTATTTGCAGATAGGATAGCATTCTTTGTAGAGTTTGGCTGTAGATCCGCTCATGATAGATTTTATACTCCCATCGTGAGCCGTAACTATAGTTTTTTCTTTTGGCAAGCCGAGAAAAAGCTTTGAAGGCTTTCTACCTCCTAATGTTACATTAAAGTAAACAAGATCTGATTTCAGGCACTCTTCATGTACCAGCTTCTCGTACTTTCTGTAGCGGAAGAAATATCGAGGATCTCTACGATAATACTTCACATGGAAGAAGATAATTCTTAATCCTCCAATACCTTCTAAAGGTTTAAAATCTTCCTCTTTAAAGCGGTTATTTCTCCAAGGGAAGAAAATTATCCACGTTATATCGTATTCGTCTGTAAGATGCGGTATTATAGGCATATCGACATCCACAAACCAGTCTGGGGTCACCCAGCATATCTTCTTTTTCAGCATAAACGTTATTTATTATTGCTAATAGAATTAAAGATCGCAATTCACGAACCTGTCTGGTATCACCCAGCATATTTTTTTCTTTGGCATAACAAATTATTTCTTCAAAAAACAAGTCTCTAATGTATTTAGAGTCCTTATCATGAATACGAAAATATTCTCGAGAGCTTCTTGCTCTGTTTTCTTCCCTATCTGAAAATATTGATAAATCTTATCTAAGACCTTTGTGTCATTAGCACTCTTCCTATGCGCTACTGAATTAGAGCGCAAAGATTGCAGTTTCCTCAGATACTCAATCATATCTGGGCAATAATAGTCCTTTGAGTAAAGGAAACATTCAAACTTATCGATACTAGCTTTTAAATCACGAACGTTACCAATACTCTTTTTTGTAAGAAATTCTCTGACCTTATCATTATTGTCATCACATGAACTTACAAGTTCTTTCTGGTTAAGGGAATCAATGGTAATCTTCGTTAAAGCCAATATCTGCTCGTCAAAATCTGCATCATTCTCTTTTACTGTTAAACAATGCAAGGTTTTAAAATAGTGTTCATCACCTGGAGCCAAAGTAAGGAACAATGACCATCCAAAGGCTTCCTTCCATTTCTTATTTATCTGCTTAAATCTAAACTTAAAGTGCAAGTCTGGCCAACATGGAGCACAGAATACGTTTAAAAACCATCTTTTATACTGAGTCTTGCTCCATCCCATGTTGTTATCCCTTGCTACGTTGAAGCCTCTCCAGTACTGTTGCTCTGAAAAAGGTAGATAACCCATATCGACAAGCATGACAGCAACATAGTCTCTTTGATCATTATCAATTCTAAGAGACCATGAACCGCTACAATCTATCTGGCCATCACTTACTTCGTATTTATTAGGATTGCCATAATATTTATCCAGAACAGTTTTCTTGAAGAACACTGGGGTCATCTCTAATGGCCCTTTACCATCATTAGCAACAAAATAGTTGGACAATGTATCTTTGTTGCAGGAATGTATTATCTCATCACCCAAGGAGTCATAACCTATTATATAGCTCTCATATTTATGAGGAGCACCACTAAAAGAGTCCGGATCATAATCCTTTGTATTATAACGAAGGATACACTTGCCCATCATCCATCCTCCTGATTTAGAATGCCCATCGCTCATATTAACCAGGGATGTATAGTTATAGATGAAGCCGTCCCCTTTCTGAATACTGTTATTAAGAGGCGAAATGTTCAACTCCTCATAGGTTTTATCAGAATAAGCCATCATGTCGAAATAGATAGCCAGGTTCATTTTCCTCATAGCGATGTACTGCCGAAGGATCTTGGCTTTGACTGTCATTGCCAGATTGCTTATACGAACAACCTCTTCCCAATCACCATCCTCATTAGCAACAGAATAGACCTTTTCATCACAAGATGACTTTGTACATCGCATATCAAAATACAAGCGGAAGTCATCTGGAAGTTCTACTGATTCCGGTTGATCAAGTTGTTGCCTGCGATAAATTACAAAAGGCTCTATGGGCTGAGAGCCAATCCTTTTATAAGTCCATTTCCCATTGTCCCAGATTTCAGAGAATCCATTATCACCCGGTCTTATATCCCACTCGTAAGATCCAAGGCTTTTGGGCAACTCCTCATCATCTATCAACGCAGCATGAATGCCAAGATTGCTGATAGTAATCCATCCATTCTCGATGAAATGGTTATTAATTCGGTTCTTAAGTTCGGTGAGAAGTATTCTATCCCTTTCTTCCATTTCTATAATTCATCAGTTAGTAAACGTCTTATTTTCCGCCACACCACATCTCCCGGCTGTTTTTCAGCCGGTTATGTTGATTACGCAAAAAAAAAAAATTCCAAGTTTAACCTATATTTTGATATAACAGGGCAATAATTGCCGCTTGTCATAGGTTTCTTTGCTGAGTATTGTCTTGGACCGTCGCTCCCGTCGCACTTTAATCTGATCGGGAGTTAGCTTCTGAACTTTAAATGCAAGTTCCAGTTTGAGTTCATAAACTTGTCATAGTTGACACCATACTCGGAGTAGAACTCCTTCAGATCCTTAGTATCACTGCTCAACAGAAACGTCATAAATTTACTTTATGAATGCATTAAAACACTGAGATTCTTGGTATTCAAGAATCTGCGAGATCTGCGTTATTTGTGTCAAGGTTTCACTTGGAGGATTTTTTGCACGCGAATTACGCAGATTTATGGTGTATTGATGCACGAGGTTATCTATATTAACTATCTGCTCACCGAGACCACTGATTAAGATAGGTATCTTGAGATAGCACACGAACCGGCTTATCATTTCCTATCACAGACTTTTCAGGTAAATGGGTCACATCTTTAGAGAGAAAGGTACCAGCGGCTATAACTGTATTGGGATTAGTTCGAGTATTCTTGAGTATCATGCAGTTGTTTGCAATCCAGTTATTCGACCCGATTTTAATGGGTGCGGTATCTCTTTCAACGACTTGGCCATTTCGAGTAAGCTTATGGAAGTCCTTATCGCAGATTAAACAATTCCAGCCTATTAAAACATTATCACCAAATTTAATGTGATCATAGTTGACTAATTTTAGTGACGTGTAGTTGTTGAAATTATCACCAAACTCCAAAAAACTTTCCTTACCAGTGCTGATGCAAGAATTATTCCCGATAGTACAACGCCCATGAAAAACAATTTTGCCCCTAAGCTCTAACAGTATCCCATTATTGGGATATATAGATACTTGGTTGAAACCAAGTCTGATCATTCCAGTCTTGATACCCCCCCCTAAGATTTGAATCTCACCCTGCAATCTTCTGAATTTAGGCTTCCAGACCATGATGGGTATTTTCCAGGCTTGCTTAAAAGGAAGGTAATGAAAGTTGATATATAGATTCTGCGGGAGATACCTAAAAATCTGCAATAAAATTTTAAGTTTACTAACCATAGTGTTCTATTAAGTAATTTATGTAAACGTCTTATTTTCCGCCACACCACATCTCCCGGCTGTTTTTCAGCCGGTTATGTTGATTACGCAAAAAAATGATTTTCCAAGTTTAACCTATATTTTGATAAAACAGGGCAGCAATTGCCTCTTGTCTTAGGTTTCGTTGCTGACTATTATCTTGGACCGTCGCTTCCGTCGCACTTTAATCTGATGGGGAGTTAGCTTCTGGACTTTAAATGCAAGTTCCAGTTTGAGTTCATAAACTTGTCATAGTTGACACCATACTCGGAGTGAACTCCTTCAGATCCTTAGTTTCACTGCACAGCTGATACAGATCGTAGACTTCCTGATAATTGACTTTTTCTTTCGGCATAACTTTTCTGTTTTAAAGTTGATGCCGGAAAGGTTATATTTTTATGTGCCGATGTCAAAGCGGAAAATAAGACGTTTACCAATTATATATGTCATTGCCCATAGGATATTAGCTTCATGTATTATTGGATGTGAACTCAGAAGTCTTATATCGAGAACTATAGCTTACAATAATCCTATTAGCTGTTTTTTTATTTCAGATGGCAGCAATCTTTTTGCAATTTGCTTCTCACCATTTGCCAGACGAAGATAATTAATGTCGTCATTCAAATGATTAATTAGATCTTTATCTTCCTCAACAAAGTATCCAAACTCTCCGTATTTTTCAGTTAGATACCTAAAGTAGTTATTTGTGTACATTATGATAGGTTTGTTTCTAACAATTGCTTCAAGTACAGCTCCACTTGCGATTAAATTGTATTCAGATGAAGAATAAGGTAAAAGAATATAATCCATTGTCTCAATCGCTTCTTCATATTCCTTCCTCGGCAAATACCCCTCTTTCTCATTTACAATAACTACATTATTGGGGAATGTATCCCTTACTTCTTTTGAAACAGAACTTATAAGGTATATCTTAAAATTTGCGTTAGATGATAAATACTCCGCAAAATGTAGTATATTCTTATATCCGTGAGTGGAATCTTTTGAAACACCTCCTATCACACCTATTTTTATATTATTTTTGTCTAGTTGATGTGTCCCAAATGTTTCACCGTCTTTAAAATAGGGATGATCGATAGAATAAAAATGTTTCATCCTCTTGGAATCAATATACTTAGGAAGTTCCCTTAAGATATGATCCCCTAAGACAACAAGTTTCACATTTCTTCCTAAGTGGCTCTCGGTATAAAATCGATTTATGAGATATGCCCAGTAATCCTTCATCTTATAGTTACTTCTCGTAACTACATTAACCTCGGAATGACAGAAAAGTATCACCTTCTTACTCATCAATCTTGAAACAAAATTGTTTAGATGACAACTAAACATGTTATTAAAGGTACTTATAAATAGGTTTGTATGAGAACCTATTAATATTGTCCAAAATTCTAATATTGCGGCCCATAGATCATGTAAGGCTCCTTTACGAATGTCATTACTAAATGGTACAAATCGTACATTATTGCCTTTAACATGACTTCTGACAATATTTTCTATTATAGAACTCCTCTTATTGAGAAACTTAACTTCTACTATAGAATATATAGAAGATAACATTATTATGATTGAAGCATCAATTATTTCGTGCGCGCTTCCATCAAATGTCGCGTTCATTATGACAACTTTCTTCTTACAAGTCTTCATTCTTTATAATTTTATAAAACGTAGGAACCCCATTATTATCTTCATCAAGTCTTAACTTATATGAAAGCTTAAAACATACATTTGAAGTTGAGAGTATATCATATGTTTTCTTATCAAATGTATTGTTTAATAGCCCTCGCAAGCTATGAAGACCTTCATTTTGAATGGGTAGCTCTTCCAGTTCTGATGAATATGTATTATTTAGTTTGAATAAGATATCCATAAAATAGTCAATGGTCATATACTCTAAATAGACTTTTTCTGTCTCTGTATATTTAACCATTAAAGTAGCTAAGTCATTGAAGAAATTGCTATGTTTATTCGTACCCATAATAAAGGTTGACCATCTGTTTCTACTTACGAACTTATATCCCTCAGGTTTATTTTTTATTGAGAAAAAAGGATAGTCAAACCAGGTATCAGGTATGTCTTGAGCAAAGAACAATGTAGCATCAACCCATAATCCACCATACTTTGCCAGAAGCATACACCTTACTATATCTGAGAAATTCGTGAAAGACAGTGAACCATCCTTCAGCTTACTTTGTATTATTACGGGGATGCTCAAATAATCGCATATATTGTATTGGGTAACCAGAACTACTTTCTTTCCAGCACGATGCTTCATGAGCGAGTTGTAACAGATTCTACACAACTCAGGCATATTATCTTTTCCTTGCCACCAAAATACCCAAATTGTCTTTGTTGATTCGGCATTTCTTTCATGCTTTTTGGAGGAGCAAGTTAATAAAGAGCCATACTTTTCAACCAAGTACTTTTCTATAACAGCATACTTTTTTATATTAAACTTATCACTGAACCAAATTGCAAGCTGATCCCATAGCATAATTTTTAATAGCATGCCAAATTTATAAGCCCCCAATTTAAGTGTATAGAACCTCAATGATCTAAAAGACAATCGAATTTTCCTTTCCATCGTAAAGAATATATCAATAGACCCAGATTCCACTTCTCATTGGTTCTCCTCTATGTAAGAACGACTTGTAGGGAACAAAGATATTTACGCCTCTTTCACCCATTGCATCTTGAAGATTAAGTGCTTGGTATTTTATAGAGAACGTACACATGAAAATCAAAAGTGCAACAATTTCTTTATTAATCTTCTTGAAATATATCATTGTTAAAGTTATACAGAAAGGATAACCAAATTCAAAGTAGGCAGGCATACGATTCATAGAACCAAATCCAGGAATGAATGATATAGCCCAGAAGCACAAATTTAAGAAATATGCATTCAGCATAATATTGTAAAACCGAAAGTCTATATTTCCATTTTTTTCTAGTCGCATCTTATGATAGCCAAAGTAATACAACGATAGCTGAATGATAGAACTTAAATATGTTAATATGTTATTATTATCAGCAGTCTCATTTTCTATATTGTTAATGTTGGTGGCATCATATTGATCCATTATGCCACCCATAACTGCATTCAAAGGAGAATTTTTAAGATAGTCAAATGCCGAATACATATAGTTGCTACTTAAAATAAGAGCTATATATATAATAATATTTCTTTTATAATTGAATTTAGATATTAATATCGGATACATGAAAATTAGAAATATAGCAGATCTGTGAAATGAAAACGCAATAAGTACACAGAAAAGATATTTCTTTAGATCCTTCGTTATTATATATCGAATAGAAAATAATAATGTTGCCACAGCAAATGTTTGTCTGACTGGAAATAATATCGTCGATATCAATACTAATGCTAAGCAAGAGAACTTATACTGGGGTACATATGTTAGTATTGTCTTTCCATATATCCACATAATAGCAAAGTTCGTCCATAACAGAAATATGGTATAATCATCTATTATTGTTTTAGAGAGAACATTTAGGAAGGTATATCCTGGCTCCATGAGATCACTACCAAAACCATATCTTTCAAAATGGTAGAAATTACTCCATGTAACATTTTCAAAGCATGCATAATATTGTGGAAAATCAGTTCCCGTATCCCATCGTAAGCCCTTAAAGAGAGCAATGAGAATTATGGTAAACCAAAAGACCTTTTCGCCTTGCTTTCCTGCTATTGGTCTATACATGTCTATCATCGCCAGGATGATAGTAAGGGCAAAAATAATATAATATATTATCATAGTAACATCAAAAAACTATGCAATTGATTTCAATAGCGATTTAATTATCTCTTTAATTGTTAAATGATAGAATGCCCTACAATGGATCCAATAATAGACAGATTGTAATTTGGAAGAAGTACCAAAATCCAGTTTCATATAATAAACAACATTACCTTTATAAAGTGATGGAAGATTTTTTAAACAGACATCTCTAAATGCCATCGCAGTTGTATCATATGTGATCGGTGCTTTTGCTAAGAACTGCCTTACCCATTTATATTCTAATGTGATAGAATTTAATTTTTCTCTATTGTGGCTACTGCTACTGATTGACTGCCGATTTTGTCGATACTGAAAAATCGGTACTTGGGTATGGGCAATGCCGGCCTTAGAAGCTGCTATGAAACTGGTCATGTCATCACTGCCCCAGGCATAATCTAAATTGTAAAAACCGCCATGTTCCCGAAGTAGTTCTACATCGAACAAACAGTCTCCAATAAACTCAGCACGCCCATAGAGTCTACTATAAATTAGCGAATACACTGATTCCCATTCTGGTAGAGGTGGAAAAATGTTGGTAATTACGCCGTCTTCATCAATTACCTCTGTCCAGCCATGATAGACACCAAGCCCAGGATATTTCTCTATGAGCTTCACATATTCCTCTAGACAGTAGGGTAGCAGCTTATCATCATCTCCCATGCAGATGATATAATCACCAGTAGCATACTCTAAACATTTGTTCCAGTTGCCGACAACGTGCTCGGCTCCGAAACCTACCTTGTTCTTGTAGTAGCGGATACGTGGATCGTTGTACTTGCTAACGATACTGTCCAAGTCCTGGGGAGAGGCATCGTTGACGATAATAAGCTCAAAGTTCTTGTACGTCTGCGCCAGTATACTGTCTATGCATTCCGCCAGGAACTGAGCCTTATAAGCTGGGACAGTGACGCTGAATTTTATATTTGTAGTCATTTCTATTTGTTTTTCTTTTAATGCTCAAGAAAACTTCCTAACCTATCTGTTATGTCTATTTCGAAGTTTACCATATTTGACTGTTCAAACCGAATGGTTGACGGATTTGCTGACCATCCTTCATAAGATGTTTCCCAGTGCCAAGATTGTCGGTCATCGTGATCTGCCGGGTACGACTCCCAAGTTCTGTCCCTGCTTCAATGCACATGAGGTGTTCGGGTATATAGGGAAGCTCTGACATTAGTTTGTCTCGTTTGGATGGCTTCCGCACTTCGCGATGAGCGCGGGAGCCATTCTTTACAATTTAAGTTGTCCCAATTTGGTAGCAAATATATCGAATGCTTGTTTTGCCTTATTCTTGGCTTTTTTCTGCGCTTCTGGACTTCTATGAATCGTAGGAAGCATTTTATCGAATTTCGCTATTACGCTATTATTGAAGTCATTATTTGTAAACAAGTCCTTAATATCTATCATCTCATGTTGTAACCCAAGTTCCTCCAGCAGTCCTGATATCTTATGTTCATAGCTGAATGCAACGAATGGGACATTATTATTAACAGCGAAGACGACTGAATGATAGCGAGCACCGAACATAGCTTTGGCACTGCGAATTATGGTCTGTTGAATATCGCTGCTATAGCTATCGTCAATAACAACAAGATTAGAAGATGGATTTGCTTTCTCGATGTCACGGAAAAGATGGATATCATCACCTTCGTATGTTCCATAGTTGAAAGTCTGAGGTAGCATCACCAATTTATGACCAGGGTAATGCTTATTGATAACATCTATTATCTTACCCCAGAAGTCAACGACCTGCTCCTTAGTTGCCTTATCCTTGTAAAAGTAATGCCAAATAAGGAGGTTTGGCACAAAAACCACATAAGGATCGTTACCAATTCTCTTCCTTATCTCCTGTGGTACCTCTACTTCTGGGTAGTCGAGGAATGCGGTATCTACCGTTTCCACAATATCCTTAATGCCAAGTTCCTTTGCTATGCGGACAGACTCAGCTTCCCGTAAACTCACATAGCTGCTATATTTTAAGATACGTATTGCTTGGTCTTTAAACAGTTTCTTATCAGCAGGCTCATTCCAGAATGGTCCAATAGAACGACCATAATAAAAGACGGGTTTATGTAGCTTCATGGCAAACATAAGCTCATATTCATGACCCCAGCTCATGAATCCGCCCATACATATGCCTCCAGGCGCACAAACCACAGCGTCCGCCCAACGATAATTATCAAGATACTGTATTACATAAGGATGGACATGCCACAATAAAGAGTGTTTTAAGCCATGTCTCAGGAAACCGCTTGCTTTTAGCCAATGCTTATGTTGCTTGCAGGAATACTGGACATTCTTATCTTTGACCATGAATTGTTTTACTGTATCGGGGTTGGCACCCATAAAGAGAACTCTGACTCTCGCTTCAGGTATGTATTTTACTATACTTCTAACCAATGCGCGATGAGCTGACTCATCGCCACGGTTATTAAGTGGCTGATTGACTATGAGAATATTCATAATTTACTTATTATTGATGTTAATTGTGCCAGATTCATTATTGATGATAGTAGAATGCTGGCCAAATTGGAAGTTCATTGTTGTAGAAGGATTTGGTATGTCGTCAAGATGGTCTATTGCATTATTTTGATAAACAGTATCCTTCACCACCAGTCTTTTTTTGATGGCTTCAATTATACCCCGGTATCCTTCTCTTGTAATATCATCTTTAGAATATGTCAGATTTCCTTTAAGATAATCCCAAATCTTTCCCAATTGTTTGAGGATAAGACCTACTCGTCGCATGTCCTCTAAACATCCGTCAGACGCAGTCACGGCACCCAGTTTATCAGCATGCCCACTATATTCCTGATATTTCTTTCTCCAATAATCTTGCAATTTCTCTAAAGTTTCATAATCCCGATTTATATCAAAGATTACAATAGGTAACACTCTATCACTAAAGTCTTTGTGATCTGCAGTCTCTGCCAGTTCATACATGCATTCTACAGATCTGAGATATTTCTCATCAATAATAGGTATGACGATTCGCCCATTACCTATCCTCTTCTCAAATTCAGAGATTCTCATTCCAATCTCCAAATCCTTTTTATCTATTTCATAAGGAATCTTGCTATCTCTCAGAGCGACGCATAATCCATCTGTAAATTTCTCTGCTTCGCTATCCCAAGGATGAGATACATAAACTAATGGCTCCGCTTTTAAATCTTCAATTCCCATAAAACGAAATTCTGTATATTCCTGTTTGTACTTTGTATATGATGTAGGATTCGAGAGGAAGATTAGTACCTTACAAGTACTAACATTTACCAGTTCTTTAAATATATTGACATCACCATTTTCCAGCCCTTCTAAGAATTGCTCATTTGTAAATAACAGATATTTATTTGTTCTTTTACAAATCGTAACAGCCATTCTGAGAAATGGATCTTTAAGCTCGTATTCCTTTTGTACAAAGCCAAGATTGTCGCAATATTGTTGAGCTATCTGCTTTATCTCCAGATATTCATCTTCGTGATATCTTGCTATTTGCTCAGTTATCTGCTTAAGAGTTTTTTCTGGGAACAAGAAGGTGCAATTCTCTATCGTATATCCCTTACTCTTGAGGAATTGAATAAGTTTCTCCTCTGAATAACCATTAATAAACAAAGCGAGAATTCTTTCTTGCTCTATATATCTTGGCAGTTCCGCCAACGGCTCTGCTTCATAAGAAGATGTGTTTTTACTTGGAGCCGAATGAACTCCTATGTTATTTGACGAATCCATCAGCTTCTATCCAGTTCATTCAGGAAACCTCGGAGATACTCTCTGCTTTCAGGATCCTGCATGATTTCGTCCATGATATCCATAGCCTTCTCCACGAGTTCATCCCTTGGGGAATACTTTCTTACCCCGTTATACGATTGAGTCAATATCTCCAGAATCTTCTGAACATCAAATCTACCATTCTGGTCATCCCTAAAATGAGGTTTCTTTTTCTGGTAGACAGTGATTATCCATTCTAGCGAGGTAGCCGGTTCGTCTTTGGCAAAACAGGAAAGGAACTCATAAAATGAGCGAGTGGCATATCTACAACAATCATGTTTAACGTATTCCTTTGTATAGTTGACCAGATCCTTAGGGAACCAATATTCGGAGGAGTTGTATACGTTTCCCAAAGTCTGACCAATCTTCTCATCCTTGCAAGACATCAGATCAATAAGGAGCTCAAGGGACTTGGAAAGAGGTACCGTATGGTATCTTACTACTGCCATGATGAAACTCGTTGCTGCATCCTGCGAACTATGAATCACTTCTTTGAGAAGATCAGCTGATCCGTTTTTGTCTTTAACATAGGCGATCCATAACGTCTCAGCAAGAACCTTATGGCATGCTGGCTTTTGAATAGCTTCCTTATAGAGAGGGATGAGCTTGTCGAAACCATAGTTGATGTAATACACAACTGGATTCAGATCGTGCAGCGGTATTGATATCAGGGTCGGCTGACAATCATGCATCATCTTCATATATAATTCCAGACTTCTGTTTGGATCAATCATGTTGAGACGTGCGCCATTAAGTAGTATTGCTGCACGAGTAGTTATTGATGCATTATCAGCAATAGAGTTCAGAACTGAGAAAATCCTGTCTCCATATTGTTTATCAAAGATACTGCAGTCAACCAACAGTTCTCCAGCGACACCGCGAGCTCGGTTGATGCCTGTCTGCCAAGGTTCCTTATCATCTGGTTTATTGGAATCATCATCTTCATTAGCGTTGATAACGGCATTACAGATGAAGTCGAACACATCTTCTGGCATCCACTCTTTTTTCAGAAAGAATCTCAGCGAACGGAGGAAACCTATTAGTGAACCTGTACTGTTCTTATTAACGTCACCCTTAAATCGTTTGGAAATGACTTGAAATACCTCATGAAACTTCTCTTTTTCGATGTCAGACTCCGACAATCCTTCAAAGCCATATAAAGGGTAAGTTAGTTTTATGCTTGGGTCCTCAGTTGCTTTGATGATAAGATCAGCATATCTCGAAGGATTTTCCTTAGCACAGTCCTTCAACTGTATAGCATGTCCGGTAAGCGTCGGTTTATCGAAATCTGTGTCAAATCCATCATTCTTATACTTCCTCATGGAACTCAGCCACTGCTCATCGTTCATGTGATCAATAGCATTTTTTTCCATGCCAACCCATCCGCATTGAGTCCTTACATTAAAAGGCTTCTCCACGTTGAGATCCAGGTAGGCATCTTTAACTTTCTGATATTTTATGTAAATCTTAGGGAAGTGTTCTTTTATATACGTATCATCGTTGATAGCCTGTACGTACTCACCAAAGCTTTTACCCTTTCTCATGTTAGGGTAATCATTACTTGTATGCCCCTTAAATACCCAGGTTTCCCATTTTGGGGAAATAGTACTCAAAGTATTCAAGATATCTTCTTGCTCTTCTATGGAGAATAACTTAAAGGAAGCTTTCAACAACTGTGCAGAATAATAATGTAGAAGAGATAATTCTGACAGAGCTTCCAATAGCTCCTTATCGGTGAAGATGCTTAATATCTCATTTTTGAAATATTCCGGATTAGCGGTGTATCCAATGTATACAATCAGGATGTCGATATCTCTTTTAGAATCCTTGAGAGGTGATAACTCCTTATCTGCCTTGTCCGGAGTAGTACGTGACATCCCTTCAATATACGAAAGAATAAAATCCAGCATCTCACATGCCGATTCATGGAGATTAAGTCCTCCTCGATTGTAAGTATAGAACTCCCAAGACGAGCTAAAATATCTATCGTTATTTTCCAGAAGTGTCTTATCAAATACCTCATGAACGGCTTTCAGCGAAACCTCATATGTAAGATCCGGAGCTTTTTCTTGTAGAGCTTCGTATACTTGATCTGTTTCGTAATCGATGGTAAAACTACTAGCTCCCTTATGCTCGTAAGATGCCAACTGAGTTGATATGGCATTGCTCAGCTCCGTTGCAACGAAGTTGCTGTCAAAGTCTATGGCTTGCTCAAGGAACTCATATCTGGATATCTTGGTACCTCCTGTTTTAGCGGCCTTATACAGGGATATGAGGCGATTCATATTCTTACCATATCTTCCTATCTGGTTTATCAGACTGAAGATAGCTTCATTGATAGGAGGCTGATTTAATGATACTAAATGTTCTAGATAACCTTCTACCATCTCCTCGTCGAGGGTAAAGAGACGCCAGCAAACCGACATTACATCTTTTATCGTCGCATCATCGTTACCTCTCAGTTTCTCTATAGTATGGCTATGCTCTGTGTAAATCTTAAACCAATCTTTGCTGTATATTGAACTAACGAATATCGGACCAAACGCCTTATCAGGTAATATCTTATGGATGAAATAGGCCTTTTCTTCGTCTGATACTTCCTCGCAGAGCCCTAATGAATTCAATGTCAGCGTCTTTAAATGGAAGCGTACCTTTTGATCTCCATTCGACTTCTTGGCAAACAAAATCTCATTGAGCGTACGCAAGAATTCGTTAACATCGACTTCCCGCAAATAAAGCAGTACCTGTCGGACTCTTGAGCGAACAAATAATCCTTGATGCTCCCGCTCCAACTCGTCAATTAAAGAACGGCCAGACTCCACAAATGTCCTTGCATAAGTGTAATCAAACAAAGATTGATGCAGAAACTGGATGCCATCGTCTTCATTCCCAGTCAGAAAACTGTTAGAAAGCAAGTACTTTTGCTCATCGCCATATTCTGTTTCATAAGCCTTACCACTTATCATCAGTGTCTGATTGGAATACATCTTTTCGGCTATCAATCTAAGCAATAGCGATACTTTCCGTCTGTTTATATCTCTTCCTTCAACGACAATCTTGCGCCACAGTCTATCATAAAGCTTCTGCAATGTGATAGGTTCGCCATGAAGTAAATCCGGCTCATCAATCAAACTGTATAAATAGAGATTGATAGGAATGGACAAGAACTGTCTTGTCTGGTTGGTCAACGTAGAAGGATCGACATGGAGATTAGTCAAGATCACACTAACGTCCTTGTCTTTCAGTCCGTTAAGGTAAACTTTATTGTACCGATTATACTCTTGCAGATCATAGTCATAATCGAGATCGAAACGGCGGCAAGATACCACAATCCTTACATTGGGAAGAGTAGATACCTGATGAATAAGTTTATTCGCTACGTCTATCGCTTTTCTGTCAACAGACAAGGACATAGAAAGTGCATCTATCTGGTCAATCAAGAGGACAGATAGCTTATGTTTCTCATTGAGCTGCTTATAGGCTTCAAACACGGAGATACCATCATTCAGGCCAACTTCATTATTGAATTCCATCGATGAATGAAAATTGATTTGGTCCATCTTGATACCCAACACAGGAACCCCTTCTTTTATCAGTTCCTCAAGGATATCATGCATGACCACACTCTTGCCAGTACCCGCATTTCCAACCAATACGGATACGCGCTCACCTGGCTTGTCTCCCTTGCCATTATGGAGCCAATCCAAAACCGTCTTCGTCTCCTGCCTTGCAAAGTGAATCTCCCGAATATCAGTCTTCCAACTCTTAAGCCCTTCGGAAGCCCACTCCATGGATTTAATATCTATCTCATGTTTTTGATCCATGAAGATATTTCCAGACCGATTGTTGACAGCGATAGCTCTATCGCCGGTCTGGATATTGATATGGAAATGATATTCAGAATTATTCATCGTAGCCCAATAGCAATTTCAAAATCTATATTTACAGACTTTTCCCTAAATGTCCTTCTGTTGCCCAATCACGATGATGAATGCTTGCCGGATTGCCGACAACTATCGAATGGCTTGGTACATCGAAGTTGACAAAAGTATTAGGTGCGATGAGGACATCATCACCGATTGTAACCTTGCCCACTACTGTAGAGTTGCAACGAATACATACATCTTTTCCGAATGTCGGGGCACCTTTTCTCTTTCCACGTACATCACGACCGATGGTTACTCCATGAGTCATGAAGATGTTGCCCTTGAAGGTGGCGGCACCATTGATGACAATACGCCCCTCATGACCGATGATAAGCCCTTTAGGGATATTCATGTTGTCATAAAGACCTATGCCTGTTTTATAGCTGAACTTCTTAAGCCTGCGCATATAATATCTTTGCCACAACGTCCCTTTCGAAACCTGGGCAAGACGATAGTATCTTATATACTTTATCTGAGGCAATCTCTTTTCAGATTTAGACAAAACGCCATCCTGATGACCACGGAACTCAGCGTTAAACTTCATATCGTAGTCATAGAGTTCATGGAAATTACTCCAATCTATTCGCCAAAAACTCAACTTGAATAATTTTCTTAGATTCATAGCCTCTTACGAATTTTCTCTGGCATGTGACTCACCAGTTCCTTCACTTCAGTCGTTCTAAATGTAAATAATGCAAGTAATGTTGCCGAGAGAATGACCGTTATCAATATCTCAATAATAAAGTAAACCAATGACTTCTCATGAAAATATGAGCAAGCAAACCACACGATTGCACCAATAAATACTGTTATCAAGAACTTTATCGTGTAATCTTTTATCATTACATGCCAGTTCTTATTGAAAAGTATTTTACCCAATTTAATGAAGAATGGCATGACTGTTATGAATATCTTGCATAATACAGGCGAAAGGAATGCACCTGCAAGTCCAAACAACTTTATGAGTCCTATGGATAGTGGAATATTAATGACACCTGCTATGACTTGCAAATCACGCCCTACATTGAATTTTCCTGCAGCTGCTCTGTAGGTTGCTATAACCTGACATGAATTGTTAAGATAGAAATCCAAGCATATCAAGCCGACGATTACTTGACTCAAGATGTATCCCTTGTCGAGATGGCCAAGCCACAAATTAATGAAAGAATTGAATAGTTGGAACATACAGATTGTACAGAACGCATTGACTATAAATACTCCCATGTCGAGCATCTTGTACACCTTGAATATTTTTTCTCCTGCTTCCGTTGCTACGACATTACCTATACCTGCTATGATGGATGCCATGATTAGTCCAAAGATGGTATTAACCTGTCCAATAACCATATAATAGTTACTATAATAGCCAACTATCACGGTGCCAATAAAGATGGATACGATAATATTGAGGGTAGAATTAAAAAGCGTTGAGCCTAATTTGAAAACAGACTGGTCAACTACGCCTTTAAAGAATACTTTTATCTCATCATGGGTAAGCTTAGCTACATTTTTGTCTTTAAGATATGGGAACTCATTATCTACTTTTCTGGCTATTATCACGTTCTTTACAATAGTAACAGCCATTTTAAACAGTAGATATGCTATGAAATTTCTAAAAATCAGAAGAACTACTATATCTACACCACAACTAATAAACGTGAAAACAATATTTATCTTCTCTATTTTATACTGTTTCTGATTGGCAGACATTATAGCCTGCTTATAAGCCCAGAACAGATAGGTGAATGCCGAATTTAGAACGAACAGGAAGTAGATAAGATATAGATTCTCCGGGATTGGCTGATCTAGATTTACCATCTTGTTAAGGAATGGCATCAATAGACAACCAAACGCAATAATAGCAAGCCCCACAAATCGATAGCACTTCTTATAGAACTGCATCAAAGTTTTAATGCGCTCTATATTGTTCTCCGCAATCGGTTTGTAAAGATAATATGTTATAGTTCCACCTATACCTAACTCCGTTAGAGCTAACAGAGACAGTACATTTGAAAACAGTCCATTGATTCCCAGGTAACTAGCGCCTAGGACATATATGAACACTGAGCGACTTGCAAACGACAAAAGCAAAGTTAATATCTGCCTAATGCCGCTCGTTGCCATAATCAACACCGAATTTTTTGTTCTTGAGTTCGCCATTACTTAAGTCTTATTACTTCTCCGGACATTACCTGACCATACTTACTTGCTAGGAAGCATGCAGTATTAACAATATCTTTTATAGGTACTTTACTTGAGGCGACAAGACCATTATTAATAATATGGTGATTGCTCAGCACTTTACCCAAGCCTCTTATGCACATCGCTATACTTGAGGACTGCAGTTCGGAGCTCTCAGACTCATCGTGTAAGAAAGCAGTAGTAAGAGTGGAATATCTATCTCTTGCCGCAAGATAATCGGTCTCTTTCTTTAATAACAAATAAACAAATGAATTGGCATCCTCATTATTATACTCGGCACCGTCAAAGACGTCTTTGTCCTTGTCAGAGACGATGTTGATGATATGGTCTATCTTTCCGATAAATTTTGCCTCGGCCTCTGAGAGGTCTAATTCATCACACGAATGAATGTGATAGAAATTAACATAGGCCTTCTCTCTTTTGAGGAGTGAGAATGCCTCTTCCTTAATATCTTCACAATCGGCAACGACTAGGACATTGCTATCCGCAAGTGAACCACCGGCATATCCTTCTTCAATAGCTGGATAAGCAGTCTTGTCTACTAGTGGCTCAAAGTATGTTGTATTGCCGAATATCTTGGATAATATTCTTTTTATCTTATCTTTCATTTACAGAAATCTTTCTGACGCACACGCTTGAAGGTTTTCGCCTTTCATGTATTTACCTAAATCACTGCACATCAGCGCAGCAAGAGAAGCAACTTCTTCCGGCATTGTCGTATGTCGGGTATCAATTCCATTATTATTTCTTGATATATTGTCCCCCATCTTATTGTTATTCATGCGGGTACAGATAGAGCCTGGAGAGATAGCATGAAAAAATATCTTATCGCCATATTTCTCCTGCATCATTTCAGTCAATCTTATTGTTGATACTTTTGACATGCCATAAGGAGTATAGCCGAATGAAGGAGTAATACCGCAAATAGATGCTATATTCAGAATGTTTCCTTGAGTGCCATTCTCTATCATCTTATCAGCAACTAGCTGATTCAACAGATACGTGCTTTTGAAATTAGTATTCAGCATGTCGTGAAAGTCCTGCTCTGGATAATCTCTGAAAACTTTCTGCTGATCTTTTTTTTTAAAAATCCCGGCATTATTTACCCAGATATCTACGCAGTGGCTGCTGAACAAGAAGCTTACCTTAGATTCAATATCAGCTATATTGAGATTGTCCATTTCGACGGTTTCGACCCCAACATCATATTGCCTTTTAATCTCATCCTTAGCCATTGCCAGCTTCTGAGGATTACGTCCAGTAATAATAACATAACATCCTTCAACTACAAATCTCTTAGCTATAGCAAGACCTATGCCTGATGTTGCACCCGTCACTACAGCATATTTGCCTTTGAGACTTCCGCCAGCTACACTGCTTGTATTATAAGATTTCTGTAAATCCTCTGTATAATATAAAGGAGTAGTTACAGTACAACTCAATTTATTTCTTATCTTTCCTATCAATTCCATCACTTAACCGCATAAATATCTGTTTTAGAAACTTTTGACTTCCTCGCTTGCTCAGTCTGAAGCCTCCATCGTAGAAGCAGGAAAAATCATTCTGATAGTCTGTGCCCTTGCGCAGGTCAAGAACCTCTTGATACAATTCTTTAGGGATAGATCCTATCATTTTATAGAGTCCGCTCGTAATGAATTCGTCTCCAAAATACTGATTCAGTATTCTTGAAAATGGAGGTATCACAAAGTATACCTTAGCTTTTCTCTGCTTGAGTTTTGTGCAAATATCTAAGAGGACTCGAGTATTGTATTCTAGGTTTCTATCATTTTCTTTATTCTCCGTCTTACGCTTCAAATCATTAAGATGGAATAGATTTATCCACCCGTCTGCCATTCCTTTCATCTGCTTTTCGGCAAAATCAAGGTTATAATACTCTGGATATCTTTCAGAAAGCCTCTTGATTACCGGGGTATCAATGAATGCTCTAATACAGTTTTTTATGCCATGCTTGTTCGGCCTTATTACAAGATAATATTTGAATGCTTTCAGTGGGCTATGATTTGGAATGTCACTTAGTGGCAAAAGCTTATAATAGTCGGCCTCATTGTGACTCATCGAATACCTAAAAAATGGGACACACGCTGCAAGGTTGAGGAAAACTGTTGCACCCTCTTCTAAATGATTAATGTAATGATTGACTAACAGTCTGTCTCCTTCAAGACTTTCGCCTGGTAGACAGAAGTTAAAACTATCGGGAACCATATCGCTCATTTGGTCAAATGCATAGAAGCCATATGTACTGCCAAATGATGGGCCCAAGGGGGATTGTCCGTGGCGGGCAGATGCCGCTGCCTAACCAAAGACAGTAACACATCTATAGAAAAAGAAGGGTATATCCCTTATTCCCTTCAGGCATGACCTAAAGGCTTTCATCTT
>Ga0256406_1001726_pt1 | contig 34135 bp, 31 predicted proteins | sample RumenRJG_03DNA_FD_185986 | JGI IMG/M metagenome (GOLD analysis project Ga0256406, IMG submission 185986) | Bovine rumen microbial communities from Lethbridge, Alberta, Canada - RJG_03 | ecosystem: Host-associated > Mammals > Digestive system > Stomach > Rumen | place: Canada: Alberta | collected...
ATGTTATCGTCTAAGAGCTTATCAGTCTGGGCGCTGAGCTGTTGCAGGCTACGGGCAGATGAGGCAAGCAGGGCGAGCTTGCGTGCGAGCGTACCGTAGTCGCATTGCGCATTGCCCTGAAAGGCATCATACTGATTGAGTCCGTAAGCCCCTATCAGATGTATCAAGCCCGGTGCCATGCCCCGCATAGAGATGCTTGTGGGGCGCCGGGTGAGAAAGGCGCTCACCGTCTTGGCCTTCAGAAGCTGTCGTGCTACGAAGCTGGGCGAGAGGTTAACGGAGTCGCCCTGCATGATGTGCTGCGTCTCTATGGTGGCCAGCATGGCGTAGACCCAGCACAGCGGGCTCTTGCCCTGGTCTTTTACGGGCGTGGTCTTGAGCATCACGTCGGTGACAAACCGCTCTTTGCCGGGCTCGGTGCGCTTCTTGGCGCAGGAAGAGAGCATTGCCAGGATGATGATGAATATCGCTATTCTTTGCATGATGTTGCAAAGGTAATGAAAAAAGTGATAGCGTAGCGACTTATTAGCCAATCTTTTTGTAACTTTGCACGCGTTATGAATACGACAGAACAATATGAGGTGATGGCTCCGGTGGGCTCCATGGAGTCGCTCACGGCGGCTATTCAGGCCGGTGCCGACAGCGTTTATTTCGGCATTGGCAAGCTGAATATGCGGTCGCACTCAGCCAATCATTTCGACATATCCGACTTACGTGAGATTGCTTCCATTTGCGACAGCCATGGCATCAAGACCTATCTCACGGTGAACACCGTTATCTATGACGATGATCTGCCCACGATGCGCGAGATAATAGACGCGGCCCATGATGCCGGCATAACAGCTATCATAGCCTCAGACGTTGCCGTGATGAGCTATTGCAGGCAGCGCGGTGTGGAAGTGCACCTCTCTACGCAGCTCAACATATCCAACATCGAAGCCCTGAAGTTCTACAGTCAGTTTGCTGATGTGAGCGTGCTGGCCCGCGAGCTGAATATGGGTCAGGTGAAGAAACTGCATGAGGAGATCATCGAGCAGCATGTGTGCGGGCCGAAGGGTGAGCTGGTGCGCATAGAGATGTTCTGCCATGGTGCCCTCTGCATGGCCGTTTCGGGCAAGTGCTACCTGTCGCTTAACAACGCCGGTCGCTCGGCCAACCGTGGCGAGTGTATGCAGCTGTGCCGCAGAAGCTATATCGTTACGGATGCCGACACGGGCACGCAGCTGGAGATAGACAATAAATACATCATGAGTCCTAAGGACTTGAAGACCGTACGCTTTATCGATAAGATGATGGATGCTGGCGTGAGGGTGTTCAAGATAGAGGGCAGGGCACGCGGCCCGGAATATGTCTACACCGTGGTGAAATGCTACAAGGAGGCCATCCAGAGTGTTTTGGACGGCACGTTCACCGAGGAAAAGAAAGACGCATGGGACGAACGGTTGGCCAAAGTGTTCAACCGCGGCTTTTGGGACGGCTATTATCAAGGTCAGACCATGGGCGAGTGGAACAAGCATTATGGTTCTGTGGCAACAGAAAAGAAGGTGCTTGTAGGCAAGGTGATGAAGTATTTCTCACGTCTGAACGTGGCAGAGGTGGCTGTAGAGGCGTCAGACTTCAGCCTGGGCGACAAGTTGCTGATAACCGGGCCCACCACCGGCGTGATGTATCTCGACGCCACCGAGATAAGATATGACCTGAAGCCGGTGGGCAAAGCCTTGCAGGGACAGCGCGTGTCTATTCCCGTTAAGGGCAAGGTGAGACCCTCAGACAAGCTCTTCAAGCTGGTTGAGGTGACAGAATGGAAAGAAGTTAAATAATTAAATGATATAGATAATGACCATCAACGAAGCACAAGACGAGGTTGTTGAGGAGTTTCAGGACTTCGACGACTGGATGGATAAATACCAAATGCTCATAGACTTGGGCAATGACTTGGATGAGTTGGACAGTAAATATAAGACTGACCAGAACCTGATAGACGGATGCCAGAGCCGTGTATGGCTGCAATGCGATTATAAGGATGGCAAGCTGGTGTTTACAGCAGACAGCGACGCACTGATAGTGAAGGGCATCATAGCCTTGCTCATACAGGTGCTGAGCGGGCATACCCCTAAGGAAATTCTTGATGCCGACCTCTACTTCATAGACAAGATAGGGCTCAGGGAGCATCTGTCGCCTACACGTTCCAACGGCTTGTTGGCTATGGTGAAGCAGATAAAGGCCTATGCCTTGGCGTATAGAACCAAAGAAGAAGCTGCCGAGAATGCGTAAGTTGCGCACCATAGAGATGCATCGCCTGAGCGTTGAGCAGTTTAAGGCAGCGCCCAAACTACCCCTCGTGGTGGTGCTCGACGACGTGAGAAGTCTGTATAACGTTGGTTCGGTGTTCCGCTCGTGCGATGCCTTCTGCGTGGAGCGCATCTGCCTGTGTGGCATTACGGCCTGTCCGCCACATGCTGAGATACATAAAACGGCACTGGGAGCAGAGGAGTCGGTGAGCTGGAAGTATTATGGCTCGGCCGAAGAGGCGGTGAGCGACCTGCAGGCTCAGGGCTACTACGTTTTTAGCATAGAGCAGGTGGAGGGTTCAACAAAACTGCAAGACATGGTGCTCGACCCCACCCGGCGCTATGCCGTGGTGTTAGGCAATGAGGTGAAGGGTGTTAGGCAAAGTGTGGTAGACATGAGCGACGGCTGCTTGGAGATACCGCAGTATGGCACAAAGCACTCGCTCAACGTATCGGTTACGGCGGGCATCATCGTATGGGAGTTTGCCCGTGCCCTGCGCATCAAGCCTAACGTCTAGACCGCTTGCCCTTTTTGGTAAGCGGCTCGCTTATATATAATAAGGTGAAAAAGAATATGATGCCCGTTCCTACGCCTGTTATCACTCCCAATAGATAGTGGGCTTGAACGTAGACGGAGCCTGCGCAAAGCAGTAAGAAGAACGGCAGCAGAATGAGAAAGAGCCTGATGTTGCGGGCGTGAAGGGCCAGCAGCAGGATAATGATGCCCATGCCGGCTTGCGAAGCAGGGAAAGATGCCGCGGGTCGGCCGCTTATCCGGCGGGCACTCTCTATGATGTGGTAGAACAATCCGTCGGTATATCCCGGACCGGGCAGGCTCTTGTAGTGATAATTAAAGTAGTCGTGAAGGTTCGGAAAGTGGCCTGCCACGATGTTCTTCAGTCCCACTGCCTCATAATAATAGGTGGGTCCTGCCGTGGGAATGAAAATGAAAAGCACGAAATAAGCAAAGAACGCCCCCATGAGGATGAGCATGGCGCGCTCGAACTCGTTATATCTCCAGCCAAAATAATATAGGACGACAAGAACCAGAACGGGAAAGAACGACGCGTAACCCAGATACATCAATTCGCTGGGCACGCTGCCTGTCAGTGTGTGGCTGAGCGTCAGAGCCGGTTGACAGTCGAAGAACGACTGCTCAGAAGATGCTATGAGCCAGTCTAGTTTAGGAAAGGCGCGGTTCAGCTCGTATATGTCGGCATACCACCAGGGCAGCAGCGACAGCTGGGCGGCTGCTCTTGTAAAGCGTGTCAGACGGCAGGGAGCCAGGCGGTATACAAGCCATAGCGCGGCCATGACAGCCACAATGCGCAGGCGGCCGAACACAACGGCTTCGGGGTGAGCCAGCTTGGTGTACGTGAACATGGCCAGCAGCAGCGTGAAAGCAATGTAGCCCACGGCAGCCCACTCGTAGGTGAAGAGCCCTTTTTGGGGCTTTTGCTCTATCTTAAACAAATCTTTTAAAAACGAATGACGCATGGATTGACGCAAGTAAAAATGAGTTCAGAGGATATTCTTATTATCGTTATTTATTCATAAAATCCCCCGAAACGTTTGCAAAGGTACAAATTATTTTGTTACTTTGCGTGTAAATCAAATATACATTTACTATGGGAAAGGGTAAGAAAGGTGGCAAGCGTCTCACAAAGAAGCAGCTTGCCGACATGCTGGAAGGCTTTTTCCAGACCCAGCCAGGAAAAACATTCAGCTATAAACAGATATTCAAGGCGCTGAAACTCACCACGCATCCGCTCAAGATGTTGGCTATCGACATCATGGAAGAGATGGCGTGGGACGATTTTCTGAGCAAAGTGGGCGATAATGCCTATGCGCTGAACACCAAGGGGCAGGTGCAAGAAGGAGTCTTCATACGTAAGGCCAACGGCAAGAATACCTTCCAGCCTGACGATGGAGGCACGCCCGTCTTTGTGTCAGAGCGCAACTCCATGTCAGCCCTAAACGGCGACCGTGTGAAAGTGCAGTTCATGGCACGCAGACAGAAGCATATCAAGGAGGCTATGGTCATAGAAATCCTGTCGAGAGCCAAGGATACCTTCGTGGGTAGGCTGCGTGTGGAGCGAGATATAGCCTTTCTCGTTACGCAGGAAAATCTTTTCGTGCATGACATCATCATACCTAAGAAAAAGCTGAGGGGCGGCAAAACCGACGATATGGCTGTGGTGAAGATAACCCAATGGCCCGACGCCGACCATAAGAATCTGGTGGGCGAAGTGGTGGATGTGCTGGGCAAGGCCGGCGACAACGATGTTGAGATGAACTCTATCCTGGCGCAATACGGTCTGCCATACGTCTATCCCAAGCGCGTGGAGGAGGCTGCCGAGAAGATTACGGGTGAGATTACGCCGGAAGACCTTGCTGAGCGTGAGGACTTCAGAGACACATGGACGTGCACCATAGATCCTCACGATGCCAAAGACTTTGATGACGCGCTTAGCTTTAAGAAACTCTCTGACGGCCTTTATGAGGTGGGTGTGCACATAGCCGATGTGAGCCATTATGTGAAAGAGGGCGACATCATAGACCGAGAGGCGCAAAAACGTGCCACATCGGTATATCTTGTAGACCGCACCATACCGATGTTGCCGGAGCGCCTGTGCAACTTTGTGTGCTCTTTGCGACCCAATGAGGAGAAACTATGCTATAGCGTGATATTCAATTTGGATGATGAGGCCAACGTGAAGAGCTACCGCATCGTGCACACCGTCATCAAGTCGAACCGCAGATTTGCCTATGAAGAGGCACAGAAACTGCTGGAGAACAATGGAGTAGTAGATGGAACGGGCACCCCTGCGCCCCCTGCTCCGCCGTCGGGCTATGTGGGTGAGTATGCCAATGAGATTATCTCGCTCGACCGGCTGGCCAAGAAGTTGCGGGCCAAACGCTTCAAGAACGGGTCGGTGAAGTTTGATTCAGAAGAGCTGCACTTTGATGTAGACGACAAAGGAAAGCCCATACGCTGCTACTTCAAGCGCTCTAAGGATGCCAACAAGCTTGTAGAAGAGTTTATGTTGCTGGCCAACAAAACCGTAGCCGAGAGCGTGGGCAAGGTGAAGAAGGGCGCAAAAGCCAAGACGCTGCCTTATCGTATACACGACAACCCCGACCCGCAGAAGCTTGAGAACCTGCGGCTCTTCTCTGCCAAGTTTGGTTATAAGCTCAAATCTTCAAGCACCAAAGGCGCAACGGCAAGAGCCTTGAACACGCTGATGGACGAGGTGACAGGTAAGAAAGAAGAAAAACTCATACAGACAGTAGCTTTGCGTGCCATGATGAAGGCCAAATATTCTGTTCATAACATTGGCCACTTTGGGCTTGCGTTTGATTATTACACCCACTTCACGAGCCCCATTCGCCGCTATCCCGACACGATGGTGCACCGTTTACTGACCCGCTATCAGGCCGGAGGCCGCTCTGCCAATAAGGATAAGTATGAGGAGCTGTGCGAGCATTGCTCTGATATGGAGCAGATAGCGCAGAATGCCGAGCGCGACTCCATAAAATATAAGATGGTGGAGTTTATGGGCGACCATGTGGGCGAGACTTACGACGCGCACATCAGCGGCATTCAGAGCTATGGCATATATTGTGAGATAGACTCCAATCACTGCGAGGGAATGGTTCCGATGCGTGACTTGGATGATGATTATTATGACTTTGACGAGAAGAACTATTGCCTTGTGGGTCGCAGGCACCATCACATCTATCAGTTGGGCGACCCTATCCGCATCAAGGTAGCCCACGCCAATCTTGAGCGTAAACAGCTAGACTTCACCCTGGTTGATGCCGATGGCAATGTCAAGAAGACTAGCGCGGCGCAACAAAGTCATCCCAAGACGGTGAAAAGTGGGCGGAGCAGCAGGCGCAGGCGTAAGTAAAGGCATAGGCATAATATGCGCAGAAAGATATTCTTCAGTCATAAGGAAGAACTATGGAACAGCTGGAGCCACGCCGGAGGCATTGTCCTTGGCGTGGTTTTTGGCACCATCTTCCTGGTGTGGTGCTTCCGCATGCGCAACGGATGGGCTACGCTGGGCGTGTCGCTCTATCTCTGCGGCATGCTCTTCAGCTATATTGCCAGCACCGTTTATCATGCCCTGAGTGCCCGCTCTGTATGGAAGGAGCGGCTTCGCAAATGGGACCATGCGGCCATATACTGGCACATAGCAGGCTCCTATTCGCCCATTACGCTCATCGCCTTGCGTCAGCAAGGTGCGTGGGGATGGGGGCTCTTTGGCTTTGTGTGGGCATGTGCCATAGCGGGAACGGTGTCGTCGTTCCATAAACTCAAGTCACACAGCAACCTAGAGACGCTGGCTTTCGTGGGAATGGGGCTCAGCGTGCTTGCCGCTTTCAAGCCTCTGATGGCCTGTGTGCCCCCTGCCGCCATCGCATGGATAATAGCTGAGGGCGTGATGTACATCACCGGAGCCGTGTTTTATTCCATCCGTCACCACAAATACATGCACACGGTGTTCCATTTCTTTGTGCTTGCCGGCTCCGTGTGCCATATCATAGCCATCTGGAGCATCTTGCTGAAGTATCTGTGAACATCATTTCGTGAGCTTGTCAAAGAGCTCCTCCATACCGGCACTGGCACCCTTCTTAATGTGCTGCACGTTTTTATATTGGCCCGTCATCACTTCTTCCGGATCGATAAGATAGATGGGTGTGCCCGGCTTTACATAATGTATCAGTCCCGCAGCAGGATAGACGTTGAGCGAAGTGCCGATGATAACGAATATGTCGGCCTCCATCACCTCGGCGGCAGCCGGCTCTATCATGGGCACACTCTCTCCGAAGAACACGATGAAAGGCCTTAACAACGACCCGTCGGCAGCCTTCGTGCCCGGCTTCACGTCACTGTGGGCTTCGTCTAGCTGCTCAATGTAGCTGGGGTTGTAAGGGTCACGGCTTGAGCACACCTTGGTCAGGTCGCCGTGAAGGTGTATGACGTGCGTGCTTCCCGCTTTCTCGTGCAGGTTGTCTACATTCTGCGTAATCACTGTAACCCGATATTTTTCTTCCAGCTTGTGTATCAGTTCATGCCCCTTGTTAGGCTTGGCAGCCCACAGCTTCTTGCGAAGCATGTTGTAAAAGTTGGTTACAAGCACGGGGTCAGCCTCCCATCCCTCGTGTGAGGCCACTTGCTCCACGGGATAGTTCTCCCACAATCCGTCGTTGCCCCTGAAGGTTTTAAATCCACTTTCCACCGACATTCCGGCGCCGGTAAGAAACACTAACTTTTCTTTTTCCATGACTAACTGTTTTAGAAACTTAGCTTTAACTTTCCACAAAAATAGCTTTTTTTATTGAAACATATACACTTTGTGCGGGAAAAATATTATCTTTGCACCTAATTTAAATATATACAAATAATTAGAAGAAAGCAATGAATAAGGAAAGTTACGCATTGGGAATGACGATAGGCTATCAGCTGAAAGACTTGGGAGCCGAGGATATTAACTTAGATGACTTCAAGCAGGCCATAGCCGATGTCTTTGCAGATGCGCAACCGCAGGTTGCTCCTCGTGAGGCGCAGGCTCTTGTGCAGAGCTACTTGCAGCAGAAGAGCGAGGAAAAGAGCAAGGCACTGCGTGCAGAAGGCGAATCCTTCCTGGCTGCCAATGCCAAGCGCCCCGATGTTGTGGTGCTTCCCAGCGGCTTGCAGTATCAGGTTCTCAAGGCTGGCAACGGCAAGAAGCCCAAGGCAACTGACAAGGTGCGTTGCCATTACGAGGGCACTTTAATCAACGGAAAGGTGTTCGACAGCTCGTATAAGCGCGGCGAGCCCGCTGTGTTCGGCCTAAACCAGGTCATAGCTGGCTGGACCGAGGGTGTGCAGCTCATGCAGGAAGGTGCCAAGTATCGCTTCTTCATACCTTATAACCTGGCTTATGGTGAGCGTGGAGCAGGGCAGAGCATTCCTCCTTATGCCGCTCTGGTGTTCGACGTTGAGCTACTTGAAGTTCTTTAACAGGCAAAAACAAACAATTATTATCAATAAGAAAATGAAAAAACTAACGGTAGTAGCCATGTTGGCTATCGCAGCCGCCACCTTCACTGCGTGCGGCAACTCATCTCCAAAAGCTGAGATGAAGAACGACATCGATTCTCTTAGTTATGCCATAGGCTTGGAGCAGAGCCAGGGCGTGCGCCAGTATCTTGAGCAGATGAATATCGATACGGCTTACATCGATGAGTTTGTGAAGGGTCTTAACGCTGGCGCTTTGTCACAAGACGATAAGCGCAAGGCTGCTTATAACGCCGGTGTGGCTATTGGTATGCAGACGGCCATGATGACAAAGGGCATCAACCGCCAGCTGTTTGGTGAAGATTCAACCAAGACAATATCTCTTAGGAACTTCCTCGCAGGCTTTGCTGCCGGTGCAACAGGCAAGAACCAGAAGATGGATCTTATGCAAGCCCGCACCATAGAGCAGATAAAGGCTCAAGCTATCCAGTCGCAGGCTGCCGAGAAAAAGTATGGCAAGAACAAGAAAGTGAACGAACAGTTCATGGCTGCCAACGCCAAGAAGCCCGGCGTGCAGAAGCTTGCCAACGGCGTGCAGTATAAGGTTGTAAAGGCCGGCAAGGGTGTTGTGCCTACCAAGAACGACGTGGTGAGCGTGAACTACACTGGTAGAACCATCGACGGTAAGGTGTTCGACACTACTCAGGGCAAGCAACCTGCTCAGATGCCTGTAGGCCAAGTGATACCCGGATTTACCGAAGCGCTCACCCACATGCCCGTTGGCTCAACATGGGAGGTATACATCCCGGCAAGCCAGGCTTATGGTGCCAACAGCCCAAGTGCTGACATCAAGCCTTTCTCTGCCCTTATCTTCACTGTAGAACTGCTTTCTGTAGAGAAGAATCCGAGTGCCGGCGCTCAGCCTGCAGCCCATGTCGGCGCAAATAAAGGCAAATAACATATTGACAAACAAATGATTTATAGGAGTTATCCACATGTGCGGATAACTCCTTAATATATTAAAGCATTTGACAAAAAAATGAAGAAACAAGCACTTTTACTGGCAGCTCTGCTGGTCATGGGCGGCGTCCTGGCCCCTCTGTCTGCCAAGGACAAAAAAGAAAAAAAGCCACAGCCTGTGGCTGAGAAACCCACATTAGAGCTGAAAAGCCATGCCGACACGCTGAGCTATGTGGCTGGTATGTCGCTCACCAATGGCCTGATGCCTTATCTGAAGCAGCAATTTGGTGTCTCTGAGGCCGATATGCCTAACTTCATCAAAGGTTATACAGAGGCCTTAAGCCACTTAAAGGATGCCGGACGCAAGGCGTATGTTGCCGGAATGCAGATAGCACAGATGGTAAACGACCGTATGTTGCCCAGTCTGAAGGCCGATTTTGCCCCGGTAGACTCCATCTCCGACAGTCTGGTATATGCCGGTTTCGAGGCTTCTTTGCGCAACGATACCACCAAATACACCTCTTCAAAGGCCATGTCTGCCTTTCAGGAATATCGTGCGGCTGTAGAGAAGAAGAAAAATGATGCCGTGAAGGCCGAAGGCGAGAAGTTCTTGGCCGAGAATGCCAAGAAGCCGGGAGTGGTGACACTGCCCGATGGCCTGCAATACAAGATTATCACCAAGGGCACGGGAGCCATACCTAAGGCCACAGACAAGGTAGAAGTGGTTTATGAGGGCAAGCGCCTGGATGGCGTGGTGTTTGATGCCACGAGCCGTCATGGCCGCAAGTCGGATGTGTTTGAGGCCGGACGTCTCATCAAGGGATGGACAGAGGCGCTCACCATGATGCCGGTTGGCTCTAAGTGGGAGCTGTATATACCTTACGACCTGGCTTATGGCACAAATGGCGCAGGGCGTGACATCCGCCCGTATGAAACGCTTGTGTTCACCCTCGAGCTGGTGAAGATTGATAATGAAGCATCCCAATCAACAGGCGCACCAACCAAGGCGGCAGCCAAGCCTGTTGTTCCGACAGCCAAGAAGCGCGTTGCTCCGGCTGCCAAAACGCCGGCTAAGAAGCGTAAATAATTACTCTATATTGACAAAATGCGCCCTTGTGGCGCATTTTTTGTTTCTTTTTGTTGTTCGTATCATTTATTTTATCTACTTTTGCTTTCAAATTGTAAAGCATAAATATTTAGATTACAACTTTAATCTATTCGTTTGATGGATAAAATAGACAAACTAGACAAGAAGATACTGGGCATACTGTCGCAGAATGCCCGTATTCCCTTTAAGGATGTAGCAGCAGAGTGTGGCGTGTCAAGGGCAGCCATACACCAGCGTGTGCAGCATTTAATAGAGAATGGAGTGATAACCGGCAGTGGATTCGATGTTAATCCTAAGAGCCTGGGCTATAGTACGTGCACCTATATAGGCATGAATCTGGAGCGCGGAAGCATGTACAAGAAGGTTGTAGAGCAGCTTTACACCATTCCGGAGATTGTGGAGTGCCACTTCACCACAGGCCCTTACACCATGCTTATCAAGCTTTATGCCAAGGACAACGAGCAACTCATGGACTTGCTCAACAACCAAATGCAAACCATTCCCGGTGTGGTGAGCACCGAAACGCTCATCTCTCTTGAGCAGAGCATCAAGCGCGAGATACCCGTAAAGACAGAAGACTGACGATGGAATACACGCTTAGCTCGCACCTCACAAGTGCTTATAACAAGTATCCGGAGTCTGAACACCGCCCTGTGATAGGGCTTACAACAAATTATACCGACGGAGATGCTATGCTGCGCGATAAATATTACGAGCAGATAGTAGCAGCCGGAGGCACGCCCGTGCTCATTCCGCCCATTGCAGACACCGATGTCATTGTGAACACACTGGAACATCTCGACGGACTGTTGCTCACCGGAGGGGCTGACTACAACCCTCTTTGGTGCGGCGAAGAGCCTTCTGAGAAGCTGCATGGCATCAACGCCCACCGCGACCTGCCTGAGATGCTGGTCACGCAACTGGCCTTCAACAGGCAGATACCTATGCTGGGCATTTGCCGGGGCATACAAACGCTGGCCATGACGTTGGGCGGACGGGTGAGCCAGGATATTGCCGAAGAGCGCAAGCGCGGGCAAATCAGGCTGCAGGAAGCGGCAGCTCAGCGCAAGGGCAGCAAGGTACAGGCGGCTCAGGCCCTGCTCCCGCTCATCAAGCATTCGCAAGATGCCGACCGCACCGAGCCCACCCACAGCGTGCGCTTGCAGCCAGACAGCATTCTGTATGCGCTTTATCACACAGAAAAAATCTTCGTAAACTCCTTCCATCATCAAGCCGTGGCCGACCCAGGCTCACGCTTCAGAGTGACGGCACAGTCGCCCGACGGTGTCGTAGAGGCCATAGAGAGCCGTGAGTTCAAGCCCATCATGGGCGTGCAATGGCATCCGGAGTGGCTCGGAACAGACGGTCTGCCCATTTTTAAGTGGCTCGTCAACCAGGCCAACAACTTCTATATAGCCAAGAAACTGCATCACCGCGTGCTCACCCTCGACACTCATTGCGACACGCCCATGTTCTTTCCACAGGGCATACATTTCGACCATCGTGACGACCGAATACTCGTAGACTTGCATAAGATGACCGATGGCCGGCAGGATGCCGTGACCATGGCCGCCTATCTGCCCCAACCCAAGATAGGCGAGACATTCTCTTCGAAGGTGAACGTGGCCTATGCGCGGCGCGTAAGCGGCAATGTGCCTGACCCAATAACGCCCGCTTCTTATGCCGACTTGATATTCGACACCATAGAAGGCATCGTACGGAAGAACTCCAGATATATCAGCATAGCCCGGACACCCGCCGATCTGTATGAAGACAAGCGCAAAGGGCGCAAGAGCATCATGTTTGCCATAGAGAACGGACTGGCTCTTGAGCACAACATTGCCAACGTGAAGCACTTCGCGCAGCGCGGTGTGGTGTACATAACGCTTTGCCATAACGGCGATAACGACATCTGCGACTCGGCGCGCGGCTGCGATACGCACCACGGCGTGAGCGAGTTTGGCGAGAAGGTGATACGTGAGATGAACCGTCAGGGCATCATGGTAGACCTCAGCCATGGCGGTGAGAAGTCGTTTTATGACGCACTCGACATCAGCACCATGCCCATCGTGTGCAGCCACAGCAACTGCAAGGCACTCTGTGACGTGCCCCGCAACCTGACCGACGACCAGCTGCGGGCCCTTGCCAAGAAGGGTGGGGTGGCACATACCACGCTCTATCATGGTTTTCTGAAGGCAGATGGCGAAGCCACAGTGCTCGATGCGCTGGCTCATTTGGAGCATGCCATAGCCATTATGGGCATAGACCATGTGGGTCTGGGCACCGACTTCGACGGTGACGGAGGCATCTGCGGACTGGCCGACTCGTCAGAAATGATAAACTTCACGCTGCATCTGCTGCGGCGAAAGTATTCTGAGCGCGACATAGAAAAGATATGGGGAGGCAACTGGCTGCGTGTTATGACGCAGGTGCAGTCGGTAAGACGATAGACCCAAGTCTGTTTCTCGGCGCACGGAAACAACTTTTCAGACAATAAAAGAAAGAATTGTATATGAAGAAACAAGTATTTTTCATCATGCTCACCTTGGCATTTACCATCACGGGAGCATCGTGCAAAGGCTTCAAGAAGAGTCAGTCCGATGCCGACACTGTGGCTGTAAATCCGGTAGGACCGAAGTTCAATGCCGACTCTGCCTTGGCTTTTACCGACGCGCAGTGCCAGTTTGGACCACGCGTCATGAACTCTGAGGCGCATGACAAGTGCATGGAATGGATTGTAAGTAAGTTTAAGCAATATGGATGCAAGGTCACTACGCAAAAGGCCGACCTGAAAGGTTGGGACGGGAAGACTCTGCATGCCACCAACATCATGGCCAGCTACAATCCTGGGGCAACCACGCGCATACTGCTGTGTGCCCATTGGGACAGCCGTCCTTGGGCCGACAACGACCCCGACTCTACCAAGCATAAGGAGCCGGTCATGGCTGCCAACGACGCGGCAAGCGGCGTTGCCGTCATGCTGGAGGTGGCCCGGCAGCTGCAAGCCGATAAGAAGCTGAAGCTGGGAGTAGACTTTGTGTGCTTTGATGCCGAAGACTATGGCTTCCCGCAGTGGGCCGACGGCGTAGACCCCGGCGACACCTGGGCGCTCGGCGCACAATATTTTGCTGCCAATCTGCCCAAAGGCTATGAGGCACGCTACGGCATCTTGCTCGACATGGTGGGCGGCGAAGGCGCCTCTTTTTATAAAGAAGGTATGTCTAAGCAGTATGCCAACGCCATCGTAAACAAGGTTTGGGCCGCCGCAAAGACCGCAGGCTATGGCAGCTACTTCCCCGATGGCGACGGCGGAGCGGTTACCGACGACCACATACCCCTTAACCAGAAGGCCGGCATACCCACCATCGACATCATACCTTATTATCCTGACTGCACAGCCAGCAGCTTCGGACCGACGTGGCACACTGTGAGCGACACCATGGAGCACATAGACAAGAACACGTTGCTGGCCGTTGGACAAACCGTGTTGCAGGTGCTGTATACAGAAAAGTAGTTGGGTCGTCAGACCATCAACATAGATGAGAGCAAGGACTTCTTTGCTCTCATTTTGCGTCTTGGGGCATGAGACCTTAGCCCCACAAGGCCTGCGTAAGACGGATGAGATGAATAAAGACGATGATTAACTGCTGTTTGCCCGCCCCTTGCAAGTCTTTGGCCGGGCCGGAATGCCCTTCTTGCCTCGCAAAATGCATGTTATAGTTGGCCGATAATGCCTATATGGAGCAGCAAAAAGGCCCTTTTCGCATCACGAAAAGGGCCTTTTTTCTATTTGCTTGATACACAATGTTTTGCACAAAGCATCGCATCTATAGCCTGATAACTTGTTCCGGCTGCTAAAGATACACTTTCTTATGTAATGATTACAATATCTTTGACCTATAGAGCCTGCCTGTTCTACTTATATTTTGTCGCCGTAGCACAAGTCGCCTGCGTCACCGAAGCCCGGCACAATATACTTGTGCTCATTCATTCCGGGGTCTATGGCAGCGCACCAAATGGTGGTCTTGTCATCAGGGAAGGTGGCTTTCACGTGGTCGATGCCCTCAGGTGTGGCGATGATGCAGCACACGTCGATGTGCGTTGGCTTGCCTTTAGTGATGAAAGCCTTATAGCCCAGTTCCATGCTTCCGCCCGTAGCGAGCATCGGGTCGGCTATGATGAGGTGCTTCTTCTCTATGCTTGGCGTGGCAAGATATTCCACGTGTATGCCCACCTCGTGCCGCTCGGCATCCTTATATTCGCGATAGGCCGACACAAAGGCGTTGCCGGCGTGGTCGAAAACGTTGAGAAAGCCGTTGTGGAAGGGCAGCCCGGCGCGGAAGATAGTGGCCAGAACAATCTTGTCGGTGGGCAGGTTTACCTTGGCAATGCCCAGGGGCGTGGCCACCTCATGCTCTTCATAGTGCAGCGTCTTTGACACTTCGTAGGCCTCAAATTCGCCTATTCGCTGAATATTGTTACGGAAAAGGAGGCGGTTTTTTTGATAATCCACATCGCGAATCTCAGCCAGATACTGGCTTATAATGGAGTTTGTCTCACTTAGATTAATGATTTTCATTATACTTACATTTAAGATTATTGCCTGCAAAAGTACAAAAAAATCTGATAATGTACGCTCTGTTGCCTGCCAAAACCGCTAAAAAGTTGGAGCCCACTTCCCCATTAGGCTTGGTCGCCGGCCCCTCCGCATTCGGCCCCTCCTATGCTTTGACAATGCGCAAGAAGTTATTTGAGGCACCGCTTTTTTGCAAAGTGCAAGTGTCAAAAGTTGCTGTCAGCATTTTGTTTTACACCTTTTAACTCAAAATGTGTTTTTTCACACGCTTTTTCAGTGTGCAATTTTTGGCGATATATCATAAAATACGTACCTTTGCCGTGCTTTAAAGAGATTGTAAAAATCAATTTTCCAACTAAATACATAAACTAATGGCAAAGTTTGACAAAACAGTTTTAGCAAGCTACGGTATCAACACAGGCACCGCAGAAGTATTGTATAACCCTTCATACGAGGTGTTGTTTAATGAGGAGACCAAGGAAGGCCTGACTGGATATGACAAAGGCCAGGAGACAGAACTGGGCGCCATCAACGTGATGACGGGCGTTTACACCGGCCGTTCGCCTAAGGATAAGTTCATCGTTGACGATGAGACTTCTCACGACACTGTGTGGTGGGATTCTGAGGAATATCACAACGACAACCACCGCGCAAGCAAAGAGGCTTGGGACGCCGTGAAGGAGATTGCCAAGAAAGAACTGAGCAACAAGAAGCTCTACGTGGTAGACGGCTTCTGTGGCACACATAAGGACACCCGCATGAAGGTGCGCTTCATCATGGAAGTGGCTTGGCAGGCTCACTTCGTGACCAATATGTTCATCCGTCCGAAGAGCGAGGCTGACTTTGAACAGGAACCTGACTTCATCGTTTACAACGCATCAAAGGCTAAGGTGACCAACTATAAGGAGCTGGGCCTGCACTCAGAGACCGCTGTTGTGTTCAACGTGACCAGCAAAGAGCAGGTTATCATCAACACATGGTATGGCGGTGAGATGAAGAAGGGTATGTTCTCTATGATGAACTACTTCTTGCCTCTGCGTGGCATTGCTGCTATGCACTGCTCTGCCAACACAGATATGAACGGTGAGAACACCGCTATCTTCTTCGGTCTCTCTGGCACTGGTAAGACAACTCTGTCTACTGACCCGAAGCGTAAGCTCATCGGCGACGACGAGCACGGATGGGACGACAAGGGCGTATTCAACTTCGAGGGTGGCTGTTATGCCAAGGTTATCAACCTCGATAAGGAAGCTGAGCCCGACATCTACGGCGCTATCACTCGCGACGCACTGCTTGAGAACGTTACTGTAGACAAGGACGGCAAGATAGACTTCGCTGATAAGAGCGTAACAGAGAACACTCGCGTAAGCTATCCTATCTATCACATCAAGAACATACAGCGTCCTGAGAGTCAGGGCCCCGCTGCAAAGCAGGTCATCTTCCTGAGTGCTGACGCCTTCGGTGTGCTGCCCCCTGTTTCTATTCTGAACCCTGAGCAGACTAAGTACTACTTCCTCTCTGGCTTCACAGCTAAGCTGGCTGGTACAGAGCGCGGCATCACAGAGCCTACTCCTACCTTCTCTGCTTGCTTCGGACAGGCATTCCTCGAGCTGCACCCAACAAAGTATGCTGAGGAACTGGTTCGCCACATGGCAAAGAGCGGTGCTAAGGCTTACCTGGTTAACACTGGCTGGAACGGCACTGGCAAGCGTATCTCTATCCGTGATACACGTGGCATCATCGACCGCATACTCGATCACGACATCGATAAGGCTCCTACGAAGACCATTCCTTACTTCAACTTCGTTGTTCCTACAGAGCTTGAGGGCGTTAACAAGGACATCCTCGACCCACGCGACACCTATAAGGACGCTGCTGAGTGGGACGCTAAGGCTAAGGACCTGGCTGCTCGCTTCATCAAGAACTTCAAGAAGTATGAAGGCAATGAGGCTGGCAAGGCTCTCGTAAGCGCCGGTCCACAGCTCTAAGCATATACTTCAATGCAATGATAAAGGCAGGCTCGCCCCATCTGGGCGAGCCTTTCTTTATGCTAAAACAAAACACTAAAAAACTTAAAAAAAACACTTAAAATAAAAGATTTACATAATTAACAACTCAAAAGACCGTCTATTTAAGGAAAACTGATTATCTTTGCAACTAAAATCGATAACTGTATACGTATATGAGATTGAAGATGGCATCGCTGGCCGCTGTTTGTGCGGCGCTCCTTACACTTGCATCATGCCTGGGAAGCAACGACGAAGTTAATTACGTGTATTATGACGACACTGCCATAACCGAATTTTCTTTGGGCTCACTCAACGTGTATGTGCACACAAAGTCATCTACGGGAAGCGACAGCGTGTATGTAACGACAGTGTCGGGAAGCAATTATGATTTCTATATAGACCAGTCTAAGAACGAAATATACAACGTAGACTCTCTGCCCTACGGCACGGATGCGGCACATGTACTGGCCACCATATCAAGCAAAAACTCCGGACTGATATATATAAAGTCGCTCAAGAGCGACTCGCTGTCTTATTACAGCTCAACAGACTCTATCGACTTCAGTCAGCCACGCACCATAGAGGTGGTGTCGCAGAGCGCTGCTTACTATAGAAAGTACACCGTAAAGGTGAACGTGCACCAACAGAAGGAAGACGACTTTGCATGGAGCCGCATGGCCGTGCAGCAAGACTTTGCCGGCATGAGCGGCATCAAGGCCGTAGCTAAGGGCGACAGCCTCTTTGTGTTTGGTACGGACGGCAACACCACAACGGCGTTTGTCACGGCCCGCGCCGACGGTCAGCACTTCGCAAAGCTGCCCGTGAGCTTCACGGCCGGCGCTTATGCCAATGCCATAGCAGGGCACGGCAAGCTCTATATGCTTGACGGTGGTGTGCTGAAAAGCTCGGCCGACGGCGCTACATGGACCACCGTCACAACTAACGCTGCCTTGACACACCTCGTGGGCTATGGCACCAAGGAGATGTATGCCCTGAGTGAGACCGGCAGAATAATGAGCTCGGCCGACGGCGGAGCCACATGGAAGGCTGATGAGCTGGATGACAACACGTCGTTGCTGCCCACTGCCAACCTGAACTTTGCGCTGCTGCCCCTGAAGACCAACGATGAGATGGAGCGGGTGCTGCTCACCGGTACACGGACAGGAAGTGCCAACGCACTGGTTTGGAGTAAGATAGTAGACTATTCGGCTACAGCAACCGCCTATCCGTGGACGTTTGTAGACGCTGCTGAGGACAACAGATACAGTCTTCAGGCACTGTCTAACCTGCAAGTGATGTGCTATGGCAACCAGCTGGTGGCCTTCGGCACTGACAATGGCACACTGCCGGCATCAATGAGCGTCTCACCAGACCAGGGCATAACGTGGCGCACCGACAGCGTCTATGCCTTGCCGGCCCAGGCGCAGAGTGGCATCAGGGTGCTCAGTGCAACGGCCGATGCCGACAACTTTGTGTGGGTGGTGTGCACCGGAACAGGCGAAGTGTGGCGCGGAAGGCTCAGCCAGCTGGGTTGGAAGAAAGAGAATGACTCATTTTTAAAATAGAATAGAGGACGAGGCAGATGCATAGATTATTGTTGCTCACATTGTTGGCAGCGGTTTTCTTGCCCCTCAGCGCACAAGAAGATCCTGAATACAGGGCCGAGATTGGTGTGGGGGGCGGCATGATGGGCTACTTGGGCGACTTCAACGGGTCGCTCACCAAGGATATGCAACCCATGGCTTCTGTCTTGGCAAGATACAACTTCGACACTTATAAGTGCATGAGGCTGGCCGTGATGTACGGCAAGATGAAAGGCAGCTCGGCCGATGTAAAGACCTATTATCCTGCATTCGCCGCTACGCCCTACAACTTCTCAAATACGCTGGTGGGCACTGACGTGACGTTTGAATATAATTTCCTGCCCTACGGAACGGGGCACGACTATTACGGAGCCAAGCGCCTTACGCCCTTCTTGTTTGGCGGACTGACCTTTATGTATGCCAAGTTGCAAGACGGCGACAAGAAAAGCGCCTTCTCGGCAGGAGTGCCCATCGGCATAGGTGTAAAGTATAAGTTGAGCACCCGCATGAATCTGGGCGTGGAATGGGCCATGCACTTCACCCTGAGCGATGAGCTGGACGGACAGAAAGACCCGTATGGCATTCAGAGTTCGGGCGCTTTCAAGAACACCGACTGTTACTCTACGCTACAAGTAACGCTGAGCTACAGCTTTTGGGAGAAATGCCGCACCTGCCATAATGAGGACGAGTGAGGCGACAAATAAATGAAAAGAGAATGGAAGAAGAACTCGATAAAAACCATATACCAGCCCATATAGCCATTATCATGGATGGCAATGGCAGATGGGCCACGGCCCGCAACAAGCCTAGAAGCTACGGCCATCAGGCCGGGGTGGACACTGTGAGGCGCATCACGGCAGAGTGTGCGAGGCTCGGAGTGAAATATCTTACGCTCTACACCTTCTCTACCGAGAACTGGAAGCGCCCGGCACAAGAGATACATGCCCTGATGGGGCTGGTGCTGAGCGCCCTTGAGGATGAGATCTTCATGAAGAACAACGTGCGCTTCAGGGTGATTGGCGACTTAGGCAGACTGCCCGAGGAGGTGCGCGACAAGCTTCTAGAAACCATGGAGCATACCCAGGCCAACACGGCAATGACCATGGTGGTGGCACTGAGCTACTCGGCACGCTGGGAGATAACGCAAGCAGCACGGCAGATAGCCTGCCGCGTGAGCGAAGGGCAGTTGAAACCCGAAGACATCAACGATGAGCTGATGAGCCGGAATATGCAAACCAACTTCATGCCCGACCCTGACTTGCTCATCAGAACGGGAGGAGAACTGCGCATAAGCAACTATCTGCTCTGGCAGATAGCCTATTCTGAACTTTATTTCTGCAATACCTATTGGCCTGACTTCAGCGAAGCCGACTTGCATAAGGCTATAGCCAGTTACCAGAAAAGGCAAAGGCGCTACGGAAAGACCGAGGCCCAGATAGAAGAAAGTAAGTAAAAACGAAATATACTTGTAGATGATATATATAAATAAGGTTTTGGTTATGATGGCTGTGTCGGCCGGAGTGGCGATGCATGCCAACGCACAGCAAACCATCGTTCATCCCGATATCAGCTATGCGGGCAACCCTATGAGCGTCACCATTGGCGGTCTTAAGGTCTCTGGCGTACAGGGATATGAGGACTATGTGCTCTTGGGCATCTCCGGACTGAGTGTGGGACAGCGCATCAGCTTGCCGGGCACAGAGATAACCGACGCCGTGAAGCACTACTGGAAGCACGGACTCTTCTCGGATGTAGCTATTTCTGCCGACTCTATCGTGGGCGATAAGGTGTACTTAAACATACACCTGAAGTTGCGGCCGCGCGTTTCTACTATCAACTATATAGGCTTGAAAAAGTCAGAAAAGGAAGATATGGAAGCCAAACTCGGTATCATAAAGGGCGGACAGATAACACCTAATATGATAGACAGGGCCAAAACGCTTGCCAAGAAGTATTTCGACGATAAAGGATTTAAAAACGCTGAGATAACCATTACGCAGCGTGAGGATGTTGCCAATAAGAATCAGGTGATACTGGATGTGGATGTAGACAAGAAAGAAAAAATGAAAGTGCACCACATCTATCTTGAGGGAAACAACCATCTGAGTGATGCCAAGATAAAGGGACGCATGTTCACAAAGAGCGTGCTGGGCAAGATACATGAGGCAGGAAAGCTCTCTTCGTTCATGAAGTCGAAGAAATTCACACCCGAAAAGTTTGAAGAGGCTAAGAAAAACCTTATTTCAAAGTATAACGAGCTGGGCTATCGTGATGCCGAATTGCTGAAAGACAGCGTGTGGAACTACGACGCCAAGCACGTGGACGTGCTGCTCAAGGTGAATGAAGGACAGAAATATTACATCAGAAACATCACCTGGGTGGGCAATACAGTATATTCTACCGACTATCTGAGCCGCCTGCTCAACATGAAGAAGGGCGATGTGTATAACCAAAAGTACTTGCACAAGCGCCTTTCCGAGGATGAAGACGCTGTGGGCAACGCTTATTGGAACAATGGCTACTTGTTCTACAGGCTCGATCCTACGGAGGTGAACATCGTGGGTGACTCCATCGACCTTGAGATGCGTATCTTTGAGGGCTCCCAGGCACATGTAAGCCATGTGAAGATAAATGGTAATGACAGAATATATGAGAACGTGGTGAGGCGCGAGCTGCGTACCAAGCCAGGCGATCTGTTCTCGAAAGAGGCACTGCAACGCTCGGCTCGAGAGCTGCAAAGCATGGGTCATTTCGACCCGGAAGCTGTCAATCCTGACGTAAAGCCTAACTACGAGGATGGCACTGTGGACATTAACTGGAACCTGAAGCAAAAGGGTAACGACCAGATAGAGTTCTCCTTGGGATGGGGACAGACAGGTGTCATCGGAAAGGTGGGCCTGAAGCTCAACAACTTCTCCATGGCCAATCTCTTCAGAAAGAACAAGGAACACAGGGGATTTATGCCTATCGGCGATGGCGAACAGCTTAGCCTGACAGCTCAGACCAATGGCTCTTACTATCAGCAGTATAGCTTGAGTTATGGCACCAACTGGCTCGGAGGCAAGCGACCCATACAGTTCAGCGTGGGCGTTTCTTACTCTAAGCAGACCGATATCAACTCTACATACGCCAACAATGCTTATCTGAACAACTATTATAGTTCGCTCTATGGTTACGGAAACAGCTATTACAACAACTACGATAGCTATTACGATCCGGATAAGTATATCCAGATGCTCGGAGTGAGCCTGGGATGGGGTAAGCGACTGCGCTGGCCGGATGACTATTTCACCCTGAGCGTGGGCTTGGCATACCAGAGATACATGCTGAAGAACTGGAGGTACAACTTCCTGATGACCAACGGAACGGCTAATAACCTCAACCTGAGCATCAGCCTGAACCGCTCTTCTACCGACAACCAGCTCTATCCGCGTCGCGGATCGGAGTTTACGGCATCTGTGTCGCTCACTCCGCCATGGTCAAAGTGGGATCATAAGGACTACAAAAACCTGGCCACAAACCGCCTGGCAGCCAACTACGACGACCAGTTGCAAGAGAAATACCGCTGGGTGGAGTATCATAAGTGGAAGTTTAAGGGCAGATTGTTCACTCCTCTGTCAAGTGGAGCCAAGTGCTTCGTGCTCATGACGAGGGTAGAATTGGGCTTGTTGGGCTCTTACAACAAATACAAGAAGTCGCCTTTTGAGACATTCTATGTCGGTGGTGACGGTATGAGCGGCTATTCAACAGGTTATTCGCAAGAAACAATCGGCTTGAGAGGTTATGAAAACGGCGCTCTCACACCTTTAGGTGCAGAGGGTTACGCTTACGACCGCTTCACCTTGGAGCTGCGTTATCCGTTCTTGCTGGGCAACACCACTATCTACGGCCTCACCTTTGTTGAGGGTGGTAACGCATGGACAGAAACATCCAAGTTCAATCCCTTCGATCTGAACCGCTCGGCAGGTGTAGGTGTGCGCATCTATCTGCCTATGGTAGGACTGATGGGTATCGACTGGGCTTATGGCTTCGACTCGCCTTTCGGCTCAAAGGGAGGCAGTCAGTTCCACTTCATACTCGGTCAGGAGTTCTAACAACAGTGAGAATATATTGCAATAGGCCCTGTAGGGCCGTATGAGAACATAAAAATAAGAAAGGAAAAAACATAATATGAGAAGACTAGTTGCTATGTGCCTGATGCTGATGGCTGTGCTTTCAGCAAGCGCACAGAAGTTTGCTTTGATCGACATGGACTACATTCTGAAGAATGTACCAGCTTATGAGCGCGCCAATGAGCAGCTTAACCAAGTGTCAAAGAAGTGGCAAGCTGAGGTGGAAGCGTTGAACACCGAGGCCAGCACCATGTATAAGAACTATCAGAACGAGGTGGTGTTCCTCTCACAAGACCAGAAAAAGAAACGCCAGGAGGCCATCATGAACAAGGAAAAGGAGGCTTCTGACCTTAAGCGCAAATACTTTGGTCCGGAAGGTGAGCTCTTTAAGAAACGCACTTCGCTCATGACGCCTATCCAAGACGAGATATACAACGCTGTGAAAGACATTGCCGACCAGCGAGGTTACAGTCTGGTGGTAGACCGGGCAAGTGCCTCTGCCGGCATCATCTACGGCTCGCCGAAAATAGACATCAGCAATGAGGTGCTTCAGAAACTTGGCTATTCAGCAGAGTAAGCAGCTCTGCGGGCTGCCCAGTCGGGCTTCTGCGCATCTAAGAGAATAACAATCCTAAGGTGATAATAATTATCTGATTAAATAATAAAACAAGACAACAAAATGAAAAAGTTACTTTTAGTTTTGATGCTGTGCGCTCCAATGAGCTTGTTCGCACAGAAATTCGGTCATTTAGACTCACAGGCACTGCTTGAATCTCTCCCTGAGGCCGTTGCAGTACAGAAAGAGCTGCAAGCAAAAGGCGATCAATATCAGAAAGACCTGAAAGCTATGCAGGACGAACTGACACGTAAAGCCGACGAATATGATAAGACCAAGAGCACGATGAATGCCACCAAGCAGCAGGAAACGGAGAAAGAGCTCCAGGACATGTATGCTAAGATACAGCAGACTGCACAAGACAATCAGACTGCATTCAACAAGGAGCAGCAAGAAAAGCTTAGCCCTATCCTCACAAAAGTGCGCAACGCCATCGAGGCTGTGGCTAAGGCAGGCGGCTATGTGTATATCATGGAGAAAGCAGCTGGCCAGCCCCTCTACATCAACGAGGCACTCAGCAAGGACATCACTGCTGAGGTAAAGGCTCAGCTTGCCAAGACCAAGTAATCAAAGAGCAGTTATATAAGGCGGAGGCAGGCTTCAAATGCCTGCCTTTGTTGTTAATAGGTATAAGGATGAAAAAGCTTTCTATCATTTTTCTAGCCTTGCTCATGCCCCTTATGGCGGCTGCGCAGCAAGTTAGGTTTGCCTACTTCAGTTACCAGAATGTACTGCATGCCATGAGCGGATATGCCATAGCGCAGCACAACATGGACGAGTTGCGGGCTAAGTATGACGCTGAGGCCAAGCGCTCTGAAGCCGAGTTCAACAACAAGTATGAGGAGTTTCTCGACGGTCAGCGCGACTTTGCGCCTTCTATTCTAAAGAAGCGGCAGGCCGAACTGCAAGAGCTTGCCGAGCGTGGCATAGCTTTCCGCGATGAGTCTGAGCAGCTCCTCAAGAAGGCCGAAGAAGATGCTTTGGCGCCTCTGCGCCAGAGAATAGACGCGGCAGTAAGGCAGTTGGGGCATGAAAAGGGCTATGCCTTCATTCTCAACACAGACAACAATGCCCTGCCTTATGTTGATGAAACGCTTTCCGACAATGTTACGGAAACGCTCAAGCAAATGTTGCACTGACAAAAACAAACGTTATGGAGCTTCCTAAATCACCCGGTCCTGTCGGAGTATTCGATTCCGGCTACGGAGGGCTAACCATTCTGCATGGCATTCGCCAGCTTTTACCAGAGCTTGACTATATGTATTTAGGCGACAATGCGCGCGCTCCGTATGGCTCGCGCTCGTTTGATGTGGTATATCAGTTCACCCTTCAGGCCGTTGAGAAGTTGTTTGAGATGGGCTGTCACTTGGTCATACTGGGCTGTAACACAGCTTCGGCAAAGGCTCTGCGCTCCATTCAGCAGCGCGACCTGCCCCATCTCGATCCCTCGCGCCGTGTGCTCGGCGTGATAAGGCCCACGGCAGAGGTGATAGGGTCACTCACAACGAGCCGTCATGTGGGCTTGTTGGCCACTGAGGGAACGGTGAAGAGCCAGAGCTATACTTTGGAAATACAAAAGCTATATCCCGACATCAAGGTCACCGGAGTGGCCTGTCCGCTCTGGGTTCCTATCATAGAGAACAACGAAGCCGACAGTCCTGGAGCCGATTACTTCGTCAAGAAGCGCATCGATCATCTCATGCGGCTCGATCCCGCCATCGATGCCATCATCCTGGGCTGCACCCATTATCCGCTGCTCATGCCCAAGATACTCAAGTATGTGCAGCCCGGCGTACGCATAGTGCCGCAAGGTGAGTATGTGGCCGGCAGTCTAAAAGACTATCTCAAGCGCCATCCTGAGATGGACAAGATGATAACCAAGAAGGGTACGTGCCAGTATTTCACCACTGAGAACCCAGACAAGTTTAAGGAAAGCGCGCAAATCTTCCTTCATGAAAAGATTAGCGTGAGCCACATAGACTTCTTGTAAATCATTAATGAGGGTGTATCATTGAGTTGATACATCCTCTTTTCTTATTATATAAAACTGTAGAGACGCTTTCGTTTGCCTTCATAAAACAAAGCTTATCCTCCACTTTTCTCTTGCATGCGCAAGTGTTCAGCCTGCTGCAAGAAGAACATTTGCTCCTGTCGCTCAGTCTCCTCCCTCAGCTCGTCATACAATCTCACATACATGTCCATCAGTCACATATCCTGATGAGCCACTTTCGTGCTTTTCCTGTCAATCAAGACGAAGCTGAGCAGTATAATTGTAGGATACTGAATATCGGGATTTCTAAATCCTTGTTGTAATGGATGATAGGCTTGAAATGCCTCTTCCAGAAAAGAATTTGATAGAGGTATCTCAGCGGCTTACAAAATTTTTGGCGAAAACTTATTCCACCCAATTCCACCCTTCTGGTATGTTGCTGTATAAGAATGAGTTATAACGCAAGAGCAACCTTGTTACTTTGCTAAACATTCCACCCATATTCCACCTGCATCTCATCCTCTTTTTCAGGTCTTACCCTATAAATAAAGGTTTTATATAAAAGTATGCGAATTTCATCCCTATGTTTTTGCATAGCCTTATGCCACTTTATGGGGAAGAGAAAGAGGTACTTTTGTGGCAAGAAAAGGGCCGTCTTCAAATTCTTGAAACGTGGCGCACATCAAAAAAGGTCAGGCATCCGGCCTGACCTTGTATTATATTTACAGCAGTCGTCTTGTCATGTATCTCACAGGATACCACACGGCCAGCCATCCTGCCACAATCACTGTCACGAAGATAAGGACGATGTCTAAGGGGTGCACGCTGATGGGGTAGGCGTCTATAATGAACGATCCGCTCGAGCTGCCCAGCCGCACCAGACCGTAAGTTTGCTGCAACCAGCACAGCAACAGTCCTATGGCTATGCCTATCACGGCACCGGCTACCGAAATCATACGGCCCTCGAACAAGAATATACTGGCTATTTGCTTGTTGTTGGCACCCAGGTTTCGCAGTGTGTTCACATCGTTCTTCTTGTCTATGATGAGCATCGACAGCGAGCCGATGATGTTGAAGCAGGCCACAATCAGTATGAACGTGAGAAACACATAGGCAAAGAGCTTCTCTATTTGCATAATCTTAAACGTGTCGGCCTGCTGCTCATAGCGGTTCAGAACCTTGTATTTCTTGCCCACAACGCCTTCTATCTCCTTTTGCATGGCATCGATGTCAACGCCCTGCTTGAACCTCAGCTCAAGTGAGCTTATCTCTCCTTGTCTGAAGAAGAGGTTGCGTGCGAACTCCAGTGAGGTGATGATATATCCCTTGTCGTATTTTGATTGCTTCACCTGAAACACCACTCCTGGCGACAGCAGAGAGTCTTCCACGAAGCCACTCTCGGGGTTTGTCATGTCCAACTGTCCCTCCCGCTGGGGTGCATATATTTGCAGATAGTCGTCCCACTTTGCTCCTGTGTTGAGAATCTCAGCCAGACGGATGCCCAGAATGCCATATTGCAAGTTGGCATTATGCAGTTCGTAGCTACCGTCGCCGTAAAGTATGCTGCGAATATTGGTCAGCGAGTCGAAGTTTTCGCCCACTCCCTTTATCGTCACCATGGCCTGCTTGCCATGAAACACGGCCAAAGCGTTATCTTCCAGGCACTCCGTGGCCACCTCCACCTGCGGCAAGTGCTTCACTTTAGTCAGCACGGGGTCGTCGGCCGGTACCGTCTTGCCCGTGGCGGGACAGATCTTCAGCTGTGGGTCGAACGATGTGAAGAGCGTAGCCACCAAGTCTGAGAAGCCGTTAAAGCCGCTCAGCACCACCACCAGTGCCGTAGTAGCCACGGCCACACCTATCACAGAGATGCCGCTGATGATGTTGATGGCATGTGTACTTTTCTTTGAGAAGAGGTATCTGCGTGCAATATAGAACGGGAAATTCATGTTGTGCTGCGTCCTTTTACCTGCCCTTACTTCTTCAGAAGTTCGTCTATGTGCTCCAGATAGTCCAGAGAGTCGTCTATAAAGAACCTCAGTTCCGGTATGATACGCAGTTGGTTGTGCACTCGTCTGCCCAGTTCGTAGCGCAGGGTCTTTTCATTGGCCTTGATGTTGGCCATGATTTCCTCGCCTTTCTCCGACGGAAAGATGCTCAGATAAGCCGTGCATACGCTCAGATCGGGGCTGATGCGCACGCGTGTAACGCTCACCAGCACGCCGTGGGTCATTCTTGTTTGCTCCTGAAAGAGCTTTGCCAGCTCCTTTTGCAGCAGTCTTGATATTCTGTTTTGTCTTGTTTCTTGCATAGTGTTGTCTGTTTTTATATGAGTGAAAAAATATAGTAACTGCAAAATTACTATTATTTTATGGATTATACCCGCTATTTTTTCCTAATCAGTGTTAATCCGTCACGCAAAGGCAAAATCACTTTCTCCACTCTGTCGTCTGCGGCCAGCATGTCATTGAAGTGCCTGATGCCTTGTGTCTGTGGGTCTTCGTCGTAGGCAGGGTCTATCACATGGCCGTCCCACAGCGTGTTGTCGGCCAGCATAAACCCTCCTTTGCGCAGCAGAGGCAAGAGCGTATTGAAGGTCTCGGCATAGTTACGCTTGTCGCCGTCTATGAACATCAGGTCGAAGACAACGCCCAGCCGGGGTGCCAAAAGGTTGGCGTCGCCTATTCTGAAGTCTATCTTCCCGGCCCAGGGCGACCTTTCTATCCACTGACGGGTGAAGTCTTCCATCTCATCATTAATCTCAAAGGTGTACACCTTGCCGCCTTCGGGCAGTCCTTCGGCCATGCACAGCGCGCTATATCCGCTGAAGGTGCCCACCTCCAGGATATTCTTGGGCCTCACCATCTCCACAATCATCTTCAGCAACCGGCCCTGTATGTGTCCCGACGCCATGCGCCCGTGTATGGTGTGTATGTTTGTTGCCCTGTATAGCGCATGCAGATAGTCGCCCTCGGCATCGGTGTGTGCGTCTATATAGCTGTCTATGCGCTCGCGCATTTCATCGTGCGTGAGCGTTTCCATGTGGTTACGCTTGCCGTTGCTCATGCCCGTTGCATGGTTTTGTCGTCGTTGTCAGAACCCTTCCTGCCTGCCTCTATAAGCGCGTCTATGGCCAGGCGGTAGCTGTCGAGACCGAAGCCGGCTATCACGCCGAGGCATCCTGAGCTGATGACTGACTGATTTCTGAAGGCCTCGCGTGCGTGCACATTACTTATATGCACCTCTATCACCGGCGTGCGCAGCGACCGTATACAGTCTAGCAGGGCTATGCTGGTGTGCGTATAAGCCCCGGCGTTGAGCACGATGCCGTCGTAGCTGAACCCCACCTCCTGCATCTTGTCGATGAGCACACCTTCTACGTTGCTCTGAAAATAGTTGATGTCTACATCAGCATAGCGCTTGCGCAGGCTGGGCAGGTAGCTTTCCATCGACTCCTTGCCGTAGATGCCGGGCTCACGAACGCCCAGCAGGTTGAGGTTGGGCCCGTTGATAATCATTATTTTCATGATTTCTGAGATATTATTCGTAACTTTGCTTGCAAAAATAAACATAAATATGCAAACTGCCAAGAATTCTTTAGCCAATGTTGTGAGTCATTACCAGCGCTATCTGAAGTTGGAACGGGGCTACTCGCCCAACACTGTAGAGGCTTACATGCGCGACTTGCAGAAGCTCTTTGCCTTTCTCTCTGATGTTGGCATTACTCCGGCTGAGGCCCGGTTCACCCATCTTGAGCAGTTTGCCGCCACGCTTTCCGACCTCGGAGTGGGGGCGACGTCAGTCAAGCGCATTCTCTCCGGTGTGCGGTCTTTTTACCGTTATCTGCTGCTCGATGGCTATATAGATGTAGATCCCACCGAGCTGCTCGAGTCACCCAAGACAGGTCTCTACCTGCCCGAGGTGCTTTCAACGGCCGAGGTAGATGCCATGGAGGGCTCCATCGACCTCTCCAAGCCCGAAGGACAGCGCAACAAGACCATCATAGAGGTGCTCTTTTCCTGCGGTCTGCGCGTTTCAGAGCTCGTCAACCTGCGCATGACCAACCTCTTTCTCGACGAGCAGTTTGTGAGGGTGATGGGCAAGGGGGCTAAGGAGCGCCTTGTGCCCATCTCGCCCTCGGCCATCAAGAATCTGGAACTGTGGTTTCTCGACCGTGACCATCTGCAGATTAAACCCGGAGAAGAAGATTATGTGTTTCTTAATCGCCGTGGAGCGCACCTCACACGCACCATGATTCTCATCATTGTGAAGCAGGCGGCACGTGAGGCAGGCATCACCAAGACCATCTCTCCCCACACCTTGCGCCACAGCTTTGCCACGGCACTGCTTGAGGGGGGTGCCGACTTGCGGGCCATACAGGCCATGCTGGGACATGAGAATATATCAACCACGGAGATATATACCCACATAGACACCACCACTCTGCGCCGGGAAATACTCGAGCATCATCCCCGAAACATACAATATCATGGTGCCCAGGAGCAAGATGGCGCTCACTGAAAACGTAAGCAGCCCCTTGCGGGCTGTTTGCGCACGGCAAGAGGCTGTTGTGTAAAGTTCACTTTGTCTTCTTACACCTATTTTATATAGTCGGCAAAGTTGGTCAATCGCATGTCACCTTTCTTCAACAGTGTGTCATGAAAAGCCAGCGAGGCCGTCATCGACTCGGGCTCGTGCCCTCTGTCGGCCACCTTCAGAAACTCTCTTAGCAGTGGCTTATAGTCTGGATGCGCGCAGTTTTCTATGATTTCATGTGCCCTTCTGAGCGGTCCTTTGCCTCTCAGGTCGGCCACACCTTGCTCTGTTACTATCACGTCTACGTCATGTTCGGTAGAGTCTACGTGCGAGCACATGGGCACTATGCAGCTTATCTTGCCGTCGTGGGCGATAGATGGTGTGGTGAAGATGCTTATATATCCGTTTCGCTCATAGTCGCAAGACCCTCCGATGCCGTTCATAAGCTTCGAGCCGCACACGTGGCTGGAGTTCTCGTTGCCATAGATGTCGCATTCCAGCGGCGTGTTCAGCGCGATAACGCCAAGCCTTCTGATAACTTCCGGCGCGTTGGCCACCTCGCTCTGCCTAATGGTGAGGTGCTTGGAGAAGTAGTCCATGTTGGCATAAACCTTTTGCAGGCACTCGTTGGTTACCGTCATGGCCGTGGCCGATGCATCCAGTATCTTTCCCTTCATCATCCAGTCGATGGCCGAATCCTGCACCACCTCAGAATAAACATTAAAGTTGGGTATGCCCGGATGGCTGCCCAGAGCCGCCAGTACGGCATTGCCTGTTGCGCCCACGCCGCTCTGTATGGGCAGAAACTGCGGTGGAATGCGGCCGGCCTTCAGGTCGTTGGCAAGAAATTCGGCCACGTTATATCCTATGCGCGAGGTAAACTCGTCTACCGCCTTAAAGGCTCTGGCCTCTTCAGGTATGCAACTTTCCACCACGCCCACAATCTTCTTGGGGTCTATGGACACGTAGTTGTTGCCCACACGGTCGTAAGGGGCCATCACGGGCATGGGCTTGCGTCCCCAGCCATTGTCGCCCGGTTCGTAAGTGTCGTGCAGATAGCGTGAGTTGGGGTTGTGAAACGTGTTGTGCTCCAGTATCACATGCTTGGCCAGACGGGCTATGGTGGTGGCTATGCCGCCCGCCGATGTGAGGTAGGCGCGGCACTCGTCGGCACCCTCGTCAAGGTCAGACACCTCCAGAATGGCCCATTGCACCTCACCGTAGAAGCCATGGCGCAGCCGCTCGGCCATGTGTCCGAGGTGCATGTCCTCATAGTCTATCTCTTCTAAGTTGGTGTGCGTGCGGAAGTCCTTGTTGGTAGAGAAGGGCGCCCTGAACTTAATGGCATGAGCGTTGGCCATGTCTCCCTCTATGCTTTGGCACGAAGAGGCTCCCGTGAGTATGCCCACCTGGAAAGGCTTGCCCTCAGCATGCTCCCTGATGGCCCGCTTGCTGAGACACCTGAACACGGCCTTCGGATTGCCGTTAGGCGTAAATCCACCCAGCCCTATATAGTCACCGTCGTTGATAAGTGCTGCTGCTTCTTCAGCAGTAATGCGTTTGTATGCCATATAAAAATGTATTAGATTTGGTGCAAAGATAGCAAAAAATCAGCATATCAAGAGATAGTGTGAATAGATTTTTGTATTTTTGCATCTCAAACAAAGGCGTTATTATGGAACAAAGACTTATTATTTACAACACGCTAAGCTGTCAGAAAGAGTTGTTTCGCCCTATAGACCCCGGCCATGTGGGCATGTATGTGTGCGGACCAACTGTTTACGGCGACCCGCATCTGGGCCATGCGCGCCCCGCCATCACCTTTGATGTGCTCTTCAGATACCTCCGTCACCTGGGTTACAAGGTGCGTTATGTGAGGAATATCACTGATGTGGGCCACCTGGAGCATGATGCTGACGAGGGAGATGACAAAATAGAGAAAAAGGCTAAGCTCGAACAGCTTGAGCCCATGGAGGTTGCACAGTATTACACCAACCGCTATCACGACGCTATGAGGGCGCTCAATGTCCTGCCGCCGTCTATAGAGCCTCATGCCACCGGACATATCATCGAGCAAGAGCAGCTGGTAAAAGAGATAATGGCCAATGGATATGCCTATGAGAGCAACGGTTCGGTCTACTTCGACGTAGAGAAATACGACCACGACCATAAGTATGGCATTCTCTCAGGGCGCAATCTCACCGACATGATCAACAAGAGCCGCGAGCTGGCAGGCACGTCAGAGAAGCGCAACCAGTGCGATTTTGCCTTGTGGAAGAAGGCACAGCCCGAACACATCATGCGCTGGCCAAGTCCATGGAGCGACGGCTTCCCGGGCTGGCACTGCGAGTGCACGGCCATGGGGCGCAAGTATCTGGGCAAGCACTTCGACATTCACGGAGGCGGAATGGACCTCATCTTCCCGCATCATGAGTGCGAAATAGCGCAGGCCGTAGCATCACAAGGCGACCAGATGGTGCACTACTGGATGCACAACAACATGATTACCATCAACGGACAGAAGATGGGAAAGAGCCTGGGCAACTTCATCACGCTCGAACAGTTCTTCAAAGGCACGCACAAGAGCCTGTCGCAGCCTTACTCGCCCATGACGATTCGCTTCTTCATACTTAGTGCCCACTACCGCGGAACGGTTGACTTCTCCAACGATGCCCTGCAAGCTGCGCAGAAGGGATATAACCGACTGATGAACGGAATAGACGATTTGAAGCGCATCACGCCCGCTGCAGAGAGCGATAAGACAACGGCTGACTTCGTCAAGACTCTCAGACAGAAGTGCTATGATGCCATGAACGACGACCTGCAAACACCCGGTGTCATCTCAAACTTGTTTGAGGCGTGCCACGTGGTGAACGCTCTGATAGACCATAAGGCAACTATCAGCGAGGCCGACCTCAAGGAATTGGCCGACACCATGAACCTCTTTGCCTTCGACTTGCTGGGGCTTTGCAAGGAGGGCGAAAGCGGAAACAAGGCTCGTGAGGAGGCTTATGCCAAGGTGGTGGATATGGTTATCGACCTCAGAAACAAGGCTAAGGCCGCCAAAGACTGGACTACCTGCGACCGCATACGCGACGATCTGAAGGCTGCAGGCTTTGAAGTGAAAGACACCAAGGACGGTGTTACGTGGAAACTGAATAAGTAACTCTTTTTATGGCGGGCACAGGGGCCTGGCTCTCATGCCCGCCATACAACTTAATACTCGCGCAGATGCGCCCATGCCCTCTCTATAGAGGCATCCAAGGGCGTGGCTGCTGCAGGAACAGAGAAGGCCATTGACGGGGTCTTCTCTTTTTTTATGCGCTTCAATGTGGTCTTGTCTATGGTGGCAGAGTCGGTGATGAAGAGCTCGCTCACAATGTCTATGCGCTCATCTTCGTCTTCTCCGCGATAGCGGGCATAGAGGGTTTGCCGCTTCGAGGCGCTCTTCAGGTCGGCCAAGGTGTAGCGCCCGTCGGCTCGTTTGCCGTAGGTCTCCGTGTCGTCGTAGGCCGTCATGCGTGCCACAATGCCGTACATCTTCAGTTGGCTGAGGTCCAGCTCGTGCCCCTCACGCCCCGTCAGCTCGTCTATCTGCACACTCACGGTGCCCTTGGTGTGCCTGATGGTTCCACAACGATCGGCCCAGCGGTATACGTCGCCATTGTTCCGGGTAGAATATTCATCGCCTTTCAGGCTCTCTATCAGGGGTGTTACCTCTGGCGCGGGCAGGGCCATGCGCGCCAGGATGTCGTCTTCGCCGGCATCGGCAGCCTTCCTTCTGCGCTCGCCTAAGAACTTACGGTCTGCAAACACCGTGCGCTTGCTGTCGGCCTGAGTGCTGTCTGTGCCTGCCATGTCGATGGGAACATATAGCTCCATCATGCCGTCGATGAAGTAGGTCAGCCGTTGGTTGGTGAGCTGATAAACTCTGTAATAGCCTTTGAGCCTTGTGTACTGCTGCTGTTGTGCCTGAGAAAGCGTGCTGGCAAGCAGCAGTGAGATGATGAGCAGAAGATGTTTCATGCTTGCAAAGTTAGTGCTTTTTTGGCCTAAATGCCTTTTCTGAGTTTGTAATTAACCTTATTTATGCCTCCCAGAATGTCATTCTTATCCTATAAAATAAATTATATTATTTAGTAAAATAATTTATTTTCAGTTATAATATAATTTATATTAGTGTCTAAAACAAATTTATTCTATCAAGAAAGTAGTGCTATTACATCTTCGTTGAGCCTCATTTGCGACGGCGTGGCGTGCTTTTGCCTCCACCTTAGGGGCTTTGCGAGGCTGAATAGGCAGTGGGCTGGTTGATTATAGGGGCATAAAAAGAGCCACTGCCAA
>Ga0256406_1001727_pt1 | contig 34131 bp, 33 predicted proteins | sample RumenRJG_03DNA_FD_185986 | JGI IMG/M metagenome (GOLD analysis project Ga0256406, IMG submission 185986) | Bovine rumen microbial communities from Lethbridge, Alberta, Canada - RJG_03 | ecosystem: Host-associated > Mammals > Digestive system > Stomach > Rumen | place: Canada: Alberta | collected...
TTCAGCCTACCTTTGTCTGGGGCCATCCGATTGAGATCTCTCCGCTGGCCAAGAAGAATCCGGAGGATCCCCGCTTCACCCAGAGATTTGAACTGGAGATATGCGGCATTGAAATGGACAACGCCTTCACGGAGCTGAATGACCCGATTGATCAGAGACAGCGCTTTGAAAAACAGCTGGAACTCAAGAAGCTCGGTGATGATGAAGCATCTGAAATGGATGAAGATTATGTTGAAGCACTGGAATACGGCATGCCTCCGACAGGCGGCATCGGCTTCGGCATTGACCGCTTTGTCATGTTATTGACTGGTCAGGATTCCATTCGTGATGTTCTGCTGTATCCGACCATGAAACCAAGAGACGGTGAATAATCAGCAGCATGCAAAAAGGATTGAGCGCGCTCAATCCTTTTTCATTTATCCTCTGTTATTTCAGAAAGCAAACAGATTCAGACCTGTACCGGTTTCAGTATCCTTCTTACGGCCGATCGCACCATCATATACTGTCACAAACAGTTCACACGTACCGCCGATGCGGGCCCGGTTGAGATGGCCGCCGAACGTATGATGATCCTGATCTGCCACAGTAATATGCAGATGAAGATACGGTCTGCCTTCACTTCTTGTGATATTGCCTAATAGTGAAGTGATTTCCAGGGGTTCCTCTTTTACTCCAGACATATACTTCTGTGTCTTGACATCATACAGTCCCATCTCAACAAGATCAGCTGCCCCGATTCCCTCTACCGATGCGGTTTCAATCTTCTCTTTTTCGGCAAGTTCACTCAGGCACGCAAGTACTTCCTCACCTCTGTCAATGCGTACTGCATAGACATTTCCCATTTTTCTGTATTCCATACAAACCTCTTTTCTTTCCTTCTATTATATACAGAAAATCCCATCCGCTTCCGTACGGATGGGAATAGTAATCAGGCTGCTTTTGCACTGGTTTCTGTATGTTCTGAAGAACCGTAATGCGGGCCAATCTTCTGCAGTGTACCGTTGGTTTTCAGTCTTGGATACAGAGCCAGATACAGAAGAGATGCGATAATGACCGTCAGTACGGCATTGGTGCATGTTGTAATGGCATTCCATCCGGCTAGTGCTTTGGCCGCATCAGCTGGAGCACCCAGAATCACCGCAGTATAGAAATAGCCGAACAGCGGTTCCCCAATGCAGTTGAATGCCATGCCGGCCGCAGAAGACAGGAAAGCCGCTCTTGTCATTTTCTTGCCGGACAGAGTCTGGATTCTGAATGCCTTATGTGCAGCAAGGCCGGTGATCAAGCCGATGCCAAGCTTCAGAATAATGGTTTTCGGTGCCGTAGTCACATAGACCGGATCCAGCAGATCACCGATACCCATACCGAGTGCCCCGGCAGCGCCGCCAAGCCATCCGCCCAGCAGCAATGATGCCAGCACATCAAATGTATTGCCTAAATGAAAGGATGTATAGCCTCCCGGTGTCGGGATCTTGATCTGCAGATATGTGAATGCCACATAAGCCAATGCGGCCATCAGGCCGGTAACGCACAGTTTCAGGATTCTGTTTCTGTTTTCCATATGTCTATCCCCCTCAGGATGCTTATAAGGTACGATAGATCTGGATATATATAAATAGCCAGAACAGATAACATTTATAAGACCAGATCAGTTATTCTCCGCAATATAATCCCGAAAGGCACGGCACATGGTCAAAGGATGATAAGGAAACATCCCATCAAAGTTTTCCTGTTCCGACTGGTTCATCAGAAAGCCGTCGCTGACAGAAGAGTCAAACGGATCATGACACCATGGCTCAACAGGAATTCCTTCCTTTTCCATCACTTTTCTGACTTCTGTTTCTCTTTCTTCAACGGCTGCCGCATTGAAATAGCCCGGATGTGGATGACCTGATCCTCTTTGAAGTAATGACAATAGAGCAGATAGGTCACTGTATCATCTGCTTCTCTTCGCTTTTCAATGACATACACCATATCTTCCCCGCTGTCGCTCTTTCCTTCCCCAGCATCGACTAAGCCTTCATTTTCAGCCAATCCTTCTCTGTTTTTTGCAATGACCGTATCCAGAGCATGGCGGGGCATGGCATGGGCAATGGACATGGGAATAAAGAGAATATAAGCCATTGTCTGTTCTTTCTGAAAGGAAAGAGATGCACTGCCGGAAGGCAAACCGGCAGGTAAGGGTGATGGTTCACATACATCCGGCAGATTCAATTCGATTGAATTGACGGTGATTTTCATAGATGCTTCCTTTCTGACAGAAGACTGCCTTTTCTGATATCTTCCCCGGCATCACTGCTGCTTAATGGCCGGCCGAAGTAATAGCCCTGGATGGAATCCGCCCTGAACTTTTTCAGCATGTCATACTGTTCTTCTCTTTCTACCCCTTCAACAATAATGCTTTTATGGAGGGCATGTACCATATCCACGATATTGCGGAACACATCAGCGCAGGATTGCGTGAGATAGGCATCTACCAGTGACTTGTCAATCTTGACGGTATCCACCGGCACATAGGACAGTGCCGCAAAGGAGGAATAGCCCGTACCGAAATCATCCATATGCAGGCTGAGTCCGGCTTCTTTCACCTGATGATAGAACTGTCTGATCTCTTCATTATCCGACATGGCAAGCCGTTCGGTAATTTCCAGTTTGACGCAGTCAGCCGGCAGATGATACTGCTTCAATAACGACACAAGGAAAGATATATATCCCGTATCGCTGAGCTGGCCGGCACTGTAGTTGAGGGATACCGGCGGCGGAGTCAGACCTTCCCTGCGCCAATCGGCAATCTGCTGAATGGTCATTGCCGTCGTCCGCCGGCCGATCTCTCGTATCCAGCCGTTTTCTTCAGCCAGAGGAATGAAAACACCCGGACCGATGTCCTTATCCTTCATTCTGACTAACGCTTCAAATCCGATGAGCTTTCCGGTGGCTGTACAGACCTGGGGCTGATACAGCATGTAAAGACCGTCATGTTCAATCGCATCCAGTACGGAGTTCTTTGTCTCTTCCCTCTGGATTTCCGCTTCACTGAGATCCGGTGTATACAGGGTTGCAAGGTTCTTGCCTTTCCGCTTGGATTGATTCAGGGCAAGATCCGCCTGCAGGATGAGCTCGCTTACACTGACCCCTTCACACGAATTGACAATACCTGCACTGCAGTAAGGACAGATCGTATCAAAGCCGACTTTGCGCTCCCGCCGGAACACCTGCAGAACAGCTGTTGCAGCCTCATCCTGTTCCCTGAGCGTACGGCCATAGAAGACAATCAGAAACTCATCTCCTCCATAGCGGCAGATGGACGCATTCATCCTGCGGCCGATCGCCTGAAGCTCCAGAGAAAGGGAACGCAGGATGGTATCGCCATTATCATGGCCGTATGTTTCATTGATCTCCTGGAAATCATCGAGATCCAGCAGGATGATCGAATAGCCGTCTTTTTTGAGGCGGGAATCCTGTCCCATCTGCTGCAGGGCCGCCTGCCGATTGAGAAGACCCGTCAAAGCATCATGGCGCATGGCAAATTCCAGCTGCTCTGCGGTTTTTGTTCTGGCTCTGTTTTCCATACTGAAACCCAGGGCAATCAGAAACATGCCGGCAATGATGATGATCATCGGATAGAAGATCTGTCCGTATTTCTCATTGAAGGTCTGCGGCTTTCCGATGATCAGCGTATCCTTCGGCAGATCATCCAGGGAAAGGCCGTATTTCTTCATGACATCATAGCTGGCTACATACTGCCCTTCATCATCCTGCATGGCGGATATGTTTGAAAGATCCATGCTTTCATCCAGTACCTGCGCCATCAGACTGACCGCCTTGGCTGCCGTGGCCCGCATATTCTCGGTTCTTCCCCCGCATACACCATTTCCATAGCCGCCTTTGCTGTTGCGGAACACCGGTACATGAGCAGCCGAACAGATCAGCCGTGACATCTCTGTCGCCGTATAGTAATTGCCTTCCCTGTCTTCAAAGGCACTGACAAATACAATAAACGTTCCGCTGTCATAGGTGGAAAGCTGATCTTCCAGTTCCTGTATGGTCATTTCGCCGAAATCCAGCATTTCAAAATCAATACTGCTGTACTTCTGAGAGAGCGAAAGCTGAGTGATTCTTTCCTCCACGGCCTGACTGGTCTCACTGTCATCGACAATGAAAACAGCCTTATCCGGATGATCCAGCAGATTAATCGCCATTTTCAGAACATGTTCGATATTATTGGGCTCCAGATACCCGGTAATGAGCGGATCGTCGGCCGCTTTGATGCCGGCATCGTGGTCATTCACACCGAAAAACACCACCGGCAGACCGCTGAAAAGCTCTTCACGCTCTGCCCTGACAAACTGCAGCGCCGCATCATCGGCCGTAATAATCCCCTGATAGGATGTCTCTGCCATCATCTGCCGGGCTCTTTCCACGCACATCTTCATGTCTTCATCCGAGTGGTGTTTATAGGTATCCATGTTCAGCACGTCAAACTCGATCCCGTCCTGCGCACTGACAGACAGAACCCCGTTGATCTGATCCTGGTAATAGGCTGCCGTAGGATCATAGGAAGAGATGAAAAGCACTTTCTTCATCCGGCTGTATGCCTGTTTTTCTGCTCCCCCCAGTTCATCCTCATCCCTTACGGCATCGACCACACTGCTTCCGGTGATGGATGAAACAGACGTTCCTTCACTGTCTTCAGCGTTGTGGATCTGCTGGATGAGAGAACTGATCAGCAGGGCAACACCGATCAGTACCACAATCAATCCTGCCCAGACAACTCCATAGCTGGAAGCGGACATTTTTCCAAAGTACTTTCCGTTTCTTTTTTTCATTACTCCTATACCCTTAAACCTGCTACTATTCTATCTTATTTTTCCTGATCCAGAGCCATAGAATGACCGTTATTCAGAGACAATTCCTGATCCCTCTGTCCTTTATTACATTGTGGAAATGATCCATCTCTTCCCGGGTATACCGGCGTGCATCTTTATACACACCATAAGTAAAAGAAGTCAGCGGATACTTGGCCGGTGCCAGCGGATTGTAGTTGAGCAGTTCATAGCGCACATTATCATACTGAGATACCAGAAAGGAAGCGATGGCGGAAAGATTGTCATCATCCGCGGTAAATCCGGGAATCAATGGCGTACGGACGGTAACCTGCTCTTTCTGATCACTGTGCAGCAGATATGTAATATTTTCCTTGATCTGCCGGTTGGAAACACCGGTGGCTTCTTTATGGCGCTTTTCATCATAAAGCTTCATGTCACAGTAGATTTCATCCAGATACGGCAGTACCGCTTTTACATGATCCCCTGAGGTGAACAGAGAGGTTTCAATGGCTGTATGAATGCCGGCCTCATGGCATTTTTTCAATAGAGAAAGCAGAGCAGGAAACTGCAGAAACGGTTCACCCCCGGAAAATGTCACACCCCCGCCCTGGGCAAAGAATACCTGATCCTCTCTGATTTTCTCGACCAGTGTATCAATGTCATAATATGTGCTGTCATAGCGCAGGGCACGGGAAGGACAGAGCGATACGGCAGAAGAAAGATCAGCTGCGGCATCAAAGACAGGGCGCTCATGCCATTGAATGGAATCAGGACATGCCTTATGACATAAGCCGCAGTGAATACAGGAAGAGGAAAACCATACGGTTTCCCTCTCTGCTTTCAATCCTTCCGGATTCTGACACCATCTGCACCGCAGCGGACAGCCTTTAAGAAAGACGGTTGTACGGATGCCAGAGCCGTCATGTACGGCAAAGCGTTTGAGATCAAAGACAAGAACTTCAGATGCGGTCATAGGTCGTACGGGCAATGATTTCATCCTGCAGCCTGCCGGCAAGCTCCACAAAGTAAGCTGTATAGCCGGCCACTCTGACGGTCAAAGAGCGGTGGCGTTCCGGATGAGCCCTGGCATCCAGAAGATCTTCCCTTCTGACGACATTGAACTGAATATGAGGAATCTCAAGCTGTACAAAAGCCCGCAGAAACTTCTCAAAGTCCTCTCTTCCCTTCTCTGTTTCAAAGAAAGAAGGCAGGAATTTCATGTTGAGAAGGCCGCCGTTTGTTGTACAGGAATCCGGCAGGCGTGATACTGACTTCAATAATGCTGTCGGACCGGCAATATCTCTTCCATAGGCAGCGGAAAGGCCGCCGTCGGCCAGAGGCTCCATGGCTTTGCGGCCATCCGGGGAAGCACCGACATTTTCTCCCATCGGCACGTGCGCCGATACGGTATACATGCCGGTATGATAGAGACCGCCTCTTGGATTGCGGTAATGCTTCAAGGCATTGCGGAAGCAGGTGCACCACTTTACCCCGAGTTCATCCACCCAGCGTACATCATTGCCATACTTCTCACATCTGTTCTGTACCATGGCAAGGGTGATCTCATGTCCTTCATAATTGTCCCGCAGAGCGGAAAGCATCTCCTCACGGCTGATCCGCTTTTCATCATACACAAGCTTCTTCAGCACAGCTAATGAATCCGCCAGATTGGCAACCTGAATCATCTGGATGCCGGCAAGATTGTAATGGGCGCCGCCGGCCGTCACATCGATTCCCTTTTCCATGCAGTCATTGATGACACAGCTCAGAAAAGCAGTCGGCAGATATTTCTGATGGGCAGCTTCAACAACCTTTTCCGCTTCCATCATCCGATCGATATATGTATCAATCATGCGGGCAAAAGCCTGTTCCATCTCTTCGTATGTTTCATACGTATCAAGACCGCCGTAATCCGGTCCGATCTTCTTCCCGCTTAACAGATCAACCCCGTGATTCAGCGTCAGTTCCAGCGCCTTGTTCAGGTTGAACATGGCCGCATCGCTCCAGCCGAGGTTATTGCCCTGGGTGGTCAGCTCCACACATCCTACAATCGCATAGTCGCGGGCATCCTTTTCACTGATGCCGAGATCCTGTACCATCGTATGGATGATGGCTTTGTCATTGAAAAACTGCGGCATGCCGGAGCCTCTGGCTACAACCCGGATTGCCTTCTGCATCAGCTCATGTGAGCTGTGTTCATTCAGGCGTACGGAAAGGTTGGGCTGGGGCAGACCGAGATCTGCCTGGGCATCCAGAAACAGAAGAGAAAGCGCATTGTAGGTATCATTGCCGTTTTCATCCACCCCGCCAAGGGCAATATTGAAGCCGATCGGGAAACCGGCAAAGTATCTGGCACTGCCCGCATTGCGCATATATACAATCTGATTGAACTTGAGATACAGGCATTCAATCAGCTCCAATGCCTTTTCATCACTTAATGTACCGGCTTTGCGATCATGTTCATAATAAGGATACAGATAGCGGTCGGCCCGGCCGGGGGAGAAGGAAGACGCATTGGATTCCATCTGCAGAATGACAAAGAGAAACCACATGGACTGCAGCGCTTCATGGAATGTCCCGGCCGGACGCTCGGACAGATGAAGACAGATTTCGGCTGTTTCCTTCTGTTCTTCAGAGGGATGGCTGTACATGATCAGATCGTAATAGCGGCGCATGAAAGCCATGGCCCCATCCAGTACAATGCACATGCAGGTATAGAACTCTTTTTTATCTTCACTGCATTTTTCGAGATGTGCTTCCGCCTCTCTTTTAAGACCGGCCGGTCCCTTTTCCAGCCACTTCTTCACATCCGGGCAGATATGGCCCTGGGCATGATCCTTCTGGTTGATCTTGACCACCTCAGCCATGGCATCAATCTCACTGCCACAGGCATTGCGTATGCCGTCTTCCAGAGATCTGTTCTGCCAATAGGGATAAATATCTTTCCGGAAGGTATCAATATCTTCCTGCCTTACCAGGAATCTGTCCTGCGGACGGGTCGGCAGGGTTTCAAATTCACGGTTTACCCAGCTTGAGCCGCTCTCCGGAAAGACCACCCCGGCTCTGACACCCTTGGTGCGATTGCCGACAATCAGCTCTTGAGGATCCATGGCAATTTCAATCTCTTCCAGTGATGCCTTCAGAGAAAGGGCACGTTTCAGGGGAATCGACTTATCTTCATTTTCCTGATAGACCCGGGTAATGATCTCAGCCTGTTCAATGGAGGCATATCTCTTTTCGGCAAACATTCTTTTCTTCAGATGACGTATTCTTTCTGTTTCCATAGTATCTCCTTTCAGACAATCCGGATGCCGGACTGTCTGAGCTGTTTTTCTTCCTGTTCACTCAGCCTGTCGCTGATAATGCCGCTGAAATCATCCGGACCGGCATAGACACAATGCCCTTCCTGCTGGAACTTCTCATGTTCACACAGCATATAGCTTGCCTGGGCACGTTCCAGTACAGCCTGTTTCAAAGCCGCATCATCCGGATCATAGGTGGTAATGGAGCGGGTGCGCAGATCAACCCCGACCACACCGAGAAACGCCTGATCAAACCGGAGGCAGGATAAAGCCTGCCTGGCCAGGGTACCGGTAAAACCGTCATGGGTGGCATTCAATGCACCGCCGATGAAGATCAGTGAAACACTGTCCTGTTTTTTCAGTGCATCAAGGATTGCAATCATATTGGTTGCCACCGTGACATGACGGTTCTGTTCTGCCAGGATCTCGGCAATCCGCAGTGATGTAGTGGAAAGATCCAGGTAGATGACTTCCTGTTCATGGATCAAAGAAACAGCCTTCTCGGCCATGATCTTCTTTTCTTCAATGTTCTGATCCTGACGTGAGAGTGCATCATAGGCATGGATGTTCTGCCTGATAGCTGCCGCACCGCCATGAATCCTTTCCAGCAGATGGGCATCTTCCAGGCTTCTCAGATCCTTGCGGATACAGTCCTCCGTCACTTCATACCGCTGTGACAGATCTCTGACCGAAACAAAACCGGCTTCATTGACATCCTGGACAATGCGGCTGTGTCTTTCTTTGGCCAGCATTAAAGATCCAGAAGTCCCTTTCCTTCTCCGTAGACACTGTACCAGTCCGCATTGAAGTCCTTTACCGCTTTGGCGATATTCGCATTTCTGAAGATGGTTGTCAGAACATCATAGGATACGGTAACAGCCTGTGCACCAGCCGTGATGGCTGCTTCTACCTGATTTAAAGCATGGAAGGATGCGGCAACGATCCGGCAGTCATAGCCGTCGTGATCAATTCTTGCACTGACATTGCGGATCAGAGCATCCGGATCGCCGCCGAGGTTGCCGATGCGGTTGTAATACGGTGCCATGTAGTCAGCACCGGCAGCCATTGCCATATAAGCCTGCATGTCGGTATAGATTGCCGTAGCTGTTACATTTCTGCCTTCTGTCTTGAGCAGCTTCATGGCCTTGACACCTTCATAGGATGTCGGGATCTTGATATATACCTGATCATCTACTTCTGCATAGACACGGTGTGCTTCCCTGACAATATCCTCAGCCTTCTCTGCCACACACTGGATGTGGAGTGTTCTGTCTTTGCCAATGATGTTTCTGACTTCTCTCATATGGGCATAGAAGTCAGCAGGTGCTGTCTTTTTTACGATGGAAGGATTGCATGTGATGCCGGAAATCGGCATATGATCCACACCATCTCTGATTTCATCAAGATCAACTGTATCCAGTAAGAATTCCATAGTTCTTTCTCTCCTTTAAATGCACTAAAAGTATAGCACTGGATTTATTGTTTTGAATTATTTTTTATTATTTTTTATTGTTTTAAGAAAATATAAAAAAAGCTGTCGACTGACAGCTTTGGGTGAACTCAGTTCTTGCGGAAGAAACCGGGAATGGAATCATCCTCTTCATCAACTGTATCAAAAGAGCTGGTGAAGGAGAGATTGTCATCATCTTCCTTGTCTTCGACAACGCTTGTAGACGCAGGCTTGCCGGTACCGATGATCGGAGCGGTATCCTTGGCCGGCTTCTCTGTATCAACCATCGTAGGCTTGGGCAGATCAAAACCGGTAGCGATAATGGATACGATGATGGAATCACCGATCTTGTCATTGATGGCAACACCGAAGATGATATCGATGTCATTGCCGGCCGCTTCACGGATATAGTCAACTGCTTCAGACGCATCATAGACAGACATGGAGGCACCGCCGGTAACGTTGATGATGGCGTTCTTGGCACCCTGAATCTGTGCTTCCAGCAGCGGAGACTGAATGGCTCTTTCTGCTGCTTCCTTGGCCTTGTCATCACCATCAGCCATACCGATGCCGAACAGAGCAGAGCCCTGGTTCTGCATGACGCTCTTGATATCAGCGAAGTCAAGGTTGATCATAGCCGGTACAGCAATCAGATCCGTAATGGTCTGTACGCCCTGGCGCAGAATGTTATCTGCTTCCTTGAACGCATCTTCAAACGGAATATGACCGATGACTTCCAGAACCTTATTGTTGGAAATAATGATCAGAGAGTCAACATACTCCTTTAACTGTTCCAGACCCTGTTCAGCCTGGGTCATTCTTCTTCTGCCTTCAAAGGTGAACGGCTTGGTGACAATACCGACTGTCAGACAGCCCAGTTCCTTGGCGATCTTGGCAAATAAAGGCGTTGCGCCTGTGCCTGTACCGCCGCCCATGCCGGCCGTCAGGAATACCATATCCGCACCTTCAACAGCCTTGCGGATCTCATTTTCACTTTCAACAGCTGCCTTGCGGCCATTATCAGGATCGCCGCCGGCGCCGAGACCTTCCTTGCCAAGCTGAATCTTATTGGCAACCGGAGAAACGTCCAGAGCCTGGATATCGGTATTAGCTACATAGAATTCAACACCCTGAACACCTTCCTGGACCATGCGGTTTACCGCATTTCCACCGGCACCGCCGATGCCGAATACTTTGATTTTAGCAACCTGGTTATAGTTTAAGTCTGCCATTTCTCTTACCTCTCTACTTTTTGTTCTCCAGGAACAGGCCCTTCAGCTTGCTTGTGAGAGTATCTTCTCTGGTGTTGTTCCCTTCGTTTTTCTTTTCCCTGTATGATACTGCTTTGATAAAAGCGTCCATATCAATGCTTTCGTCCGTATAGCCGGTAATCGGCAGACGATCTTTATAAGCATAGAACAGCCCGAGACACGCAGTCAGACATGCATTCCTTGCGCCTAACGTATCGGGAACGTACGTTCTCACTTCAGTCTGCAGCTTTTCGCATAACAACTGCGAAAGACCATGGGTCTCGCCGCCCTCGCCTGTTATAATAACAGCAGTTTCTCCAGCTTTCAAGATAGGCTCGCACGTTTTTTGTACGAGGTCAAGCCATATATTGACATTCGGCATGACTGCCTCCACCAGTTCTTTTTCACTGATGGTATGGGTTTCATCATTATTGGACCAGATGTGCACCGGATTATCCGACAGAACCTTGGAATCCAGTCTTGCGCTGTATTTGATCAGCTCGGCTGCACTGCGGGGTTCAATCCCGTACTGATCCGTCAGAACCCCGGCAATATTGCCCAGTCCGGCCGGCAGTACCGTACCGGTAAACAGCCTTCCTTTTCTTAATAAGCCGAACGAAGTGGAATTTCTTTCCATCTTCAGGATAATGATCTGCTTGTTCACAGACTGCTCAATCAGTGCCGCTTCCTTGCCGACCGCATAGACATCCAGAAATATGTCCATAACCTTCAGCCCGGCCTTTTCCACACATCCGACAAGATCATAGGCCAGATGTCTCTGGGCACAGAGAAGATCGATATCCACGGTCAGAGAGCTGCACCGGTCGCCGATCGGAATTCTTCTAGTTGTAATGCCGTCCACCGTATATTTGACATTGACGGTCTGAATCAGCGCACTGTTCTTATCTATTTCCATGTTCTGTGCCCGCTTCATAGCATTGCGGATATCCTGTACCGTAATGGTATGGTCAATGCCCTCAACCGGAACAGTTGACTTGAAACTGTAGCGGCGCATGCCCATGGAAGGGATCGCCAGGATTACGCCCTTGATGGTGGAAGCGATCATCTTGCCGGCATGTTCTGCCGCCTTGCGTACTGACGCAGCTACCGCATCAGGATCGGTGACTTTTTCCCCATCAAAGCCCTGGCAGCCTGCCCGTTCTACTTTGATAATATTAAAACGCGTATTGAAGAACTCACCGACAATGAGTCTGACTTCCTGATCGGAGATCTCCAGCGCTGTATAAATCTGTTTTTCGCTCACCAGCTGCCCTCCTGTAACTTTCGGATTTAACATTAGTATAGTATCACACTTTTTATTTGTACTGCACTCATTTCCCACCCGGATAAAGTAAATCAGCTTGACACTTTTATATTGCAATATGCAAAATCTCATGATAATATAAGCAGGCATATTGTGAAGGAGGTTATGGTATGTCCAGAGTTTGTGCCGTATCCGGTAAGAAAGCATTGTCAGGTAACAGACGTTCCCACTCTCTGCGTGCGACTAGACGCAAGTGGAATGTAAACCTTCAGAAGGTTCATATGGTTGTTGACGGAAAGCCTGTCACAATGAAGGTCTCTGCGCGTGCGCTGAGAACCCTCAAGGGAACCAAGAAGGCAAAGGCTGCACCGGCTGAAGCTGAATAAGAAAAGAAAGAATCCTGAACAGGATTCTTTTTTTTACCGGTCTCTGCATTTCATGATGAGAACCGTCCCGTCTTCTACGGTAAGGCGGGCTTTTTCTTCGCTGACTTCGTTGGATACGGTATAGGTATCCAGCGGGGTAAGGTTCTGATGATGCAGAGGATAGAAGAAGCCGTCCAGGCTGATGACTGCCTTTGCAAAGGTGAAGAAGCTGTAGTAGGTATGTGCCTGCTTTACAAAATCATATGTTCCTTCTGTAACAGCATAGATGAGATTCTGACGATCATACAGATACAGACAGCCGGGATACAGCGCCGCAAGCCTGAGATTGACCAAGGCATGATCTGCCCTTCCGCCAAGACTTCCGCACAGCCAGATTCTTTCATACCCGCGCCTCACTGCTTCTTTTACGGCATGTTCACTATCGGAATCATCCTTGATCGGCTTCAGGGTAATCACTTCTTTACTGCCGGAAATGATCCGCTCTCTTTCTTCATCTGTTACGGAATCAAAATCACCGACAGACAATACCGGCTGAATACCTTTTTCCAGAAGGACCAGCGCACCTTTATCTGCGCCGATATAATCTGCTCCTTCAAGATCAGGCAGATCTTCTGTCATCTTCAGCGCGATGACAGCCTGTTTTATCGTAAGGACTCCACGGCTGTCTTAATGCCGTTTTTGAAAACATAGGAACCGGCAACCAGAACCGTTGCACCGGCTTCACGGCACTGTCTGCCCGTATCGGCATTGATGCCGCCATCCACTTCGATTTCCGCGGATGAGGATATTTCATCCAGATGCCTGCGCAGCCAGCTGATCTTATCAAGGGCTGCCGGCATGAACTTCTGTCCGCCAAAGCCCGGTTCCACGGACATGACAAGAAACAGATCAAAGTCCTTCAGCAGAGGTTCCAGTACAGAGACATCTGTTTTGGGCTTGATGGAAATGCCGGCTTTCTTTCCGGAGGCATGGATATGAGCTGCCAGCTTTCTGATCTCATCTAAAGAAGACATCGCTTCATAATGGAAAGTGATCTGATCTGCCCCTGCTTTCATGAATACATCCGCAAAGAAAACAGGATCGGTTACCATCAGATGTACATCTTTAAATAAGGGAGAGACTTTGCAGAAAGACTTCAGAATATCCGGTCCGAACGTCAGGTTCGGTACAAAATGACCGTCCATGACATCATAATGAATCCATTCCGCGCCGGATGCGTTGAGTTCATTGATCTGTTTATTGAAACGGGAATAGTCAAGCGATAAGACGGAAGGTGCGATTTTCATAGTATATTTCCTCCTGATTCTTCTTTAATACTGCTGTTTTCTCATCTGAATCATCTTCAGAACTTCAAGATAGCTTTCATAGCGTACGGCCGGTATCTTTCCTTCTTCAACGGCCTTTTTGACAGCACATCCAGGCTCATTCTGATGGACACAGTCATTGAAGCGGCACTTGCCAAGATACGGCCTGAATTCCAGCACGTCCTCAGCCAGCTCTTCCTTTTCTATATGAGAGAAGTCCAGGGATGAGAAGCCCGGTGTATCAGCGACAAGTCCCCCTGCCACCTGATGCAGTTCATTATGACGGGTGGTGTGTCTGCCCCGGCCCAGGGCTTTGGAGATTTCCTGCGTAGCCAGATGGAACGAGGGTTCAAGATGGTTGAGCAGACTGCTTTTGCCAGCTCCTGACTGACCGGTCAGAACCGAGATCTTTCCTTTGAGAATACCGGCAAGACGCGGATCGAGATAATCTTTTCCCGACCGTATGACTTTCATCGGCCCGTTTTCATATTCCCTGATGCGCGCTTCAGTTTCCGCATTGATCCCAAGATCGCACTTGGTCACAATCAGTACCGGTTCAATCCCGGCATGAACAATCAGAAACGACAGACGGTCGATCAGGGTCACGGAAAAGTCCGGATCCTTTACGGACATGACAATGAGAGCCTGATCGACATTGGCACAGGCTGGCCGGACAAGATAGGTTCTTCTCGGCAGTACTTTCTCAACAACCCACTGGCCGCTGTATTCTTCCGCTTCCACTTCATCCCCTGCCACCGGCCTCACCTGCAGGCGCAGGCGCCCGGCTAGCTGTGCTTCCACCATTCTGCCATCTTCCAGATACAGGGTATATGTTTTGGAAATAATCTTGGTAATGCGTGCTTTCATCACTCACTGTCCTTATAGCTGTAATAGTAGAGCGTGATGGAGCTGCCTTCCCTCTGGGTATAGGTACTGCCTGCGGCAGGATCGCTGTAGGCAACGGTACCGACCAGATTGTTATCACGGATATTGGCAAGCTCATCTTCACTCAGGGTAGAAGGATCGATCTCGCTGGCATAGGCACTGAAGCCCATGGCTTCCAGTTCTGCCGCAGCTGAGTTGTAATCCTGGCCGATGATATCAGTCGGAATGGTACCGGAAGGATACGCCGCATAGTACAGCGTAACCGTAGCTTCAGCATCCGGATCAAACAGCGTACCGGGTTCAATGCCGCTCTGGCGGGTAACGGTACCGGCTTCAGCACTGTCATTACTGTCATCCTCGACAGTTTCAACCGTAATACCGCTGTAGGATTTCAGGGCTTTTTCCGCATCTTCTACGGAGCGGCCGGTAAAGTCAGGCATGGTCACACCGATGCCGGAAGATACGGTAACGGTGACGATGCTGTTTTTTTCTGCCGTGGATCCGGCCGAAGGATCAGATGAGATGATCTGATCGGCCGGGGTATCTTCGGTCAGAACATAGGTGACATCGGTATTGAGATTGAGGTCGGCCTTCTGCAGAGCAGTCTCCGCTTCCTCAAGCGTCATGCCGCTGAGATCAGGCACTTCGGTTTCACTCATCTTCTCCATGACGCCGCTATGTTTCAGGGAATACCAGACACCGCCGCAGACCCCAAGCACAAGCAGAAGAACAATCAGAACAATGCGTCCTGTATGCTTTTCCTTAGGCTGACGCTTCTTTTCCTGTCTTCTCTCTTCCCTTTCCTTTTTCTTTCTTGCTCTTCTTTCCGCCGTATATTCCAGATCTTCATCCGTATCATCGTCATCATCATAAAGCGGACGGTCTTCTTCAAAGCGCTGGGCTTTCATAATAGCCGTATTGGAATATTCCTGGCTGTTGCGGGCCGGCTCATTGAGCCGGGAAGGATCAAGACATGTATTGAGATCCTTCAGCATCTCTTCCGCCGAGCGGTAGCGCTCAGATGGGTTCTTGGCTGCCGCCTTGTTGATGATATTGGCAACAGACTGCGGTACAGCCGGGTTGATGGCCCGGATATTGGGCAATGGATCCCGCATATGCATCAGAGCAATCTGCACTGCCTGTTCCGCTTTGAACGGCACATCGCCGGCCAGCATTTCAAACATGACAATGCCCATGGCATAGATATCCGACTGCGGGGAGGCCTGCTGTCCTCTGGCCAGTTCCGGTGCCAGGTAATGGACCGAACCCATGACATTGTTGGCCTGGGTCAGCTGCACTGAGCCTTTGGCGGTCGCAATGCCGAAGTCGAGAATCTTGATGGAGCCATCGGATTTGACAATGATGTTCTGCGGCTTGATATCACGGTGGATAATGCCCCGCTTATGGGCTTCGGAAATAGCTGAAGTCAGCTGTTTCATGATATCCACCGCTTCTTCATTCATAAGCGGTCCTCTTTCCCGGATGATCTGCTTGAGAGTCTTGCCCGGGACATATTCCATGACAATATAATGGTGGCCCTTGTAGTCGCCGACATCATAGATTTCAACGATGTTGGGGTGAGACAGAGCGGTAGCGGCCTGGGCTTCCCGCTCAAACCGCAGGATGCTGACTGTATCGGTAGACAGATCTGCACGCAGAATCTTGACCGCAACCTGACGGTTGAGAATCGTATCCACCGCCAGAAATACATCAGCCATGCCGCCCTGACCGATATGCTGAACAACTTCATAACGGCCGGCAATCATATTCTTCGTGCTGCTCATCTTTGATCACCCTCCTCCAGATCAATCAGGATGACGGTCACATTATCAAAGCCGCCTGCATCCAGTGCTTCCTTGATCAGGCGTCTGGCTCTCAGAGCCGGATCCAGTTCGTGGTTGAGCACAATGGAACGCACTCTCTTTTCATCCACATAAGAAGTCAGTCCATCGGAACACAGCAGAAGTCCGTTCATATCCTCATCGTGCACATCAATATCCGACCGGACGGATTCCCATACGCCGATGGCATTGGTGAGTACGTTCTTGCGGGAATAGGTCTTGGCCTGTTCGGGGGTGAGTTCCCCATGCATGATCATGTCATTGACCAGCGAATGGTCCATGGTCAATTGACGGAATTCACCATTGTCCCTGAAGGCATAGCATCGGGAATCGCCGACATTGACGATAAACCGGCCTACACTGGTCAGTACGGCCCCGCATAAGGTTGTTCCCATTCCATGCAGCCGAGGGTTGTTCTGTCCGGTTTCATAGATCTGCCGGTTGACCTCCTTCACCCCGTTGCGCAGCCAGGCCCTGACATCATCCGATTCCTTGAAACCGTTATTCTCGGCAAAGGCAACCGAAAAATAATTGACCGCCATCCGGCTTGCCACATCTCCCCCGAGATTGCCGCCGATGCCGTCGCAGACAAGCGCAAAAAGGTCACCGGCCCCGTTATGGGCGATGACATAGCTGTCCTGATTGCTGCGGCGCATCTTGCCTTTATCTGTCATTCCATAGTACTTCATTGATCTGCCTTTTCTTTTTCGTGTCTGGCCCTCAGCTGACCGCAGGCTGCATCAATATCCTCCCCGTGTCTTGTTCTGAGGGTTGCCTTGACGCCGTGCTTCATCAGCACATCATAGAAATGAAGGGCAGTTTTCGCATCGGTGGAGTGATAGCCGTTTTCATCTACTTCATTGTAGGGAATCAGATTGACATAGGCATTCATGCCGTGAATCAGCCGGGCCAGTTCAATGGCATTCTGATCCAGATCATTGACCCCGTGAAGCAGAATATATTCAAAGGTCAGTCTTCTGTGATTATCGACACTGTAGGCTTTCAATGCCTTCATGAGCTCATCCAGCGGATAGGCTTTATCAATGGGCATGAGCTGTCTTCTGAGCTCATCATTGGAAGCATGCAGAGAGACGGCCAGATTATACTGAACATGTTCGGCCGCAAAGTCGTTGATGCGCGGGACAATGCCGCAGGTGCTGATGGTGATGTGGCGTGCTCCGATTGCTAACCCGAGATCACTGTTGACAATCCGGCAGAAGCGCATCACATTATCGTAATTATCAAACGGTTCACCCGTTCCCATGATGACAATGTTGTCCACCCTTCTGCCCATCTCATCCAGCAGCTTCTGCACATACATGACTTCACCAGTCATCTCTCCGGCTGTCATGTTTCTCTGCTTTTTCAAAAGACCCGAAGCACAGAACGTACAGCCCATGTTGCAGCCGATTTCACTGGATACACAAAGGCTTTCTCCATAATCAAAATGCATGAGCACAGCTTCCACGCTGGAACCGTCCGCCAGTTCAAACAGGAACTTCATCGTTCCATCATGCGATACCTGCCGGTCAACTTCCTTCACCGGCATGATCACATACTGTTCTTTCAGCTGTTCAATCAGAGAAGCAGGCAGATCCGTCATCTCATCAAACGATACTGCTCTTTTCCGGTACAGCCAGCTGTACATCTGTTTTGCCCGGTAAGGCTTCTGTCCATATACAGCCAGAACGTCTTCCAGCTGTTTCAAATCATAATCATATATTGTCTGCATACTGTCCTATTCTAACATGATTTCTCATTCATGCTTTTGAAGTTTAGCAGCGTAGAACCCATCCCCCTCATCCTCATAGGGAAAATACGTTCTTTCCTGCCGCAGTTCATATTCCGGATGGGTTTTCAGAAAGGCCTGTACCTGTCCTTCATTCTCCTTGCGGTTGAGCGTACAGGTACTGTAGACCATGATGCCCCCGGCTTTCAGATACGGGGCATTGGCTTCCAGAATATTCTTCTGTACTTTGACAATCGCATCCAGATCTTCCGGTGTTTCATGCCAGCGGATCTCCGGCTTATGCTTGAGATCACCAAGGCCGGAACAGGGCACATCCAGCAGGATACGCTCAAAACCTCCTTCTTCATACTGGTCTTTGATCGAAGCATCCTTTACCTGTACGGTACAGACTGCCACACCCGTTCTTTCCATCAGTTCTTCAATCAGACGGGCTCTGCTTTCATACAGCTCCCCCGACACCAGCTCTCCTTCATTATGCATGAACATGGCAATTTCCTGACTCTTTGTTCCCGGTGCCGCACAGGCATCCAGCACCCGCATGCCCGGCTTCACATCCAGCAGAACAGCAGCCTGTGCCGCATGAATGTCCTGGATGACATAGCAGCCCTGCTGAAACAGCGGATGGACCAACGGATTGTCCTTCATCGTAAAGCTGATATCATTCACAAAGACAGCACCAGCTTCTTCCAGTGTCTTACGGTCTGTTTTCAGGGTATTGATCCGGCCGTAAACACGGGCGGGCATCTGATCTGCCTGCATGATCTTCCCGGCTGTCTCTTCTCCATAATGTGCTTTCCACATGCGGTACAGCCATTCCGGGTGGGAGGTGTTGACGGCCGGATCACTGCTTTTTACCAGCCCCCTTTTCTCCATCTGATGCAGGACAGCATTGACAAAGCCTTTTTCATGCCTGCTGCATAATTCAACAGAAGTGGAAAATACGGCATAGGCCGGCACTTTTTCCATGAAGAAAAGTTCATAGGCACTCATATCCAGCAGATATCTAGTGCGGGGACGGATGCGGCCATGGACAAAGGGTTTCCACTGTTCTTCCAGAAGCGTCATGTTGCGCAGCGTGGTATAGACCAGTTCAGAAACAAAAGGCATATGCGCACGCTCTATCGGACTGTTGCGCATCAGGATGGCCGCATAGGCATGTTCCTTCATAACCCTTTCAATGACATCAAGGGCATATTTTCTCATTTCATCAGCCATATGATCACTCCAGATTCATCGGATTGACATCCACAAGCACAGCTGCCTGCAGAGCTTTGGGATCTGCCTGCAGCGCCTGGCGGACATCATTTTTCATTTCATCGGGATTCTTCCCCTTCAATACTATGCGGGAGCGGCAGTAATCATTGATCTTCAGAAGCTGAATGATGCCGATCACCCGGTATGAGCCATGCAGGGATGCCTTGAGATATAAGGCAGTCGCATCCACCTTGTGCTGATCCCGATCACGGATCAAAAGACTGATCAGATACGTATAAGGAGGATACTGGCCGATATAGCGGAATTTCATCTCTTCTTTGAAAAAAGACAGATAATCCTGCTTTGCAGCACAGACAACTGCATAGTGGTCCGGGTTGAATACCTGAAAGATGACTTCTCCCTTTGCCTGTCCCCGGCCGCTGCGTCCGGCTGCCTGCATCAACAGATCAAATGTGCTTTCACAGCTGCGAAAGTCAGTTCGGGCCAGACCGTTGTCGCCATTAATGATGCCAACCAGCGTCACTTCCGGAAAGTCGAGGCCTTTGGCAATCATCTGGGTGCCCAGAAGAATATCGGCTTTTCCATCGTTGAATGCCTTCAGAATTCTCTCATGGGCATCCTTGCGGGCGGTTGTGTCCGCATCCATACGCAGTACGGATGCCTGTGGAAACAGTCTTCTGACTTCCTCTTCCAGCTTTTCCGTACCGAAACCGTAATTCATGAACCCGTCATGCGAGCCGCATTCGGGACATACTTTCGGCACCGCCATTTCATAGCCGCAGGCATGGCATTTCATGCGGTTGATCTGACGATGGTAGCTCATGGCCAGATCGCAATGGGGGCATGTGATGACTTTCCCGCAGCTGCGGCAGCGCAGTACGGTGTTATAGCCTCTTCGATTCAGCATCAGGATGATTCTTTCATGGTTCTGCAGGCGTTCTGCCATCTTTGCCTTGAGAAGATCGGACAGGATCATATCGCCGCCGTTTCTGCCCTCACTTTTCATATCCACTACCGTGACTTCCGGCAGGCTCTGATTGATGCGCTCCGGCATTTCCACAAGATGATAGACGTTTTTCAAAGCTCTGGCATAGGAATCCAGGGTCGGGGTGGCTGAGCCGAGAATGACTTTGCAATGGTGGTATCTGCCTCTATGAATGGCGATATCCCGGCAGTGATAGGCAGGCTGTGTTTCCTGTTTATAGGAGGCATCCTGTTCTTCATCCATGACAATCAGACCGAGATTTTCAAACGGCAGGAATACGGCACTGCGGGTGCCTACGACAATGGATGCCTGTCCCTGTTTCACCTTGCGGTACTGTTCATACTTTTCCTGATCGGAAAGACCGGAATGATAAATAGCAAGTTCATTGCCGAACCGTGCTTTCACCCGTGCTATCATCTGCGGGGTCAGGCCGATTTCCGGCACCAGCAGAAGTACCTGTCTGCCCTGGGCAAGGGCTTCAGCCGCCAGCTGCAGATAGATTTCCGTCTTGCCTGCCCCGGTCACGCCTCTTAATAGATATACGGGATCATCCGAAGTATTGATTTCTTTCAGCACCGCCTTCTGGCGGGGCGTCAGAACAATGGAAGAAGCCGCAATGGCATGGGCATTGGAAATGGCTTCTCTTTCCCTGACTGATACAGTAAAAGCACCCTTTTCAATCAGTCTGGCAAGAATAGAAGGTGATATTTTACGACAGTCCTTATAGCGTACTTCGCCCTTCTGCTGAACCATGGTATACATGGCAAGCTGTTTCGGGGTTAATGATACTTCCTGATCACTGACCCGTACCCACTTTTCCTGTACAACGGTCTGAATCTTTCCAGCCGGCTTGAGTTTGGCCGGCAGAATGCATTGGAAACAGGCAATGGCCGGACAGAGATTGTCCTGTTTCATGGTAAGGGCAAGCTCATGCAGTTCATCTGTCAGTAAGGATTCATGGTCGATGACCGCTTCCACCGGTTTGACAGCAAAGCCCGCCGCTGCACTGATCTCTTGCGTACTCTTCTCTGTTTCCTCAACAGATTCCACAAAGCCGATCAGATGGCGGTGGTTGAAATCAACCATCACCCGGCAGCCAGGCTCCACTTCTTCTTCACTGATATAGGTAAATGTCCGATCCAGCATGCGGACCGGATGTTCAATCCAGCATTTCAGTATTTTCATCCCTTTTATTCTATCCTTTTTTATCCGCTCACTTCCACCCTGCATCTGCTTATGTATTATAATGTCTCAAACCCCTTCCCTTTATTTATAGACGGAAAGGAATACACTTCCCTGAAAAGAAATGGAGGTCCTGTATGGATATTATTGAAATGGCAAAAAGGGCAAAGCAGGCTTCCGCCGCCCTGCGCAATACGGATAACGACACAAGAAACAGAATTCTCACCGGGTTTGCGGATGGACTGCTGTCAAACAGCAGTGCCATCACCCACGCAAATGAATCAGACATGGCAGCCGCAGAGGCTGACGGTATGTCCGCTTCTCTTTTGGATCGGCTCTATGTCGATGAAAAACGCATTGCAAAGATTGCGGAAGGCGTCCGTCAGCTGTCACTGCAGCCGGATCCGATTCATGATGTACTGGAAGACAGAATCATTGCCAGCGGCATTCATCTTAAAAAGATCAGTGTTCCCTTAGGCGTCATCGGCATCATTTATGAAGCCCGGCCAAATGTGACGGCGGACTGTGCTGCCCTGTGTCTGAAAAGCGGCAATGCCTGTGTGCTCAAAGGCGGTAAGGAATCCTATGAAACAAGCTATGCCATTGTATCGGTGCTGAAGAAAGTACTGCAGGAAAACGGCGTCAGTGCGGACAGTGTCATGCTGGCAGAAAAGATATCCCATGAAGAGACGGCCCGGTTCATGGCCTGCCGGGAATATCTTGATGTGCTGATTCCCAGGGGTTCAAGAAGACTGATCCGGAGTGTTGTAGAACACGCCAAAGTACCGGTGATTGAAACCGGTGCCGGCATCTGCCATGTGTATGTGGAAAAGACGGCGGATTTTGCCATGGCGGAAAAGATCATCATCAATGCCAAATGCCAGCGGCCTTCCGTCTGCAATGCCATGGAAACACTGCTGGTGGAAGAAGAAATCGCAGACCGTTTTATCCCTGAGATCGCTGCCGCATTCAAGGCACATGGTGTTAAGATGTACGGGGATGAAAGAAGCGTACAGCTGTGTTCTGACATCCTGCCGGGCGCACCTGACTGCTTTGACACGGAATACAATGATCTGATTGTCAATATCGGCATTGTCAAAGATACGGAAGCAGCCATTGCTCATATTGAAAAACACGGCACCCACCATTCCGATGCGATCATCACTGAGGATCCATCTGAAACGGAAAAGTTCATGAACGGCGTGGACAGTGCCTGTGTGTATGTGAATGCATCGACCCGCTTTACGGATGGATTTGAATTCGGTCTGGGTGCGGAAATCGGCATTTCAACCCAGAAACTTCATGCCAGAGGTCCGATGGGGCTCAAGGCATTGACAACCTATACGTATCACCTGTATGGAAAAGGAGAAATACGGAAATGAGAACGACTAAACCTTATATGCTCGGCTTTATCGGCTGCGGCCACATGGGCATGGCAATTGCCCGGGGCTGTGCCGCATCTGATTACATCGAACGCTTCAGAATTCTGGTGTATGACCACCATCAGGAAAACATGAAGACTGCAAAGGAAGAGCGGTTCGGTCTTGCGGCAAGTGAAAAGGAAGTAGCGGAAAAGAGCCACATTGTCGTGCTTGCCATGACCCCGGCCAAAGCCGACGCTGCTCTGAATGCCATCAAAGATGCGCATCCGGAATGCGTGCTTTCCATTGTGACCGGCCTTTCCATTGCCCATATGCAGGAGGTTCTCGGTGAAGACACCATGATCATCCGGGCCATGCCAAACACCCCGCTGCAGATTCAGTCCGGTGCCACCGCCTTATGCATGTCTTCCAACTGCAAGGCAGATGAATATGACTTCGTCTTCCAGATGTTTGAGGAAATGGGCACCGCCCGTACCATTCCGGAAGACAAGATGAATGATATCGTCGCTGTCCATGGTTCTGTTCCGGCCTATATCTATTACTTTGTACAGTGTATTCTGGAAGATGCCGTCAGCCGCGGTATTGATGAGGAAAGTGCCAGAGCTCTGCTGGTACAGACAGTGGTTGGTTCTGGTGAACTCCTGCAGAGAGATAAAAACAAGCCTCTGTCAGATTTCATTGATGAAGTTGCCACCAAAGGCGGCACAACCATTGAAGCCGTCAATGCCTTCAAGGAAAAGAACCTCGCAGATGTCATCCACGAGGCCAATGAGCGCTGCATTAAGAAAGCTGAAGAATTATCCCATTAAGATGCCGCAAGGCATCTTTTTCTCAGCCAAAGTGATTCCGGATCACCATGATCTGAATCACCTGCAGTCAATGATGCCTGCGGTCTGTTTTTCATGATGAATGAACAGACGGTTCAGATCCGTCTGATCTTCTCCTTTGCAAACCGATGGGGATCCACGGCAATCCATATGATGACAAGTGCTGCGATATTGCATGCAATACCGACCAGATAAATCACCGGGATACTGACTGTATCAATCAGGATACCGCCGATATAATTGGCCGCAACCGAACAGATTCCTGAAACAAAGATAGTCAGAAATGACTGCCCTTTGACAATATCCTGCGGCTGTACAATCGAATAGCAGAAATATACCGCCGCCACCTGATAGAAGCCGGATTGGAAGAAGTGAAGCAGATTTGTCCACATGAAACAGGTGACATCCGGAGCACAGAAGAAAAGAACATCCTTGGCAAGTGCACCGATGGCACTGACTCTCAGCATCCATCCCGCTCCCATCCTGCGCATCAGGAAACTTCCCATGACAATGGCGGGAATCTCTGCAAACGCCATGATGGAAAAACACCGACTCATCTGGGCAGCCGTACCATGATAGTAGTCTATGAAATAGATCATATAGGTACCGAGGATGCTGTTCATGAACCAGAGCAGGCTGAATCCTGTTACCGCCGTCATGAAACGATGATAGCGGTGAAAGAACTGCTTTAAAGAGGAGGGCTGATTCGCTTCATGCATGTCTTCTTTCCGCCTGCCCTCAGGCACTGGAAGAAACAGTGTCAGTACAATCATGATGCCGTACACGCCGATCAATAGCGGCAGAATGATCTCTGCCCCATACTGCTCCGTCAGATTGCCCATGAACAGAGCAGCACAGGCATAACCGAAAGAGCCGGCTGCCCGGGCAATGCCGAAGTTTATGTCATAGCCATGGTCGCTGAACTGCAGGCACAGAGAACTCAGGAGCGGCTGAAAGCTGATCTCAAGCGTATAGACCGCCGCAAAAAACACAAAGGAAGACAGATAGGTATGCGGCAGAAAGATCAGAGCTGCCGGCGCCGCCATACAGAGAATCAGAAAACCGGCAGCCATCCATTTCAATGGCCTGATGCTCTGATCCGCTTTTGTACCGATATACTGCTGCAGCAGGCAGGATAAAAGAGAACCGATTGCCGTTACGGTTCCGATCTGTCTGGCATTGAATCCCCTTCCGTTCAGAAAGACAGCCGCAAAACCGGTCAGAATCAGAAAATTGATCCAGTAGCCGCCCTGTATGATACTGTACCGTCCTGTCGGTCCTTTACGCATTTCACTCATTTTCGTTATACCTCAGATACCACAATTTCATTATAACAGGCGTAAGAAAAGGAGAATGGAGAATATAGTATCATGCGATTGTCTTTCTGTGATTGTCAGAAATCAGATGAAAAAAAACAGCCGCTCATCAAAGCGGCTGCTCAGATATCAAGTGGAGAATATCGGGTTCGAACCGATGACCCCCCGCACGTGAAGCGGATGCTCTCCCGCTGAGCTAATTCTCCGCTGTTTATAATAACACAAACCCGGATACCCTACAAACGTTTTATTCCGTGCTTTATTCATGGCACAGAAAAAAGCCGGACAGGTATGATCCCATCCAGCCTGCAGGACTTATGTATTACTGCTCTGTAATAATTTCATCCAGGTCCTCGTCCCATGGATCTGTTTCAATGTCATCGACTTCCTGTACGCTGAAGGCAATGCCGGTTTTGTGTCTGCAGTAAGGCAGGATTCTGTCATAGTATCCCGCACCATAGCCGGTACGATGATGCGCAGCGTCAAAGGCAGACAGCGGCACCAGCATCCAGTCAATGCTGGAAGGATCTGTTTCCGGTTCGGTTCCGTAAGGTTCCGGAATGGACCAGACACCCGGGATCAGATCAGAGAAAGCATGGATCTCATAGAAGTGAATGTTCTTCCCTTCTACTTTAGGCACATGGACATGAATGCCGTGGTCGAAGCAGTACTGTATGATTTCTTCTGTTTCCACTTCATCCTGAATGGAAACATAGATACCGATCGAAGAAACGTGGTCAAGCCGCCCTTTCAGCTTCAAAAAGATTCGGTGGCTGTACTGTTTCCGGCTTGAAGCAGAAAGGGCAGATCTTGCGTCAAGACCTGCTCTTCGTGCTTCTTTTTTATCCAATGGAGTTGGTCATGTCGATCTTGAGAAGCTGGTTCAGTTCGACTGCGTATTCCATCGGAAGTTCTCTTGTGAACGGCTCCAGGAAGCCCATGATGATCATTTCCGTTGCCTGGGATTCGGATAAGCCTCTGCTCATCAGATAGAACAGTTCTTCTTCGGAAATCTTGGATACCTTGGCTTCATGTTCAATGGTGGAAGAAGCGTTCTCATTGATGTTGAGCGGAATGGTATCGGAGCGGGAAGCCTCATCGAGGATCAGTGTATCGCATTCAATTTTGGCTTTGGAATTATCGGCTTTCTTGCCGAAGTGAATCCAGTCGCGGAAATTGGTAACACCGCCGTTTCTGGAGACGGACTTGGACACGATGGAGCTGGATGTATGCGGGGCCAGATGAATCATCTTGGCACCGGTATCCTGATACTGGTTCTTTGAACCGACGGCAATGGAAATGCACATGCCGTGTGCCCCCTCCCCGGCCAGGATGCAGGAAGGATATTTCATGGAAATACGGGAACCGATATTGCCGTCTACCCATTCCATGGTACCGCCTTCATCCACCCAGGCACGCTTGGTGACAAGGTTCAGGATATTGCCGGACCAGTTCTGCACGGAAGAATAACGACACTTGGCATTTTTGCCGACAAACACTTCAACCACCGCCGCATGCATGGAATCCTTGCTGTACTGCGGCGCTGTGCACCCTTCCACATAGGAACACTCCGCACCGTCATCCACAATGATGATGGAACGTTCAAACTGTCCCATTGACTCACTGTTGATCCGGAAATAGGACTGCAGAGGCTTTTCCAGCCTGACGCCCTTCGGCACATAGATGAAGGAACCGCCGGACCATACCGCCCCATTCAATGCCGCCAGCTTGTTATCACTTGCCGGAACAATCCTTCCGAAATACTTTCTGAAGATTTCCGGATATTCCTTCAGGCCGGAGTCGATATCAAGGAAGATAACACCCTTCTCCTGTACTTCGGAAAGCATGTTATGGTAGACCGCTTCCGATTCATACTGTGTGGTGACACCGGCCAGATACTTTCTTTCCGCTTCCGGAATACCGAGCTTTTCAAAAGTATTCTTGACCTCTTCCGGCACTTCATCCCAGTTCTTTTCCGCTTCCTTACTTACCTTCTTGTAATAGGTAAAGTCCTGGAAGTCGATCTCGGACAGATCCGGTCCCCACTTGGGCATTTCCAGTTTCTCAAATGTATGGAATGCATTGACCCGGTATTGGGTCATCCATTCCGGTTCATGCTTATACGCAGATATCTTACGTACAACGTCTTCATTGATGCCCTTGCCGGTATCATATACCGCCTTGACATTGTCATCATGAAAACCGTACTTGTAATCATCCTGCGAGGTAATTACATCGTTCTGATCACTCATTCCTTACCCTCGCTTTCATCAATCATCTCTTTCATGGCCTTCCAGCCGATGGTCGCACACTTGATGCGGTTGGCCTGCTTGTAGACATTCTTCATGGCTACCGCCTCTTCCAGCAGATCCGGATCATATTCCTTATGTTCGATCATATTGAAATAGTTATGGATGATCTCATCTGCTTCCCTGGTGCTCTTGCCCTTGAGCAGATCTGTCATCATGGATGTGCTGGCCGTGGAAATCGTGCAGGCAACACCGTCAAAGCGGATGTCTTCAATCTTTCCATCTTTGATCTTTGACTGTACGGTAATATCATCAATACAGCTGTCGCTGGCCATATGACGGGAAGAATAGCCTTCTTCCTTGGTCAGTTCATGGTTATGGGGATACTGATAATGATCCATGATCAGCTCTCTGAGTACCATAGGATCATTCAGAAGATTCTTGTCATCACTCATATGCAGGCCTCCTAGAAGAATATACCAACCGCATTTTCCAGTGATATTTCGGATGCGGCTTTGACAAATCTGTCAACTTCGTCTTTTGTGTTGTAGAAATAGAGAGATGCGCGGATGGTCTGATCCGTACCGATGATATTGTGCAGCAGTTTGGCACAGTGATTGCCGGATCTGACCGCAATGTTCTTTGACGCAAGATAGCCGGCTGCGTCCTGGGCGAATACGCCTTTGGCATTGAAATCGATCGGTCCCCAGGCATTGTCAGGGTTGTAGAGCTCGATGTTGTCAAGCTTTTGCATTTTCTCAACAAAGTAGGCTCTCAGTTCCTTTTCATAGGCATGGATGCTGTCCAGACCGATATCCATGATATAGCGGGCAGCTGCTTCCGCTCCGATGATGCCTTCAATGTTTGGTGTACCGGCTTCAAACTTGACCGGTGTTTCCTTGAGAATCATGGAGCCGTCATCCGCAAATCTGGCATTCATATCACCGCCGAATTCCATCGGCGTCATGGCATCAAGCAGCTTCTTCTTTCCATACAGAATGCCGACTCCGCCCGGGCCGCACATCTTATGGGCAGAAAAGCCGAGGAAGTCCACATCAAGATCCTGAACATCCACTTTCATATGCGGAACCGACTGTGCCCCATCCACTATCATGTACGCACCATGGGCATGGGCGATGGCAGCCATTTCCTTAATAGGCTGTACGGAACCGAGGACATTAGTAACCTGAGCGGCTGAGACAGCTTTGATGGAAGGATCCTCAAAGCACTTTTCATAACCGGCAAGATCCACATTGGCCTGGCTGTCCAGGGGCATATATTTCACATGAATACCGTATTCCTTCTGCAGATAGAACCAGGGCAGTACATTGGAAGCGTGTTCTGCTTCTGAAATCAGTACCGTATCGCCTTCATGCAGAAAGTCATGGGCCATGGAAAAGGCAATCTGATTCATGGCCTGGGTGACATTGTGGCAGTAGATGATTTCCTTGGGATCACAGTTGATGAGTCTGGCAAAGGTTCTGCGGGCCCCATCATAGAGACTGTCATTTTCAACGGCAACCGCATAATCCCCGCGGTGTACATTGGAAGTGTGCTCGGCATAGAAATCAGTTACCGCATCGATGACGCACTGCGGCTTGAGGGATGTGGCGCCTGAATCAAAGTAGATGAAATCAGGATGATTCACCAGCATCGGAAAGTCTCTGCGGATATCTTCTACCTGGCGCATATTTCACCGATCCTTTCCTGCATTTCAGCTTTAAGTTTCTCCTGCAGTTCAGGGTTGGACAGAGTCTCGGTAATCGGCATGAGATAGCCGGCGGAGATCAATGAAGTGCACTGTGCCAGTGAAAGACCGCGGGACATCAGATAATACAGCTGTTCCTCATCAACCCGGCCGATGGACATGGCATGGCTTGCCTGTACATCATATTCATCAATCAACAGCTCCGGCAGAATTTCCGCTGACTGTCCTTCTTCAAAGGAAAGAGAACGGGAAGTCTGATGGGACTCTGATCCATGGGCACCTTTGACTACCTTGCCGACGGCATCAATCAGGAGCTTTCCGCCTTTGAGCACAACGGCATAGTTCTTCATATCGCCATATGTATGCGGTCTTTCATTAACCACCTGCATGCGGTAGTTCTTCTTGGTACTGACCAGGGAAGCACTTGAGAAAAGCCCTCTGGCACCTTCCTCTCTCAATACCATATAGGTATTGCGCTTTGTCTCTGCAGAATTGATTTCACCATAGGCAACCGTCACATCCGCATCGCCCATGACTTCATGCGTTTCTTCTGTTTCCAGAAGAGAATCGCAGCGGTTATATATAAGATAGGATACATGTACGCCCCTTGCGGCATAGGTTCTGAGGTTCAGCTTTCCGCTGTGATGAATCTCAATGAACACATCCGCATCCTGATCTGCCCGGAAAGTCAGTTCCAGATCTCTTTCACTGTCGATCGCATATTCACTGTAGCCCGGGTTCAGACGCACATCCATTGATACATGGATCGGGGTCATTTCTGATTCGCTCCTTCCGCTGCCTGACGTACGGCACAGGTACCGATGGAAGCAGACACATGTCTGATATTCTCTTCTTCCACTTCTGCTGAAGGCTGGGCACCGGTCTCCTGGTAAATCCAGTCATAGCCTTCCGCATCAATGCGTCTGGCCAGATCCCCATCGCCTTCCTTGACGATTCTGCCATCCACCAGAACATGGGTGAACTGCGGATGAATGGACTCATAGAAACGTTCGTAATGGGAAACAACCATCATGGCCATATGCTGTTCTTCATGGCATCTGTTCAAGGCATCCGCCACAATCTTCAGTGCATCAACATCCAGGCCTGAGTCGATTTCATCAAGCATTGCAAGAGACGGTTTCAGCATTTCCATCTGTACGATTTCATTGCGCTTCTTTTCACCGCCGGAGAAACCTTCATTGAGGAAACGATGAGCCAGATCCGGCTTCATCTGCAGATCCTCAATGGTCTTTTCCATTTCCTTGATGAAGCGGAACAGCGGTACCGGCTTCCCGCTTCTGGCATTCATGGCAGCTCTCAGGAAGTCGCTGTTGGTAACCCCGGGGATTTCCTGGGGATACTGCATGGCTAAGAAGATACCGGCCAGAGATCTTTCATTGACCGGCATGGTCAGGATGTCCTTTCCATCATACGTGATGGAGCCTTCGGTTACCTTGTATTTGGGATGGCCCATGATTGTACTTAACAGCGTACTTTTGCCGTTGCCGTTAGGGCCCATCAGTGCATGTACTTCGTTTTCTCTGACAGTGAGGTCGATTCCCTTGAGAATTTCCTTATCCTCTACCGTGACATGTAAGTTTCTTATTTCAAGTGTTTTCATAGAAAATACCTCTTTTCCTGCCTGCGTATTATACCATTAAACTAAAAACAATGAGTGTATGACGCTCTTTGGATGACATATCATGCAAAATGTCGCTTTATACCTGTCAGAATGTGAAGTCATATCATTGCCGCAGTAAATTGCAAAATGCATCCCCCTATCTTATAATGAATAGGCTATTTTTCATGAGGAGGCATTATGGGCAAATTCCTAAAAAAGAACTGGTTCGTATTGCTGATTATTGTGATCTTTGCCGTAATCAGCACCTACTATATCTATGATACGAACAAAGGCAAGCTCAAAGGAAAAACAGTTAACGGAAAGGATGTCGTCTATTCCCTGTCGGACGGCGATGTCACCGCAGATGATTTCTATGATTCACTGAAGAAGGCAACGGGCACAAACGCTGATGTTGTTCTCTTCCAGAAAGCAGTTGCCAACGAGTCTTACCGTACAACAAAATCCATCAAGAAAGACGCTGCCAAGCAGGCTGAATCCATTCAGTCCAATTATTCAAGCAACTATTCCTCCAGTGCAGACACACAGCTCAAGAGCGACCTTGCGTCCAGCGGCTATGATGATCTGACTGACTATCTGATTACCCAGATCAAGCTGAACAGAGTTACCGGTGCTTATGCGGCCGACCACTTCGATGATCTGAAGATCCGCAAGATCTCCTACATCCTGGTTCAGTTTGAGGATTCTTCCAATGTACCGGATACACCTACCGCGGATGAACAGTCCCGTATGGATGCGGTTGACAAGATGCTGGATGACGGTTCAAGCTTTGCGGATACCGCTACCAAGTACAGTGAAGATACTTCCACAGCTTCCAATGGCGGCGTGCTCGGCATTATCGATACAAACTCTTCCAGTTCTCTGGATTCCACTTTCTTTGAAACCGCGATGAGCCTCAAGGAAGGTGAAGTCAGCGACTGGGTCAAGAGTGATTCCTTCGGCTACTTCAAGATCAAGTGCGATGCTTCCACAGCCAAGACACTTGAGAAAGATAAGGATTATGATGATCCGTATGTTACCCTTGTCACAACATATGACACAACCCTGCAGAATACAGCAGTATGGGCAAAGGCGAAGGATCTCGGTGTTGACTTCAAGGGCGACAAGGATCTTGAAAAAGAGATTAAGGCTGCCTTCGGTGTAGAAAGTGATGCATCTGATGCGTCTGCCAGTGCTTCTCCGGAAGCTTCCGCATCCGCATCTGCTTCCGCTGCGGCCACAGCTTCAGCTTCCGCCAGCGCTGCTACAGAAGGAGGAACCAACTGATGAAACACATTGCCGAGAAAGTATTGACCATTGCGGCAGCGGCAGGCTGCTGCGTTACCCTGAGCGGATGCTCTGACGCATCTGCCAGGCTCTCTGATTCAAAGACGGTTCTGTTCAAGATCGGTGATACTTCTGTTACCAAAGGTGAAGTCTACAGCACAATGATGACGATGTCCGGTGCTTCTACCTGCATCAACAACGCCACCAATACGATTGCCAAGAAGGAAGTCGAAGTCACTGATGACATTACCAATCAGGCAAAGTCCACGCTGGATACATACAAATCCATGTATGGCGATTCCTTCGCTTCCTATCTGAAACAGGCCGGTATGGATGAAGACAGCTACCTGAATGACTATCTTGTTCCTTCCCTGCTGGCTTCCAAGATGACCGACAAGTATGTCAAGTCCCACTTCGAAAACTTATGCAAGGCATACAAGCCTTTCAAGGCTACGATCCTTGCCTTCACATCTGAAGATGATCTCAACGCTGCCAAGGCAGAACTGGATGCCGGTACAGATGCCGCAACTGCTGCTTCCAGCCACAACTCCTCTTCCACCGGCGCTTCCACACTGTATACAAATGAAAGCACAGACATCGATTCCTATGTCAGAACAGCCATCAGCGCTCTGACCCCGGATGATGGCTGGCAGGAAGTCAAGAGCTCTGATGGTGCAACCTTCAACCTTGTCAGAGTTGATGCGGACGATCCCGATGACTTCAAGGATGAGGCGGTTGAAGCACTGGCCAATATCTCTGAAGTATCCTCTGCTTCTACTTCCTACTATTTCAAGAAGCACAAGTTCCATATCTATGACATCACCCTCTACAACGGTATCAAAGCGGATTATTCCGACTACCTGGTACAGGATGATGAGAGCAGTGCTAAAGCATCTGCTGCCAGCACTTCCAGTGCTGAAGCTGCTGCTTCCAACTGAAACATGCATGAAGACGCCTGCAGGCGTCTTTTTCTTATTCTGACGTGATATAATCAGAGACAGTTAGACCAGGAGGAAATAATCATATGTGTGTATTCTGTGATATCATTGCCGGTAAAATACCGTCAAAGAAAGTGTATGAAGATGAGGATGTACTGGCGATTCTTGATATATCCCAGCTGACCGAAGGCCATACCATCGTCATGCCCAGGAAACACGTCGAAAACATTCTGGAGGCAGATGATGAAACTGTTGAAAAGTGCATGAAGACCGTAACGATGCTGGCGCGTCAGATCAAACGCAACACTGGCTGCAAAGGCTTCAACATTGTCAATAACTGCGGCACAGCCGCAGGACAGAGCGTGCCCCACCTGCACTTTCACATCATTCCCCGCTATGATGAAACAGATGGCTTCGGCTATCGTGAGACACCACATGAAGGAAAGGATCTTGATGCCATCCTGGCAAAGGTCAAGGGTGAATAAATATGCCTACGGCCCTTTACTACCTACATGATCCCTTCGCACCGGATCCCAACTGTCCGGCCCGTTTCGGTTCGGCCGTGATTATTACAGCAGAAGGAAAAATTCTGCTGGAGAAGCGTAAGGACAACTTCAGATGGGGAATTGTGTCAGGCGATATGCATGCGACCGAAACCTTCAAGGATACGGCTGTACGCAAAACCATGAAGGAAACCGGCATCAAGATCTATCCGGATCAGTTGAAGCCGCTGAAGGTATTTGATGATCCCAGCCGTATCGTCAATTTCCTGGATGGCAATATCTACCGGATTGTTTCATTTGGCTATGTCTGTGAACTGGATGCCATACCGGAAACAAAAGTAGGAGAAGAATCACTTGAGCTCAGATGGGTAGAACCCTCTGAACTGACGGATCTCTCTCTTGTCATCACCCATCAGGAAATTCTTGAGTACTATCTGAAACTGAAACAGATTGATATTGAACTGCCCTATCGGATCTACCGGCAGTAAATGAAAAGAGAAGGACGCATTGAAGTGAACCCAGAAAGTTGAACAAAATAATCTAGCAGTATTGTAAGGCCTGCTCTCTTGCCTGGCAAGGAGTCAGGCCTTTTAATCTGATCTGGATACGTTTCTGATTGTAGTATTCGATATAATCTTCAATTGCTTTCTTTAGCTGATCCAG